>Ga0115005_10002290_pt1 | contig 15330 bp, 12 predicted proteins | sample ArcOceMetagenome_FD_87163 | JGI IMG/M metagenome (GOLD analysis project Ga0115005, IMG submission 87163) | Marine eukaryotic phytoplankton communities from Arctic Ocean - Arctic Ocean - Greenland ARC118M Metagenome | ecosystem: Environmental > Aquatic > Marine > Oceanic | place: Arctic Ocean... | reverse complement strand
GGCAGAGCAAGAAATGCGGTTGGCATCATAATCGTGAAAATAGATAGATACAGGTTGCCAACTTCGTCGTCTCCTAACATTGAAAGAAAATCACGAGCTGTTGTGATTGTGAACATATTTCTTGCGGTGTAGAATGCGAACCAGACCATGAGAAGAAGGTATAAACCTGATGTTAGTTGGGCTTTTGGAGTCCTTGACGAAATCACGATATAGATTTCATCGTTGCGTTCTACTTTTTCCTCTGTTCTTGTATGTTTTATCTCGACTGGAGCTGTTATCATGGTATCCTCTTGGTCTGCTTTTATGGGCACTTCGTTTTCTATACTCTCTGAATTTTCCATGAATGCAGATTTATAGTCTGCCTTCTTCGATAAATATGGGATCGGTTGAATTGGAAGAGTCCTGACTGACTCCTCCAAATCACCGGCAATATTGTGGTCTAGTAAAGTCACTCGTCTCCAGTAGTGACATAAAAGACAACTAGAGAACACCGCAACCAGGGTATAACCAAATAGGATGGCAGTCAACGAAATTGAAGTATTTTTCTGCAAGGCCCATAAACCCAAATAACAGACACCTCCGGCGGGAAAAAGGGCATTCAAACCAGCGATAACCCTGAGTGAATCGAAGGAAATGGTCAGCAAAAGAAAGTGTGATAATGTGGCCTTGCAATGAATCTTGGGTGGCATACCTGATACGATTTTTTCCCTCAAATACTAACCCCGTCTTCACTGTCATGGTTCCACCAGCGCTAACTGCATTCATATTTGTTAGAATAAATGCAGGAAATGCCAACCAATCTATATTGAATGCCACCATAGCAGTCAAGAGAATGTTCCCAATGATACAGCATGCTGCTAAAATATTCACAAGAAATGGGGATCCTTTTTTATCTGCAATCTCTCCAAGGAGAGGAGAGAACAGAAATGCTATCAGTTGCGCAATTACATTTCTACGGGGAAGAGGTACGATATTGAGTATGTCCGTACCATAAAATGATTCTAACTTCGTTGTATAGAGGCAACTTACATATTTAGGAGACGTGCTGCTTGTTCGGGACAGGTTGTGTTGCCGTAACCATAATCCGCAGAACAAAGAGAATGGTAAATACCCTGATTTTCCAGCATTAATTGCATTGGTCCCCATCCGAAGGAAGCACCCGCAAAGAAGAAAGTACAGAAGGCAGATAGAGACAAAAGAATTCTTCTATCCGAATTTGCACATGCAGGATGTCTTAGGGGGGTTCTTGGGGTTTCATGCAAGGTTCGGGTTGACATAATACTTGCCGATGCGCCAGAAATGCAAGAAACAGGAATATTCTCGGTATCGCAGTAACTCTCATTCATATTCATGTTTAGATAAAACTGTCTTTGGTGATAGGTGTGAGCTTGATGAATAAGTTCGTCATTGTGCTTTCTTTCGTGGTACCAAGCCATGCATACTCCGTCATACGAGAATTCGTTCTACCGACAACAAATTCTGACACAGAAAGTTAGAACATGGAATTCTGCGTGTTGATAAGAAGTTTCAGAAGCTTCTGAAACTTCAAACTGGGACTCTATCCACGACTAAAAAATAGAGATGGGAAGGCTTACGTTTTGAATGTGTGTGGGAGGACAAAAATGGACGAACTTTTCGGACCACTAATCCACCTCTCAACTCTCAACGATATTGGGTGGTTAGAAGAGGTGAGCTTTGATTGTCTTAATGTTCGCCTCTTCAATCAATCAAATTCGAGATGAAGAAGGAAGAAGAATTAGACGCGACCTACAGAAATCAACCTCCCTCGAAAAGCTGACATCCAAGATTGGATGACATAGAAATCAGTGTCCAGGTAGCACATTTTGAAATAGAATTTTACACATTTTTAGTCTGAGGTTGTGCGGTTATGATGAATCCACATTTCAGTCTCCATGTGTACAAGATCTGCTGCAATCATTTGTATTGCCAAAATTGTTGATCCTGGTGATAGTGAAGGAGACAGAGCCATCGCCTCGACAGGGACAAGAGACAGAGCTGGAACTTGGTGTTTTTGTCTACTGTATGGCTTTGAATTCCAGACGCATCCAACCGCCATATTCAAGGCGCTTCTCAGAGCTGAACCATCATCGCCAGAGGTTCCTATGTAAAACAATCTAATGTGTAGTGCACTGAATTTTCCAAGCCCGGTGGAGCTCTCTAACGACAATACAGCTGAATCTATCATTTCTAAAACAATTGAGTCTACATGCATTGGCAGAGACTCTGTTGGATGTAGAACTGATGCAGTTGTAAATGCGACTGCAGCACAACCGTTTCCAATGCACTGGGCAACTGACTCAACAGCGATGAGAGCACATTCGTCTGTAATTTCTGTCGAGTCTGCGCCTGAGTAGTCGATGCCATTGTATCCTGTATCCCAACTGATTGCGCCTTTAGTGTGAAAAATTCCATGATCGGCACGATCGGCGATTAGAGTTGTTCCGTGTTTTCCGGTACAGAATATGCCCATATCGAGACAAGTCGATGCTCTATGTGTTGCACAAATCAATTCTACTTCAGCTATTGCCCCGACCGGCATCTGTGGTATAGCAACCATTAAAAATGGAGCAGCAGTTGTTGATTGTTCCTGTTTCATGTTGTCAACGTCGATGTTTTGAGCAGCCATAACCTCTCTGTACGTGTCAAAATCCTCGAAACCGCCATACAGTTCATTATTCCGAGAATCGTTTGTTTCGTCGACGTGCCCAGCAATCAAGCCGCCGTTTGATTCCACGCACGAACGGCAAATCATTTCACAGGCCTCCCATATTCCGTTCTCCTTCACAACCCCGGACCCAATGTATACGATACCACCGATCATATCTTGAAGTGTACTTTCCAATGCATCTAGAACGGAGGCTGCATTCTTCCAGCTTTGGTTTAATTGTTTAATCCAACCACCGTCGACTAAAGTCATTGTTCCAGGATTTAAACCAATTTGCCCAGCCATGAAGTGAAGACCGGAACGTAGAGTATTCGCTTGACTGTAAGGACCAACACAGATTGGTGCCCAGTGCGAAATTGATTGTACGTGTAAAGTTGATCTGAGCTTATGATGCGGATTTTGTTTGTGTTCCTTGATAAATTGTGCATTAGCCACTGAAAGTGTTTCAATTTCGTCCATATTTGAGTCAGGTAAAAGCATATACTCTCCACTTCCCCGTTGAATCATGCAGTCCATCATGATTCTTCTCCCTCCTGCAATCACATTGGTTCCAACCGCAACACAGGATCTTGACGGTGGTAAAACGGTCCCAAAAAAAGCAGAGTAGTATTGGTTGATCTTAGCGAAATGAGATATATTGGACAGGTAAAGGTGGACAAACACCACGTCCTTTGCGGTCGCTGCGCATCCACATTTTTGCCTTTCAGGCGTCCACTGGATTCTTTTTAGTGCCTCTTTCAAAGTTGAAAATATGGACTGTGCTTCTAGTACTGCCAAATCTGCTTCAACGTCGTCGGAAGCCTGCAAGTCATTACTATCTGGAATGGTTTGACTAACAAGTTCAGAAATATGCGCTAGTCCTCCGGGCAGTACCTTAATCTGTGGCAGATGTAACGCGCTTGGAAGACGACGAGCGAGATTGTTCGAGTCCATTACCAAAGTATTTAATGGTTCAGGACTATCCGTATCTTCTGAAAGAATGCGCTCAAATAATTTAGGGCCTGCAACTTGCCAGATTTCAGCCCCTTCGTGCTTATCAACAGCTTCCCACTTGTTAATTTTCAGTATACCAACTCCATCGTCACCTTCGACGATTTCAACGTCGGATAATACCAACTTCTTTTTAAAAATTGGACAATCAAGAACAAGTGACTCATACTCCCCCCCTTCCCCACAGATATGAAAATCAAACCTTGCTTTCAACTTTTGAAATAAACCGCCATAGTACAAGGCTCCAAGAGTCTTGTTTAAATGTTTCCTAGGCATGAGACCTGGTGGTGATGCAACCTTGACAAGTACAGCTTCGATGCCATCCTTAAGCATTGTTTCTAAAAGCTCTTGCTGTGGGCTCATTCTCCAAATATAGGCCAAGGAGCATAGATCTAATTTTTTCCTGCCACAAACTGATTCAATGCGTGTCCGCTGATATGTAGATAGTATCGCACCGGAAGAAATGCCTTGCACGTCGGGGAACTTCCGCTTCACGTCCAATAAGAGTTCATACAAATCTTCAACTTCATCTTCGACAGTGTCATCCACTTTTTCACCGTGGTCATAGACTAAGGAAGTATTCTTGCTCCTTCCTACACATTCCCGAATCACTAATGGCATGCCAAGGCATTCTTCGACCAATGTAGGAATGCATTCTGAGGCGGCAGTTTGATACATATACGATTCTTCATCTTCGTCGGGGTTTTGGTTACGTGGTGAAAGGTGAGCACAGGCTAGCAGCTCGTGTCCATTTCTTATGCATTCCATGATGGAATAGAAGGAGTCCTTTCCTCCTGAAACTAAGGCAACAAATTTCATTTCGAAGAGGCTGCTATTAGTGATCAGGGAGAAGGGAGTGTGGACAATATGATATGAATAGATTTATACTTGCTGTATCCAGCAGGCGGCCTGATTTACTTCGAAACTGTCCATTTTTTTCCTCCGACCGTTATCCTTTTGAGTTTTTGCCTTAAAAATGGGTGGCCACAATAGCTTTGTGAGCAAGAGAGGCAAGAAACACGTAAAAGATTTACTGAAACAAACAACTAGTCAAGGTGCTGGCATTTCAACTATCTCTCTAACTCCTAACGTAAAAATGGTTCTCTACGTAATCGGTCTCGGCCTTGGAGATGAAAAAGATGTGACAATCCGGGGACTGGAAGCAATCAAATCTTCTGACAAAGTCTTCTTGGAATGCTACACCTCTATTTTATCAGTGGACAAGAATAAGCTCGAAGAATACTATGGCAAAGAAATCGTCATCGCTGATCGTGATTTCGTAGAGTGCCAGGCAGAGGACATCTATCTTCCTGCTAAAGAAGGGAATGTGGCTCTGCTTGTAGTTGGAGATCCCGTTTGCGCTACTACTCACACAGATATCATGCTTCGTGCATTTGAATTGGACATTGATGTTGAGTTAATTCATAACGCATCTGTTATGGGTGCAGCTGGAAGTTGTGGTCTTCAGCTTTATACGTGTGGCCAGACTATCTCGATACCATTTTTTGAGGATAATTGGCGTCCAACCAGTTTCTATAGCAAGATTCAGTATAATCGTGGGGGTGGAATGCATACTTTGTGTCTACTAGATATTAAGGTCAAAGAGCCGGATTTTGAAGCGATGAAGAGAAACAAAATTGTTTTTCTTCCTCCAAGATATATGTCAGTGAATACTGCTGCAGAACAGCTCATTGAGGCAGAAGAAATCGAGGAAGGGGGGGCTTATAGTCCGACTGAAACACTTTGTGTAGGAATGGCACGTCTTGGACAAAAGGATCAATGTATAATTGCAGGAACTCTAGAAGAACTCAAAGAACAGGACTTTGGAGAGCCTCTTCATTGCATGATGATTTGTGGAGAAGTCCATGATTTGGAATTGGAATTCTTGAAAAAGTTCATGGTTGAAGGAAGCAAGTTTAAAGCGAATGACCATGTGCTCCAAGGTGCAGCAGCAGCTGCTGCTGCAAAGGCTGCAAAGGTTCCCGAGGATGATAACGAAGAATAGAAATTCTAAAATCGACAGCGCTTTTCAATGTGAATATAAAATGTTTAATCTTTGCCGGTCGTCGACACCGTGACATGTTTGGTACTTAAATTTGTTTATCTCTATCATCAGATCAGTCAAAGTAAGTGTACTGGAAGCTATGGTTCACAGCCTTGTAATAGAGCTGGAGCTTATCTTTTTTCCAGTATCCTGCTTCCCATTTAGTTGGCACGAGCATTCCATCAATAGCTGTGTATTCACTTATACGGCCTTCCCATGGCATTGTTGTGATACTACCATCTATTTCCTGAGCGCGATGGGCACGGACGGAAGATATAAGGCCATCTTCACCAAAGCAGAACTGAACTTCAGTCGTGATGTTTTCGTCCCCGGCAGACAATCGTCCTCTAGCAAATGCACCGTGGTACTCTGACCATGGTCCCTCTAATTGATGAGAATCTTTTACCCACACGACTCGCGCTCCACTCTGAGGCAAGAATGCAGTGGGATAGAGAGGTATTTCAGCCATCCAGCGCATGAGCTCTCCAGAATTAATAGCTTCGGTTCCTTTCATGTTAACGATAGGCATAACCCCCATAGCGTTCACATCGAGTTCACCTGTTTTATCAACGTAAGCATCACGAACAAAATATTTCAGAGACTTGAGGATTGGCAGAGCAGGGTGCATATTGGCACTACATTCCCACACGAAGCCTGGAGCTGCAGGAGATGCGAACGCAGTCTGTGCGGCCGTGAATGGAAGCCACTGGTCATTGACAAGAAGTGTCCCTTTTTGTTTCAGCTGAACAGACCTTATTACCGCAATAGGTGTATGCATCATGTAGTTAGGTCCGCGGCCTTCGTCATCGATCAGAAAGAGGGCTGCACGAAGATAACTCTGGACTGCTAGTGGCAATGCGTTGATACTGTCCTGGATGAAAAGTCCGTGGTTGTCGTGAAACTTGACCTTGGGGGAAACTTGATTTTGCAAAACTTTGTCTACCAATTCTTTGGATTCACGCTTAAAGGAGCGGCGGCGTATGTAGACGAGAAAGTATGAAGCGGCAATGAATGCAGCGATTCGTGTGAGATGGGTCGTAGTTGTTTCAATCATATGTTTTGTTTTTGCTTGTTTGTTTTTATGAGCGGATGGAGAGACGACGAAAATGCTGTTCTTCTCTTCTCGGTTCTTGAATTTTTTAAGCTTCTATCTCGCGATAATTCCATTTTCATTTCTTCTTCGAGATTCGTCCAAAATAGTTGCCAAATTGATAGGTTGTGACACTGTTGTGACACCTTAGCTGATGTTGGAGTAGTCTTCTTTTCGATTTGATGTCCTCAACACCAAGGGATAAGGGATCGCCAGTCCGTCGCCAGTCGCCAGGCAATACATAATATCATATGCTCTTGTAATGAACCGGATACACCAGGGAACATAAAACATAATGCTTCGAATATCATTGTTTCTCGCCTTATTCTCAAGTACCCGAGTTGCGGCTACTAATGTTGCAAGTTATCCCTTGCCCTCCTCTGTGTCAGGAGACGAGGGCTTTACAGAACTGGTCGCTTGGATGCGGTTGCATGGGGGGCGCGTAGATCATCGGATGGATGTAGCGGAAATGAATGGGATTAGGGGCATCGTGGCACTCGAGGAGATTGAAGATGGGGCGGAACTTTTACACTGCTCGTGGAAGCTAGTAATCGGCAGCACTGGGCTACAAGACCAAATGCAATCATCGCATGATATGTGCAAAATTGTTCAGGATATGGCAGATGAAATTAAATTGGGTTCCGAATCATTGTGGTGGCCATATTTAAAGCACATTGAATTACCTCGTTTGTCAGCAATGTGGGGACGAGCTGCTCTCGATGAGTTGCAGGGCCTCTCTCCGAGCGAAGATGCAACCAGGCATATACAATGGTTTACACAAAGTTGTGCAGGGGTCGCAAAAGTCGAGGACCTTGATCAGGAAACCATGCATTCCCTAGTTTCGTTTGTTACTCGAGCATCAGAAGTGGGAATGGTCCCAATTTATGATCTCATCAATCATCACAATGGGGAGAGAAATGCAAAGCTAAGTCTGGCTCAAGAAGGGGTGAATCTGCGTGTTGTAAATGGTCCAATCCAGAAAGGGCAAGAAATATTTTTGTCCTACGGAGTAAAGTCTTCATCCACCATGTATCGCGACTATGGTTTTGTTGAAGACTGGCCTAGTATCTGGAACTGGAAAGACCCGTTGTCGGGAGATAATTTCGCCTTCGTCCTTTTACCAGACGGCGTTGCGACAATCAACCCAACCAAAGAATTTTTAAGGCAAATTTGGCATTCTCATTCTAACACTGATATTCAATCTAGTGCCAGTAGCCATATGAAGTCCCTTCCATTGGAAGAATTCATTCGATTTGCCGGAGCTGCGCGAAATCATCTCTATGGGTTTCCCTCTACTTTGACAGAAGACTTGTTAATTCTGGAGCACAAGCAGGTGGAGCTAGCCCAAACATTAGTACCCGTCAATAGTGCTTATGATATAGGGCAGAGCGTTGTCTTAAGAACATACATCTTGAGGGATGCCATTAGCGCTATTGAGTATCGCATCTTGTTTAAGAAGGCTCTTCAGAGCGCCTTGGCTTCCGCTGAAAATGCAGCAGAAACACTAAGCGAGAAGATTTCTGACCGAGAGCTTTAAAGTTAAATTTCGCATGTTCATTTTTTTAAAACGAATACCATTACAAATTTCATTGTGTACTGCATATTTCATTTACGTCGTAGTGGAACTCGGCCTGAGGCTGTGTTTCGCATTCGACAGGTGTTGAGAAGGAATGGTTGCGAAGGTCAGCAGCGGGAGGAGAAGCATATCAAACCCACCGGCTCTGCATTGCAACCATCGAGGTCCATTCTACGCAACATCTATGATGATATTAGTGTTAAGGAGACGATCGAAACTGATGATGGCAGCTTCGATTCCTGTGAGAATCTTCAGTATTCTGATTGGTATGCCGAGTCTGAAAGCGTACTACTAGTAAAATTTCTCGCATTGTTGGGGTGAGAATGCAACTGCAGAATTCCATCAATTATAATCGCAGCAACTCTGCGGCACAATTACAGATCGTTTATACTTGCTAGTCCGTCGTCTGCAAGACATTTTAAAATAAGACCACAGATTTCCTCGAAACGACAATGATGAAGTCATGAACAATCGCGTCAGTTATAATGAAAATATTATCGACATGTTTGCTACCTTATATTCAATATATCCTACAATGTTGTTTGCGATGTATTTCTGCGTATATGTGTAATTGCGAGTTGCATGTTTCCGAAGTGGAGGAGCGTGTTCAATGTTGTTTTTATGTACTGTATGCGAGTAGCATAAGAGAGGACATTAGAAGTATGTGTATTCAACGTCCTTGATGGATACCTTGATGTGTGGGACAAAATTCCCGTTTTTTTCTTGCTTTCCTGATTCAATATGCGAAGGTAAGAGTATTCCTTGTCCGACATTCTTGTATTCACTCATTCTAAAGTGCCAGTTTTCTTCAACGGCTGCAATGTGCTCGATAAGTCCATTGCTATCGAACTTTACGTTGACCTTCGATGAATGACCTTGGGGATCTATGAAATCAGCAGTTGCTTCGTTTCTTATCATCTCCTGAAATGGCCAGAATCCCTTCTTGTTTTCTCTGGTCCAATGAACTCCCACTGCTTCGTGAGGCAACAGGCTTGTTGGAAAGACTGGGGCGTATGCAAGCCAACGGAGTCTCGCTGACTGTGCTGGACCTCGAGCTACGCTGTTGAGAAAGGGAATCGCTCCAAACATCCTAGCGATTTTATCTTCTTGTCCATTAGAAAAAGAGTCGCGGACATAGACATCGATATCGAAGGGCAGCTGTAGTGCGACAGGGTACCTAATCTTGGCATCCCAGACATATCCAGCGTGAAGAGGTGATGCAGAGAAATACCTTTTGGCAACATAGGGTACCCACTTCCCATTCATCATCAAGATTTCGCCTTCTTCTGTTATGGTCACAGAACGTATCATTTTCACGCAGTCTTCCCAAAACTGTTCTGGTTCACCAGTGAACAGAAAAGCTCTGTGGAAATATCGCTGCACTGACCTTGGTAATTGGGAGAATCTATCCTCATCCCAAGCACACTGGTCCACAACATTAGGGAGGAAAGTCATGTTCCTTTTAGACATGAATTCTTCCCCGTCAGGATTGAAACCCATCATTTCTACAAGCGCAGTCTTGGTATCTGTTTGCCAATCAAGACGATTCTGTACGCAGCACCACAATATTGCTATGAATACTGTCGTCATCAGCCTGTAAGCTACTATCCATTTCTTCATGTTTGTAATTTCTTGTGTATCGTGTTTGTAATTTTGTTCGTTGTTATTTTTGTGGAAACTATGCCTGGCTTTTCCTTCTCATCTTGAATCTGTGAAGCAGCAAGTGATGGTTTCGTGTCAAACACATCAACAAAAACAAGAAGCCATTTGGTTTAGAACAAAAATGAGAAGATTGAAGATGACAGATTTTGAAGATGACTTATGACTTCTCGAAGATGAAGACACAAGAAAATGGGACTCCACCACCAAAGTCAAGCTTCAGGCCGATGCATCTATCTTAGATAGTTTTGCAGGTTATGGTACGATTATTAACACCCAAGGGATCACGGAAAGTAAAACCCTACAAAGCCAACCATTCTTCTCTCTTCTGTCTTCTGAACCACCACCAAAGCACACAACAACAACGAGCTTGACGCGTATTGATCGATAGTGTTTACATAGGACATCGAACACAGCTACAACAATCAATAGTCTAGACATGAGTGGAGCATCCTTATCAGCATCCATTTTTGGGAGTGGGGACAAACCTGCAGAGAAAAACTCCTCCCTCTCTTCATTATTTGGAAATTCAACTGAACTTCCACAGAAACCAAACAACACAAATTTTACAGAACCAGAAGGAGACCGCCAGAAGAGAGAAAAGAAGGAAGAGAAAAAGAAAAAACGTAAGCCAAAGAAGGAAGCAGGTGAAGAAGATGAAGCAAAGAAGACAGAAGATGAGGAGGGCAAAGACGATTCTCCATCGAAGGAAGATGAGGAGCGCACCATATTCGTGGGTGGGTTACCAAAGGAAATTACACGAAAGGGCTTGGCATCAATGTTCAAATTATGTGGAAAAGTGAAGAACGCAAGGATTAGATGTATTGCTACCGCAGGTGTCAAAGTAGCGAAAGAGCATTCAGGAAATCAGGTATGTAGAAGTAAATTTATCGATCGTTCTTCTTTTTTTTGCAAAAGACTAACATGAGTGTTCCATGGTTTATAGAAACTTGTGAAGAAGATTTCCGTAAATACCAATAAACTGTTGGCTGATGCTCCTAAGAAGAATGCTCAGGGATATGTAGTGTTTGAGGAAGTGGAATCTGTTGAAAAGGCATTGGAAATGAATAATACTCCTGTACCGGGGTCAGATGGTTTGATGTTTCGAGTAGATGCGGCAAACCCTACGCATGACTCGACGAGGTCTGTATTTGTTGGAAATTTGCCCTATAAAACTGATGAAATGAGTTTACGTGATCATTTCAAATCTGGATGTGGATTTGAGGATGATGTAATTGAGAATGTGCGTGTTATTCGTGATTCTGAAACATCTCAGTGCAAGGGTTTTGGTTACATCCTCTTGAAAGACAAGAGTTATTTACCCTATTTGTTGGACATGCACGAGACTACATATAAAAAGAAGGAAATTAGAGTAATGGTGTGTGGAAAGAGATTCAAAGGTAGAAGGGGAGCTAAGAAGGAAAGGAAGGAGGTCGATGGCGCGATGAAACGGATCAAAGACAAATACAAGAAAAGTACGGCTGAATCTTTGGCAGGGAATAAAGAAAAGAGGAAACGTGGAACGAAGAAGGTCGGAGCGAGGAAAGCTACCGGTCAAGCTGGAATTAGTAAGCGTGCGGCAACTGACAAGAAGCTTGACAAGAGAGTCAAGAAAATTAAAAAACGTCTCCAAACGGGAATGGGCAAAGGAAAAAAATAATCAAAAGCGCTTTTATAATACTTTATTTGGCGAGTCATTATTTAAGGGATCTAGAATATCTTTCCAGTATGAGCACTGCGTTCGCCTATGAGGTGGGTAGTCAACAATGGTGCGAGTCATGGGATCCACTTCGATATCGAGGCTATGGCATTCAATACAAATCTTTTGTTTCAATATATTACGCATTCTCCGGGGTAAAGCCGCAAGTTCTCTCTTGCAGAAGCGATCATTTACAACGGGGTATCCCAGTTTTCTCAGTACAAACGATATGACGCTGCAAAGTCTGCCAGAGTCGTGCTTAGACTGAATACTAAGAGTAGATAGCGTTGTTTTGTTTCCGTTGTCGGCAGAAGTTAAGGTGTCAATGCATGTGATGAGGAGTGAATCTTCTAGATCAAGCTCAGACTTGGATATTCCAATCTCCTCTTTGGTATTTTCATGTGGGTCTACAACACCTCTGCCCTCATTCCTTTCCAAGATATCTGTGTCTGTTTTTTGCCGTTTCCATTTCCTTTCGCCATTTTTTAACAACTTTACATAAATTCCAGCTTGCCATTCATCTGGAACAGTCCCGTGAACAAGGACAATAAACTTGTAAGTAACTTGAAGTGCGGGAGGAATTGTCGCTTCGGTAATAGTCTTCGCGACAACTAAAAGGCATAATCCTGCACAACCAGTATCTAACTTTGACACAGGAACGCATGCAAGTTTCTGTGAATTGCTTGACTTTGCGGACATTTTCTTGGTAATAATCATTTCAAGGGTATTTGGCGAAAATGATCCAACAACTCGAATTCCTACTGGTTTATAGGCTACGACCAGACGAGAAGACGACAAGCTCTGATTTTCGAGTGGTCTATCCTCGAGTATTTTTACTCCCAGGTTTTCTTGCAGTTTCTGCCCTTCGCATTCTTTACTAGCTGGAATGGTGTCCTCCTGCACGGTTGCTTCTATCAATGAAATGATATCGTTTTCTAGAACAATTCTACCGGAATCGGTCGCAGCAGTACCATTCACGTATATCCGCCCTGATTTTATTACTTCTGTGCATTGCTTTTTCGACTTGATGTATTTGGAGAAAGCAAAGTCTTCTTGCCGGCAAAGCCATTTTATTCTTTTTGAATCAAACCGCTTTTCAACACGAGCTTCGACGATCGTTATTGCGTTTTCAAGGGGTAGGCATACTGGAAGTTGAGATTCCGAAGACGGCGTTACTGTTGTTTCTGTCTTGGCCATCTTTTCTTTATGATCGTTCTGATATTGCGTCTCCTCTCTGCCATGAATAAAGTCACCCGTCATGATATCAGGTAAAGCAGGGGCGATGAGATGTTTATGCAATGCATCTTTGCTTTCAAATGCAACCCTGCAGATGCAGCACCGTGTTTCACTTCCTTCCATGACTGATTCTTGATTCTTTTGACATTCTATACTTGAGGTGTTGATCTCAAAAACGAAATTGACGCTTTGATGCACTGTCATATCATTATCATTCCCTCCATATAGGTCTCCTCCAGTCCTTCGATGACGATATCCATACTTTCCTAAAAAGTGCTTTGATCCGAGTTTCCCATTTCGATATTTTCGTGGACAAGGGTAATGAGCCTCAACTGTTGCTGCTACAAGTGCATCTTCCCCGTCTCGAAATAACCATTTTTCAACAGGAACAACTGTCGTTTCTTGGTTACTGAGTTTCAACCCATTGGATGCTGCTGCCTTTATCAGTTGCCATGTATCTGGTTGATTCCCGCACAAGCATACATGTATTCTGCCTCTCTCGTTCAAAAATTGCTTTGCAGAATGAAAGTAATGACAAAGTAGAACATAGTGGCGCCGAGCGTGGTGTTTCTCAGAAGATTGCAACGTAGCGTCGCCCAAATGAGGGTGATTAAACAAGCATAAATCAAACTTTGGACCGCTGTCTGGTGACAGTGTATTTTCAAGTTTTGTAGCGTCGGTATGGAAGAGAATAGTTCCACCCCACTTTTCTCGAAACTCTCTTGACGTTTCCACAGAATTGGAATAAGTGCTAGTCAGCTCAGATGCGGATCCTACCAGCGAAGATGCAGTTATGTCTAGCTGTGGGTATGCACGCTTCAATGCGAGAGAAAAAGAGAGATCACCATCACCTGCTCGTCGACAAAAAAGATGAGAATGAGTAAGTGTACCAACAAGTATGGTTCATGGTTGGTGCTTGTGACATGGTGACAGATCAATTCAGCGGCTTCCGTAGCTTCAACGCATATTCAATATCTCATGGAAGAAAGACCATAATAAATTGTAATACTCACCAACTGTTAGTAACCGTAGAGCCATGTTGCAGAATGATGACAGATGTTTTCTTATTGCCTACTATTGAACAAGCAAGCACCAAGCACCAAGCACCAACAAGCACCAACAGTTTGGAAGTTTTGGCTGTCGGCTGTTTCGTTTTCCGCGGCGTAAGTTATTTGGCGGTTGCTGACGGTTGTTGGCGGTTAAATAAGAATTTGGACACATCTTCTCCTTCCACAACAACTGCAGCGATACCAAATTCTCAACCAGCGCCGCCGCCTGTGACTGCTGTATTCTTCACGTCATTAATTGTTGTAGAACTCTCGGAATACCTACCTAGCATGCCTCCCCCCTCATACTCCTCATGTTTGATTAAAATCTTGGCCGTTCTATGTTTGAGCAGTTATTTCGTAGAAGACTTACTCGTATTGGGATTCACCCCGAAAGTACCATTGAATTGTTGCAATCCCCATCGTCACAGACGTTGTCATGTAAGAACGCCGATTCGTCAACATGAAAAGCAACTGCAAGTACGATATCATGACTATAAATACTCCGTGAGACGCGGCAAGATTGACGATGAAGAAGAAAACATTGAGAGTGATGGTGATGCAGAACTAGACGATATGTCCTCTTCTACAAATTCAAAGAAAGGAAACGTTGCAGGCATTCTGGAACAAATACTAGATCCCATCATTTCAAGTCCGTTCTTTGCGACGTTTTTGTTTTGGCTTCCGTTCCTTGGAAATGCAAAATTGCGATTCAGGGCATCAAATTTTCTATCCAAGTATCTTGACTTGACCATTGCCATTCCCGTCACTGGTGTCTGTTTCGTCTTTGCAGTGGCATATATCTCGTATCAAACTCGACTATTGGATATTGAACTAGCGCAGGGGACTACATCAGAGTCGTTGAAGCAGCTAAGGAAAGCGAGGAGTGCACAGATTTCTTACAGTGGTGTCGACGATAGCAATGTTAAAAAATTTCAAATGGCTGTGGAGAATTATGAGTACGTTCTGAGAGAAGAAATTGAATTGAGATCCATTGCGCCTTTTCCAAGTGCTCCGAATGATCCATCAGAGAGAGAAGAAGATATAGCTGCTGTAAAGACCTTTTTGAGGATGAAGTTTTCTGATGATGGAGAATTGGTGCCCTGCTAGATTGATTATAGTACATTATTACTGTATTCCTTCTTCTGAGGAAGTTCAAGTGTCCAAAAGAAATAAAACACACACGTGAACGTCTAAAAAATATTTCTGTTCCTCGCATGCCCGCATGTTAAATTTCAGATTATCTCTACACAAGTATTTGCTCTCGTGTATTGTATGATACAGTATTTGCATGCATGATATTT
>Ga0115005_10002289_pt1 | contig 15336 bp, 9 predicted proteins | sample ArcOceMetagenome_FD_87163 | JGI IMG/M metagenome (GOLD analysis project Ga0115005, IMG submission 87163) | Marine eukaryotic phytoplankton communities from Arctic Ocean - Arctic Ocean - Greenland ARC118M Metagenome | ecosystem: Environmental > Aquatic > Marine > Oceanic | place: Arctic Ocean... | reverse complement strand
TATCTATCACAAAATAGTTACAGTACACTACGCGTGTACTCGTACGTTCAACGTGCGTGTAGTGTAGTGCATTTTAATTAGGTTTAGCTTGAGCTTGCTAGTAAGTTTGGTTTATAACATTGCAAATAGCGTATAATATATTCTCAAGTCTGCATTGAATTCTTCATGTGTACGTTACGTGTAGTGAGAATTGCGCGAAGGTGAGAAAGTGTTCGACTTCCTTCCGAACAATCTTCAATCTTCTGCGGTGTTCCACGTTTCAAGAGTTTTTTTCAAGCACAAAAAGGTGAGTTGATTTTCGAAGAGGACAGATCAGAGGAGGACCCTCCTGACAGATGACATCTGAATTCATTCCCCACACCACACATCAAACTTGATCGCATTGCACATTCAACAGAACACCACAGAGAAACTAAAACAAAGCTCGTAATGAAGCCGCCGCCAATAACCTACCCGTTATTGCTGTTGCTCTCAATACATCATGCAACACCAAAACCAATCGCCTTCCAACTAAAACCTGCGCTTCATACGTCCCTATCTGTCCGTGGGGGATCGAATTCGTCATCGTCGTCCTCGTCCTCTGACACGATCCTGCACTACGTAGAACAGGTGTCAGCTAGGGATCAGGCCGCCGCTGCCGCCGATGCTGCGGATTCCGTCCATTCTTCCGATGGCGATGACAATGACGAAGACGAATCTGAAGTGAAGTTGAAGAAAAAGGAAAATGCGATCGGAGATCCGGGCGACAGTGATGATGATTCCTCTGATTCTGATATCGATCTTGATTCTGTTTCCAATGCACAACTCGCAGTTGATAATCCCGCGGAAGATAGTGACGGGGAACACGTGGAAGTTGACTATTTTGAAGATATTCCGGAGGACGAATCGAATGCTGAGGATGGTGATGATGACCTCGGCCCGGATGAGTTGCTGGATATGGCGCTAGTGGACGCATTCGGTCCTTTGATTTACTCGCCGCCGCCATCCAATGTTGTATCACAGCTATCCACCAAAAAAATTGATATTGAATCACGTCGCAGATTGGATCGAAGGGTTTTGTATCAATCGCTACTTACGGAACTAGCAAACGCGCCGATCGGAAAGAGGCGCTATCTTGACCAAGATGTGGTGAGATCTATCAAAGGGGCAATTAGTCTAGCTTGTCAACCAAAGTGGAGGAAACATATGGATGATGATTGGTATTGTCGAGGAATCCGATTATATGATACACCAGAAGAAAAGGAGGATAGCTATCAGCGGAATCCTTACGTGGAGGAGGAGGAAGAGGAGGCTGTGGACGAAGAGCCTGTTGAGTGCACCCTTGCAATGCAGGAAACTGTTGCCATGGCGTTTGCGCACACGCTGAATTGCGGACTTGTGCTATTAGACGATGTTGGGTTGGAAGGTGTGCGTCAGTCTGTCGCAAATGATCCCCGCATTGATCTTTTTGAAAAGTCTAATGAACTGAGGAATGTCAACCTCATTAACCATCTCATTCGCCTTGCCAATGAAGGAAAGCTATCGCAGGAGGTATCCGGAAGGATTTCTTCCAGGATGGAGAGAGATATTGCACTTGGCCTCGATGATCCGTTCGACGAACTAGCAGTTGAAAGTATGAAAATGATGCGCAATGAAGAGAGAACTTGGCTTGAGACTATTCCGAAAACGGAGACATCTGAGCCAATGCCCCTTGTCCTGTTCTTAAGGACGGATGCGGCTTCAAACCTGCTGAAATCAAAGAGTTCTGTGGATAGATTAGCACGGGAGTGTGTCAGTGAGGAAAGTATTCATATGCTTATTATGGGTAAAGGCATAGATGCGACTACAGTCAACCTTCCCAGCAACCCCACAGCCAATCTTGGTCACTCAAATTTGCAGCAGAATTCAGTTCAATCGCCACAATCACTTTTGGGATCTCCCCCACCTCCCATGGGTAATAACATGGGTAATAACAACGCATTCTTCCAGCATGGCAGGGCGACACCTCAGCAACAATCTCAGCAGCCAAATCCGTTTGCTGGAATGTCGAGTGTCCCACCACCAAGTTTATCAAACATGCCCATGAACACGCAGTCAGGTTCACAATCATCGAATCCATTTGGTTTTAGTCAGCAAAATGTCAATGCATCAGGAATCAACGATCCAGAAGGTTCTCGTAGGTTCAACATTTTTCTCGCTCGCACCGTTGAAAAGGATGGCACTGCAGGAATTATGGGTGCCATATCCGCACCACAGGCGGGTAATCTTTTCCCTCAAATGTTGGCGATGCAAGCAAGGGAGAATTACATGAAATCCCAGCAAGATGGCGATAGCATAGAGGAGCAACAGAAACATGAAGCTGAAATGCTGAAGTGGAAAGAAATGATGGAACAGCATGAAATGAATGCTGGTTCACCGTTACCTCCTCAATTTTTCAGTGCTTCAATTCAGCAGGAAAGCAGCGGCGTGGAGAACAATCAAAATCAAATGGGAGCAAACAATCCTTTTCAAAATATGGTCCCACCTCCACCGGAAATGATCCAGCAAGCGGTTGAACACGCCATAAACGATGTCATGCAAAGGTTCTCTAAAATGGGAACTAGCAATGAAGAAGGTCGAGAAGGAATGATACCTAATGACCTCACGAAGGCGTTTGCGCAAGTCTTATCAAACCAGAATTTGCGACGTGGAATCGCTGAGAACTTGGCTCGCGCCGCTCCAGCATTGATTGACCCTCGATGCCAAGGAGTCATGCTGAGCGTGTACGTACCTCCTCCCCCAAGTCATCCAAACCATGGTTTGATGCCAGGACAGCAACGGTCGCAAAGTAAAAAGCAGGGAAGGAGGCAAGGATCACAAGGCAAGAGTGGTCTTAGCAGCCCAGGAGTAGGTGGTTGGCTGAACAAGATTCTTTCGTCAGCATCTTCTTCTCAGAATAATAAATCAGAGGAGGCACTGAATGATGACACAACCTCAAAGGAGTTGAATCAGGACTATTCTGATGAAGAAGGAGAAAGTTCACCGAGCGACTTCAATAGCAGCTCTAAAGAATTGGACCCGGAAGCACTAGAAGATACTTTGACCAAGACTGCTTCGAAACGGCTTCGAAAGCGTGACAGAGCGGCAAGAGCCGCAGCTGTTGCTGCTGCCACTGCCATGATTAACGATCATGAGAAGAATAAACGCAAGAGTTCCAACGGCAATACTTCGACAAAGTCAAACAATCTCAGCACAGAACAGAAGATTCAAAAGCATCTAACTCGGCTCCAGGCTCTCTGTAAAAACGTACCATTAAAATCTCCATCTGACCCTGTTAGATCTCAGGCATGGAACGGATGGGCCAGTCGAGAAAAGAACGCTATAATTTTTAGGAAGAATCGCAGGGCTCTTAACAAGGAATTGTCAGAAAGGAACCTCCAAATTGACAAGTGCACAGGCTCGAAGGGGATGGGAACCACTTTACGTCAGATGATGAGCACCAAGGATATCAGTGATGAAATGGACAATGTCATTACATGCGCGATAGAGATGGAGGCAGCCAAGAGCCAAAGAGTAGGGGCTACGAAAGATGCTGATATTTCTTCCGTCGCCGTCGACATTTCTCTTGAGCAGCTATGTTTCCCCGACTTCGAGAGCGATGATGTAGAGGAAGAACACAATTCATCACGAAACAAAGATCGCATCCACCCGAAGAGTATCGAAAAGGCCTTGTCGCTCACCTGTTATATTAGCCCCTCGTCGACAGGAGCATCTTCACTCGGCGTACCGCAGGTAGTCCATCGCTCGAAGGAAGAGATCGCAGAGCTTGCTCAAGATAAACATGAACGGGCTCTCGTCTCTCAGGTTGTATCTCCCCAAGATATTGGTGTTAATTATGATATGATTGGGGGATTAGGAGATGTCAAAGAACTCTTGAGACAAAGTGTAACCTATCCTCTCAAATACCCACAATTATACAGTGAAGGTATTGCGCGAGAGGCTGTCAAGGGTGTACTTCTATTCGGTCCTCCAGGTACAGGGAAAACAATGCTTGCGAAAGCAGTTGCGACAGAGGGTGGCGCAACCTTTTTGAGCGTCGATGCTTCTTCTGTTGAAAACAAATGGCTCGGAGAGTCTGAGAAGAATGCGAAGGCGGTCTTCACGCTTGCCCGTAGACTAGCTCCGTGCGTGGTTTTCATTGATGAAGTTGATTCGATTTTATCAAGCCGTGAAGGAAGTTCTGACGACTCAGCTCATGGTACACTTACAAGTGTGAAAACAACCATGATGAGCGAATGGGACGGTCTTAATTCTGGAACAAATGGAAAGGGTGAGGCTGGGTCGAACCGCGTCGTAGTGATTGGATCGACGAACCGCCCGTTTGATCTTGACGAAGCCGTTCTCAGAAGATTCCCGAGAAGAATTCTAGTTGACTTACCCGACTTGGACACTAGACGTGAAATTCTGGAAGTGACACTCGCAGAGAATAGACTAGATCTGGCAGTGAATTTGACTTCCATCGCAGAGAGACTTGATGGTTATACTGGTTCTGATATTAAAGAGGTGTGCCGCGAGGCTGTAGTTCAAATCAGTCACGAGCAAGCAAGGAAACTTGACAATGGCCTCGACTTTGCATCAGATGCCGATGGAGAAAACGGAGCAGCAGATTCCAATCAAAATGCTGACAACTCTTCATTGCAGAGGCTGAGACCAGTGACAATGAATGACTTCGATAGTGCCATGAATAAATTGAAACGAAGTGTTTCTGAAAAGGGCAAAGAACTAATGCGAGTGTGGGAATGGAATGACCAATATGGAGAGATAAAGAAAAAGAAGCGTGATCACATGCCGCAGTTAATGAATATGTTTGTTTAAAAAGTTTATTTATCAAGCCCCCGGGAAATGATTGAACGAATGACTGCACATGACATGAAGAGATTTTTAAAAGCTAATGGTAAATTATTTAGATCCCCTGAAAATAATTGTGCCTATTTTACGTGTAGGCGGGCGGCCCATTGCGAGTGGTGTCAATATGCCATTGACCTTGAAGTGTCAATGGCGTGACGCCTGCGATACCCGCTGCCGTAAGTGACGTTAAAGGGTTACCAGCAGCGGCAATTCCGTAAAGCTGAGGGTTCTGTGGGATACCAGCATGTTGAAACTGCTGAGCAACATCTTGGAAAATTAGATTGGGAGGTAAAGAAGCGGCATTATTTCTTAGACTGTGCAACTGAACAATCAATTCTTCGGTGTTGTCGTCGAGCTGCTCTTGAGTCTGTTCAATGGCGGATTCAAAAGGCAAAGGTATCCACATCCCCATATTCTCAATGTAGCCAAGGAATCGACCTGGTCGGGACGTGACAAAACCAACTATTTCTGTGGCATATTGCATTTTCTTCTCGGGAGGAGATTCCAGGAACAGAGGTTTGCATCTTCTGATGATCGACTTGAAAAAGATGTTACCAGGGCTGAGTCTGGATCTATCATCGCTGCCGAATAAAACATCGTTCGCGTCAGGGTTCAAAATGAAGGAGCAGGCTTGTTCAAAGAGAGATTTGACCAAAGAAAATATTTCCTTTTCTGGCAAGATCTTCCATTCTGCCTTATTAGAGGACTTTCCAGTTTTTTCACGAGTTAGAAACCTCGCATCCTTTTTACTTGAGGTGGTTTTGGTATTCTTGTCCTTGTTGGTGATACTCGAGAGTAAGAGCTGCACGATTTCATGCTTCATTTGGTTTGAATACCCAGAATGTAAATAATCACTTCGGTATGTTTGAATAGCTTCGGCAAGCATCAGATTGCCAGGATGGTTAGGAACGTCACTGGCATTAATGATTACATCATGATTCCTTGGTTTGAGTTCATGTTTCGAAAAAGAGGGGCTATTGAACGCTTGGGCACTCATACTTACAATGAGAAACAAAGCGGTCAAGTCAACAGAAGTGGACGCGATCATGACGATGTTTTCGAGCATTTCAGCGGATTTTTCTATACAAATCTCCTTTGCCCTTTTGGCCTTTGCCGCTCTAGAAATCTTCTTTTGGTCGTTGGAAGAATTTTCAGTGTGTGACGAAATGGTCATTTCTTTGTAATTGAATGTAAATGGCATGAAACCTGAAGACTGCGACTGCTGATCCTGAGGCGCTAGTAGTTTCATCAAAGTTTCATCTGTGCCATTAGTAGCAGGATGTTGTCTAAGAAATGAAAGGCCATTGTTGCCAGAATGATTGTCAATGGCAGCGGACATGATACCATTGTTTTGCAACAATTCATTCAAAATCAAGTTAGAATTGGGCATACGCGTAGGCACTAAATTAAGTTGAGTGAGTGGTTGGTGTTGTGCGTGCATAGATGGCACGTTCTGAAACAGCGCTGGCGTCGGCAAGTGCGGCTGGTGGGTTGCATTTTGCTGGAGTTGCTGTTGAAGAAGGTAGTGCCCGTCGCTTGATAAAATATCACGGTTGTGGAGAGCACCGTTTTGAGAACTGTTGGGGTCGGCGTGAGCTGCTCCATCGCCGATTGGATTTAGAGAAGAACGCGGCGGTTTCATCATGGTGTTCCTCATCAAAGAAGGGGGGAGCTGGCGGTGTTTCTTGTCCTTTCCCATGGGGGGCGAACACTCCAAGCTCTTTCTCTTGAGACTCTCCACGATTTTGTCCTTCCTTTCTGCTTCTTCCAGGACTTTCTTCTTGAGCAAGGGAGCCTTTTCTCTAAGCGCCTGTGCCGTTTTCCTAAGGGCGGTATCTCTATCAACTCCTTTCCAATCTCCCGTGTCGGAATCTTGCTTTAGGAATCTTCCAGGGGGGTTCCTTGATTCAATCACAGATAGAACTTGATGCGTGATTTGTTTCTTGATGACGGGATCGCTCAATACGTACTTCCGCTTGTAAGACGCAATCAAGTTTCGGAAATAGATGTTACCGGTGTGCTGATTGGCACCGTTACCTCTGCCAGAGAGAATATCGTTTGTGCGAGGAATTGTGGTGGGGCCAACTACTACGCATATGTTTTTTTCTTGATCGGGGGTGATCGTCATGTCGTTAGTTTTCACTTTCCGCTCCTTGGAAGTTTCCTGCGTCGTGATGTCACAGACTGACGCTCCGTTAGTCTCCTGGTGGGCTGCTGCTTTCTTCACGGTTTCCTCTTCCGCTTCCTTCTTACTGGAAGACTCGGCTTTTTTTGAGAGACAAAATAATCCCATGACGGCGACTGCCTCGTTGCTTGTTGAGGAGGGGCTAGGTTTACTCATTTATATTCGGCACGTCTAGAGTATAATCGTATAGTACTGATGACAGCAAATAACAGGGACAGCAGTTTACAGGGACAGCAGTTTACAGGTAGGAGCGCACGGATCTATCTATGTACTACTAACGCTGTGTTGCGACACTGTTGCGACTGAAAGTTTGGACCCGGGTTGGGGTGATTTTATGTCTAAAAAATTGTTTTAGCCTCTAAAAACTTCGAAAGCGTTCTACTACCTCTAGGTCTAATAGCTAAATAGTAGAGACAGGTACATTGAAGAATGAAAGTGTCATTTAGGCACTATTCTTATTCCCAATTTGTCATTCGTGTATATATGGAGATGGGGACTCGCGACCACCCTCTTATTTCCAAAATTGAAAATGTGTGATCATTCTGTTAGAACCCAGAATAACTACAAGGAGGCCCTTGTGGTTATTCTGCGTTATTCTTCTTCTTCTAATTCAATCCAACCTGGAAAATGGCTCTTACCTTTTTTTCGTCATGGCGATTGGTGCATCATCGGTGCATCATCGAGAACTAAGGCCACAAGATGGTGGTGCCTTAGGATATGCTTCCCATCTGGGCAGTGAATAAACTGCGACTGAAGTTAGTAGCTTTTGTTAGAACCCAGAATAACCACAAGGTCGTGGCCTTGTGGTTATTCTGGGTTCTAACACATCCATCCTATCGCTCGATGCTCGCTCGAGCTGGCCCATAATCAGCTGTCATGTGATGATGGATCCCGTCTCTGCTTACGTTGCCATGCAATCATTGGTGCGAGGACAGATTGAAGAAGGAGGTGCAGAATTCTCATCGTTTTTTTTCGAAATTGATTCAATTGGGTCCTCTTTTCGAAGAATGGTGTTGCCTGATGGGGTGGTGGTGGGGCTCCTCAGATTCAATGTCTTTCAGTCCCCGAAGAAGCCAAAGAGATCACAGATGACTGATCACAAACCACGTACAATGAACAATGGGACTAGCCATTTTCATTCTCTATGAAGTCATGAGCACTGGCGGGTATTATTTCCAGCCTTTGTTCATCCGATGGATGAACTAGTAATCAAGAAAAAAAGGCCGGGATCCATTTGTTCTTGTCACGATTTACCGGTCATTATTTCCAGAATTCTCATCGTATTTTTTCGAAATTGATCATTCAATTTTTGAAATTGGGTCCTCTCTTGCCTCTTTCCTTGCATCGCATGTTTTCGAAGAATCTTGTTGACGGGTGGTGGTGCTCCTCATAATTTTTTAAGTTCAATTTCTTTCAGTCCCCGAAGCCAAAGAGATCGTCACAGGTGACTGATAACAAACCACGCACAATAGGACTAGCCATTAACATTCTCTATGAAGTCATGATGAGCACTGGGTGTTATTTCCAGCCCTTTGTTCACCCGATAGATGAACAAGTAATCAAGAAAAAAATGCGATCCATTTATTGTCACGATTTACCGGGCATTATTTCCAGCCTTTTTCGTTACTAGTAGACTATACCGGTATTGTACTAGATGATAGATAAATTAAGAAAAGATGCGCCGCCCCCTATCTTTGAACTTGTTCTTACCAGATCTCTACTGCTGGGGGTATATATGAATACTGTATATGTTTGAGTTCTCAAGAAGGATGTGGTAAATTCTTAGGAATAGAATAAATAACAAAAGAAACTCGGCAAAGCAATTCACAATTGATAGTTCAAAACTGAGTTATGACTAATGATGATTGATTCATGAATGTATCAAACAGACCAGAAAAAGATATCTGCCAGCCAGCATTCAATTCACCACATGATTCCGAATGTGCTGGTAGTTGCTGAGACAAATGAAACCATTCTAGCGCGACATGTTTTATCTAGAAAGTTGCTGCGTATTGACAGTACATATTCATATTTATTCATATTGTGATTCTTCAACATCCTTTACGTACACTGAAAAAACCCTTGAATGCCCAGTATTTAGAGCTCAACATTCGCCAAATGCTCAGTGTCCTGAACCTTTTTGATGAATTCATCCTTTTCAAGACATCCAGTACACTCAACACCTCTATCGGCTAAAATGCTCTTCAACTGCTTCACTCTCAATTTACTCAAATCCTTCTTCTCCATCTTCTCCGTCTTTACAGGGAATTTCACGGTACAAATTTCAGGATTGCTCTCATTGATTCTCTTGCAGACCTTGGTCGCAGTCATTCCGAGAGAAAAGGGGTGGGCTACGGAACGTTTGATGGGATCGATGTAGTAGCAGATTTTACGCTCGCGCGGTCCGAGGTCTGTGCGTTTGCAGTATACTCCCATTGCGCCTTCGATTTTGGATTTGTCTTTGGTATCGGCTTTGGCCATGCTATCTTTCACATCATCAATTACTTTGATACATACTATTTTGATTTATTTTTGCGTTGGGGTGTTAATTATTATTGGGCGTAATATTTAATATTTAAATTCAAATAAACAAACGCCCGATGGACTAGAAAAAGAGAAAACAGATCATTGATTTTGGTTCGTATTTGCGTACCTTCGCAGTCGCCTGCAATGGCGGGTGAAGCCATGAAGAGAGCAGCTGCAGATAGGATAATAGTGGAAGTCTTCATTGTGTAGGGTATAGGAAATGGATGGGTGGAAGTGGTACAGTGTGAGTATAGTTCTAAGTTTTAAGACCTAATGGTACAGGAGTAATTTCAAAGGCGAAAATGACGACGGTGTCGGAAGAAGGTGGCAGAGGTCTTTTGATGAGATCGTATCGCATCATCCTGCGCCACGCGGAGGAATAGAGTTGAGAAAGAGGGGGAGAAAAATTCATATCCCCCATCAAACTAATTTTGTACAGTCATGCCTAAAACATTATCGGTAAAAGTCGTACAAGGGGGTGGTATGGTCGGTGTTATGTTCCCCGCCCGGGGTGTTCAAATAATGGGAGGCAAATCCAAAGATTCGAAAGATCGAAGACGACGACGACAAAGCAAAGAGAGCAAAGAGAGCCAGGAGAACACTCTACCCACTAACACCGCCTGATTGTATTCATACCCCGGTACATCTCCAAACAAGTAGCTTTAGCTCACTTTCATCAGTTGACTTCACGTACCAACGGGGGTTTATAACTACAGTCTCCTTCCTCAAGCCACCCAGAACATTTGAAAAAGTCGTTGCACAAATAGCGTCAATAAAATGCCGCCTCTACTACTAACTTTCGTCGCACGTCTATCGGATGGTTTGCCTCTAGTTGCATCGTATGCACAGACGACAGAAAACTTGGATGAACAAAAGTGGCAAGCCAAAGAAATTCTGAGAAATTTGGACAGCAGGTACGTGGTGAACATTCAAGAACATCGTTGTGTTTCCATTTTTCATTCGTACAATGGAGAATGAATTTCATCCCGCCAACGTTACGTTGAATGCGGAACATACAAGTACGGTATCATACATCTCAACAATCATTCCTCGTCATTCAATACAATAAAGATCTGTCGCCAAAATGTCCATTGAAACAAGTGGATCCAAAATATTTCATTATCTAATTCAACAAAACACATGCTACTTAACATTAGCTGAACAGTCCTATCCCAAACGCCTTGCATTTATCTACTTGGAAGAAGTTGCGGATGAATTCACAGAATACCTTTCAAAAACACACGGACATGATTATTCACAGGTGATTGAAACCACAGCTAGACCGTATGCATTCATTCAAGCTGATCCCATTATACAGAAGAAACAAAGGGAATTTACTGACCCGAAATCATCCGTCAATAGTAGCAAATTGAATCAGGATTTGAGCGATATCCATAGTATTATGAGACAAAACATTAGTCAGGTTTTGGACAGGGGAGAGAAGTTGGAGAATGTGAGCAATATCTCGAATAACCTCATGAGCGAGTCGAAGAAGTTTAAGTGGGGAGCCAAGAAGCTTAGTTGGTGGGCAAAAGTCAATTACTATGCTCCTGCCGTTGCTTTGGGAATATTCATTATGGGTATTTTGGTCTATTTGATTTATCCAAAGTCAATTCATTGAGAATGAGACAAGTATAAAAATATCGTGCCGGAATCATAATGATCAATGTACCGTACACGCGTAGGGGGCATAACATAATAGTATTGATTATTGTTGGAAAGCTTCAGATTCTTTGGAAGCATTAACAGGAACTTATTGAGGGATGCAGATATCACTCCTACCCAGCTTAGGGTTGAAATAGTATGATTACTGTGGATTATTAAGTACAGTATGATAAATACCGCCGGCCGGTACAAGTACTCATTAGGTTTATCAGCAGTCATTTTCAACGCATTTTTTGACAAATTTCGCGCAAACCGCGAACATGAAAGAAAACGAAGCACGAGACACGATGAACGAACAAGAATTATCATATCATACTGTATGATACAGTCTTCGTACAAGTGCAAAAACAACAAACGCCTGTATCCCTTTTCTAGTGAGAAGTTTCCTAGGATAGGAGAAGATTGTAAGTGAGAACGACCCATCTCTTTTATTCAATAGCTACGTGTACACACGTGTACAGTGGAATAAATCATGTTTAGAGAGGAATATCATGTGTATCATGTGTATCATGTGTATCATGTTCGAGATTTGTTTTAGTTCTTACTAACACTTTATGCATCATCGCTCTCACTCAACACCCTTGAAAATGAAGGGTAAGCATGTCGGTCGTCATTTCTTCTGCAATCAACCCCAACTCCTATGACCCCATTTCAGACCTCAAGAAACAGGAGGTGCGGAAAATCCCTGTCATTGTGAATATCAACAATGCTTGTTTGGTACAAGGTGGTGTTGACACAGTAATGAAAAGCGATAGGGGCAGAGCCGCAAATATGGAATCTGTTATCGAAAATTCAATTGAGGAACTCAGCATTTCAGATACTGGACATGCATCTCAACCTTCGCCTTCTAGAAGTGGAATTGGAAGTGAAAGTCCATTTGGGTTTTTGAATGATGACGTAGTAGCACCAGTTCAAGAAGTAATTCCACGGCATCCTTGCGATCAAAGTCGGGAAAATTTGCAAGATTTGGAGCAAAGTTGAAGAATCAATTTGATCGTGGTGTTACCTCGATCGCTGTGCAAGCTCAAAAGGCTACGACTGGAGACAATACTGAGATCCGTGATTTGCTGACCGTAGGCGCATACGTCCAAGATAAGGAGACTGGAGAATTCAATTCATGCATTGGAATGACGGAGAGATTAGAGATGCCCATCAATCCCGCTGAAGGCGATGGTCTAACATTCTCGGTGCCCATCTTGATCCCACTTGATGTCATTCAATCAAGTGCAGCCAATCCCGGAGCTGTTGTGCAATTTTATGTGTGGATGCGTTCAGGCGCTACTATCTTTGCAAAGAATAGGGCACTGCGAAAGTATGTCTTTGTTGGTAGCTCAACATTACGTTTAGCAGAACTGGCTCAGCAGGTTCAGCCGAAATTTGAACGCCCAGTAATCATGACAATGCCGCTGCAGTCTGTCGTTGTTTCATCGGGGGAAATGACTGCAACTATCATATCTGATACAAAATTTCCAAGCCTATGTGGCAATGGGTGGTCATTGTCAGATCCACGAACTGATACTGCTTACAGTCGTATTCCTGGGAAAAGAATTATTTTCAATCCTCCCCTCGAACAAAATTATTCCTTTTCGCTTCCAAGCCAACCGATGACACCTTCCCCAGGTACGATTCTTGCGACCGAGCGCGTTACAGAATCTACTGTCGTCTTGCCTTTAGCAGCAGCTTGGACTAGACTCATATCAACAGCATCAGCATCATCCGCCAGTCATGCGATGGATTTGGTAAGAAAGTTGCAATTTCTTGATGGCGTAGATACGATTAATCCAATGACGGCGATGCAGCAAGGGCACGCACAGTGCCAGATTGATATATTTCACTTCTTGAAATATCCAAATGCCATAGATACGACAACTGGAGGTGGTTCGATTCAGCTCTCCCTTAATATCCAAAGACCTGACTCAATCTTTGAAAACTGCATTGCAAGTTCCTGTACCGTCCCTTCCCATCCTTACGTGCAGAACATGAAGTATCCCTTGTATAATCCTGCTGCATCTATCCCATTCTATCCCAGAATAGTTAAGAAGAATGATCCAAGATTGCTTCCTGGTCAAACCATGGGAGCAGTGGGATCACAAAGAGATGTTTTTGTGGGCAAAGTGCGCATTCAGCTGTACGAGGAAGGTATAGGAGGGGCGGCTGGAGGGGACCTCTTCAGCCCTCTCGGGCCAGCTGGTGCCGTTGGAACGAATCCTAGAAATCTGGAAGCCCTGATTGATCTTGATTCCCACCTTAATGAACCCGACGACAAAGGTATCGTTTACCTAAATGTGATGGACTTGATGACAGGGCAAGTGGCAGGAACTTTAGCAGTTGGTATCAGAGCTCAAACTCTTGAAGGCATGGTGGAGAATTCAAACGGTATCAATGGCAGTACAGAAAATGATATAATTGATGGAGGTTTGATTTCTCTCGTCGGTATGGATACCATGATGGAGGACGATAAAGCGTGTTATCCTCATTCTGATTTAAATAGCATTTCTGCGGCGAAAGTCCTCACGGTAAGTGCAATCGGCATTTGTATACTCACAACATAATTATACTTTTCCGAATTCACACCATCTCATCTTCATTTCCAAATTGTGATGATACACTTCAGCGCCCTACACAGAATGACACAATCGAAAGTAAAAGACTGAGGCAGCTTGCCACCATGGGCGAATTCCTTACATGTGATTATATGATAAGACACACTGAAGAAACTAGAACCAAAGACAACAAGGGTTTTCTTGAGAAGGCTGAACGATACTTGAGTACTTTAAATTCTCCCATTGTTGAAGGTGAAGCAATCCTTCCACCCGACAAACAGAGGGAGCCTCGCCCTTTTCGTCCATCTAGTAGTCGAATGGATTCTCTACTATCGGCTATTGGTTTCAACATTCATATCCAGAGTTTTTCCATTTCTGCCATCGTTGCAGGGACTTCTGGAGATGTGGCAAACATTCCTAAAGCTCTCTTCCACAACGTTACATGTGGAGCTCCTGCAGCACACGAAAAAGGATTTAGTCAGAAAGGAAGCAATAAGGAGAAGTTTTTTTCTGGAGGTCTCCGTAGGCTTGAAGAAAGTCGCCGTGCTGTTGCTGGCAATCTCAGGGAAAGTCAAGACCGTTTGATAGATGCTGTTAGAACCTATTACAGTACCAACACGCAAACTATTCCAGGCCAGAGTATGAGACACATTCCTACCAGAGAACACAAAATTGCTAGTTTACGCTCTGCTTGTATATCTAATACACAAACTCTCCATAGTTTAACTTGGGAAATTGCAGCGCGGAGAAGTACTGTATTTTCCCAGGCCCTGGGTATAGGTGTCTCACTTTTTCTTGCCCATGTGTCTGACCTTGCCAAGTTGCAAAAGGCAGCCTGGGCTGAGTTATGGCAGAAACATGGGTTTCTAATCACGTTCGAAGGCATGTTGAGCGCGGCTGGGAAAGAACTTGGAATGATTGAAGATGCAAGCATAGGGATTGCGATGCTAAGAATGGTGTCAGTAGTATTTGTCACTGAAAGTACTCAAGTCAACCCTAGCGCTCGCGACAGCCGAGTTCCCATTAAAGATTCGCCCTATTTGATGTGGCTTCGGATCAATCCTTCTGGAGAAGGATTAAACGCGAGGTATTTAATTGAGTTGTGCGTTGACGCGAATTACTATGCGCAGAGAATACCTCCCCCACTGAAAAATCAAAACGAAATACGATTTTATCCTGTCCTCTACCAAATGGGTGTTGACATTAGACAATGGGGAGCTAATGCCGGCGCTAATTTTGGTAAAAGTAAGAATGAAGAAAAAGACGAAATGGACGAAGATGAAATTGGTATTCCAGACAAGGATGTCCTTCTTGCTCTGAATTACGAAGCCTTTCGCAAAATGAACGCATACGCGCACGAAGTTTTTCTCTGTGCGGACCCACAGAACAAGATTAGGGTAACTTGGGAAGAAGCTCACTCGGCACAGCAGATTCAACAGCCTATCCACCCTATGCTTAGCTCTCTGTACGAATTTATTCGATCTTCAGCTGGAAAAATGGAGCACGGGATACTGGACGAAGCTGGATTTACATCAAATCGCTTAGGCGGAG
>Ga0115005_10002288_pt1 | contig 15337 bp, 4 predicted proteins | sample ArcOceMetagenome_FD_87163 | JGI IMG/M metagenome (GOLD analysis project Ga0115005, IMG submission 87163) | Marine eukaryotic phytoplankton communities from Arctic Ocean - Arctic Ocean - Greenland ARC118M Metagenome | ecosystem: Environmental > Aquatic > Marine > Oceanic | place: Arctic Ocean... | reverse complement strand
GAAGGTCCACCTGTTAAAAATAAAAAAGGAAGGATTGATAGATAAAGAAAATATATTTTATATAGACCCATGCTTTCTGGTGTTAGAATGCGCACTAATATAATAGGCATAAACAAACTAGCAACAGAGCTAAACGTACTCATAAGAAATAAAGGCCAATGACCTTGTTTTAATTTAGATAGCATTATATGGCCTCATAGATTTTATTATATTGATTAAACATTCTTCTACTCGAGTAGTTCTTAAAGACAACTTTGTGAAGGTTTATTCTAATATTTTCTTTTATATTAGGTTCTTGGATCTTTTCAATTGCTTTTAAAAGCGAGTCTTTATCTTGAACTTCAAAATACACAGCTATTTCTTGTTCAGAGTACTTTGTTAATGTTTTATGGCCTGGGATATTAGTTAAAATACAAGGTAAACCTGCTGCAGAAGCTTCAAGTACAGATATTGGCAAACCCTCATGATGTGAAGAGGAAATATAGATATCACATGATTTTAATATCTCATTAATATTTTCCTGTGCACCAATAACAAAAATATTCTCTAGGCTTTGATTATTAATAACATCCCAGTAGTTTTCATCTCCAGATGGACCAACAAGGAGTAACTGTTTATCTTTCAGCTTTGAAAATGTATCTATTAAGATTTTTTGATCTTTTAGTGGGACAACTCTTGCTACATAAACATAAGTTTCAAGGTTCATATCGAGTCCAAACTCTGAAAATATTTTTTTCTTTAATACTAAATCTTTTCTTGTCTCTAAAAACTCTCTTACAGGTGTTCCATTATCAATGTTGTAGATTTTTTTAGATGATGCGGTTGTATGCTTTAAATAGTAATAGCATATGGCGGGACTAACTCCCACAATTACATCTGCGGTAGCTGCTAGAAATTTTTCATATAATCTTGTTTTTGGGACCTCTTTTATATGTTCCATTCCGTGAGTAGTATGTATAATCCTTGGAAACTTTCGTAGAGTTAATTTTCGCTTTAGTTTTAATGCACCTATATATAGCATGGGATTTAGATCGTGAGTATGCAGAATATCATATTCTGGAGTAATTTTATTAAAATATTCTATTAAGTTGAAGTCGTATCCATCTTCTTTTAAATAATCGTCATAAACCTTTATTCCCAAATCTTTGAACATTTTAACCCAGGTTTTTTCCCAGTCATAGACTACAATACTTACTTCATGACCAAATTCTATCTGTTCTTTGATTAATAGGTAAAGAACCCTCTCAAGGCCACCTATTCCTAAGAATTGGCATATATGTAATATTTTCAAAAGGACCTCTATATCAAACGATATTTCTTAAATTATATTATAGTGATACTATATAACAAAATATAAAAAAATAATGAAAATAATATCTATACTATAAATATTATTCGGAGAACAAATGATCAATCGTTTATTATTGCTTTTACCTTTAATTATCCTATCTGTTTCTTGTGCTAGCTCAAAGCCTAAATCTGATATTCAATATACAAAACAAAATAGCCTAAAAAATATTAATCAAAAAAGAGGTAATTCTAACTTCTTAAGTGTTAAGAAAATCCCCAAATTTAGAAATAGAAAGCTACTTATTGCTCCTGGGCATCTTTTTTCTATTTCTCATCCTAGTGATGATAAGTTAAAAGGAAAATATCGTGTGAATTTTGATGGTCTTTTAAAATTACCATACAATGTTAGAATCCAAGCTGATGGACTTACTTTTTCAGAACTTAAAAAAATTGTTAGAAAAGCTTATAAACGTTATTTTCAAGCAGGTGTTAATAAAGTTTCTCTAACTCTTCTATCAAGAAACTTCTACGTAGAGCTAAGAGGTCTTGTAAAGAAGCCTGGGCGTTATTTAGTCGCTCGTAATAAGAGTATTGATAGAGTAATCGACCTTGCGGGTGGTTTGAAAGGTGATCTTAAAACTGATTTTTTAACAGCAGTAATGAATCAAAGAGGAAAGTCTTTCACTATAAGCTTAAATCAATATTATGAAAATATTACTTTTAGCAAAGCATTTACTTGGACTGGTGGAGATTCAATTTTTATAAGTGTTATGAATGATGACTCAATTGAAAAATCTATGCCAATGATTACTGTTGCAGGAGGTGTAAATAAACCAGGTAAAGTATTATATAAAAAAAATAAAGATCTCTTTCATTATATAAATAAGTCTGGTGGGGTTGCGAATTCAGTAAGACTAGATCAGGCATTTATACTAAGAAAAACGAGAAAAGGTTTAAAAAAAATAGAATTTGACCTTACTGACATGTCTTTATTACCTGCTATTCGAGCAAATGATGTTATCCTACTAAGCTCTAGTCAAGAAACAGCTTGGGATAGAATTCTTCAAAGAACATCACAAATCGCGAGTATTCTTGCTTCAGTAGCATTAATTCTTATAGTTCTCTGATGTTTAATACTCTTGATATTAATTCCGGAGTCACGTACTCAATTGAACTTCCTTTAAGCGACAAAGTACATGAGGATTTTAAATATACTTTAGATGTATCTTTGAATGGTGCTATGAAAGGTCGCAAGGAAGAGTTTATTGCGGGTAGAGCTTGTGCTTTACTAGGTTTAAAAGAGCTTGGGTCTAAGTTTGAAATTGTTAAAAGATCCTCAAGTAGAAAACCTATCTGGCCTAAGGGTTTTATTGGTAGCATAACTCATACTAAAGACTTAGCAATGGCCAGTGTTTATAAAGAAGACTTTTGTAGATCTGTAGGTATTGACTGTGAAGTGCTTATTAAGCCAGAACGATTTGATAAAATTAAAGAATATATAACAAGAAAAGAAGATTTAACTATATTAAATACTGATAAATCTTGTAAGCTTAGTCATATTCAAACATTAATATTTTCGGCTAAAGAATCACTTTATAAGGCCATTAATCCTTTGTGCGATGAATTTTTTGGTTTTCAAGAGGCCTTTATTTCTTCTGTGAATCATGATGAGGGGAGTTTTGTAATTGTTCTCGATACCAGTATTGTTAAGCTTAAACCATTTGAATCATCCTATTTTGGTCGGTTTATATGTACAGAAAAGCACATTATTACTTCCATAGAAATTGTATAATATTCCTGACTATTCCTCTTTTTCCTAAGTCTTTTAGCAAAGTTAGCCGATAAATAGGTATAAATTTATTTATTGGGAACATTTGAATGTTAGAAAAAATGAAGTCATTTTTAAAATTTAATATTGAAAGAAATAGTGCATTTCAATTTGTAAAAATTAATAACACTTTTATTTCATTTGCTGAAGTTGGTCAAAACCTCAACTTACTTGAAAATAGATTGTTAGAATCCAAAACTGTTGTTCTTGGCGATGTAGTCGATAGATTAACTATGATTATATATCTAACTTTAAATGATAATCGTTTTAGTATTTTAAAAGAAAATCAGATAACTATTCTAGAAGAAAATTCTAAAGATGTTCGTTCACTATTAGATTTAAAACTGGGATTAAATCTAAGTGGTGAGCAAATTCTAAAAAACATTGAAAACCTTGAATTATTTAGTCTTAGTATGCAAGAGAAAAAAATTGAAAATAATACTTTTACTAACTTTCTTGAAGGCTATATTCCTGGAGTAGATATACATGTCCAAGAAGAAAGAATTGAAGAAGATTCCTCTGGCTCACGTTTTCCAAGACCAGAATTATCTGTATCATTCGTTGCACCCACAACTGATCTAGAATTATGCATAACAACAGTTTGGGAGAAATATCTTAATATTTCCGATATTGGTATTGATGACACATTTTTCGAATTGGGGGGGAATTCTATTTTGGCCTTAACTATTTTAGCTGAAATTAATAAGCTTCAAGATAAAAAGATATCAATTGTTAAACTTTTTCAATATCCAACTATCAAAATGATTTGTAATTTTTTAGATGGGTCACCAGAGCATATAATAAAAAGAAAAGTAAAAAAGAAAACCAAAACAAAAGATGTTGCAATCATTTCAATGACAGGGCGATTTCCAAGTTCAGATTCAATTGAAGAGTTTTGGAAAAATATTAAAAACTCAAAAAATTCAATTGATATATTCGATGATGAGAAATTACATCCTTCAGTAGATTCAGATATATTAAATAATAAAGACTTTGTTAAAGCGACTGGAATTTATCCTGGCTTTGACGAATTTGATTCTCAATACTTTGGTATGACTCCTAAAGAGGCCGCTATTATGGATCCTCAACACAGAAAGCTATTAGAGCTTTCAGTTGAAGCTTTCGAAAATGCAGCTATAGATCCAATGAGATATCCTGGAAAAATTGGTGTTTATGTTGGTATGGCCAATACTACTTATATTCAAAATGTATATCAGCATAAAGATATTTTGAATGATTTTGGTGAGTTAAATATCTCTTTTGCAAATGAAAAAGATTATTTAGCTACACGAGTAGCTTATAAGCTAAATTTAAAAGGACCTGCTGTTAGTATTCATACTGCTTGCTCGACTTCACTCGTTACTATTATCGAAGCAGTTAAAGCAATTCGTAATGAAGAGTGTGAAATGGCACTTGCTGGGGGAATATCTATTGCAGGTCAACCTAATAAAGGACATCTTTATCAAGAGGGTGGAATTTTAACAAAAAATGGTAAGTGTTCACCATTTGATAATAATGCTACAGGAACTTCATTTAATGATGGAGGTGGGATTGTACTCTTAAAAGATCTTGAACTGGCCATTAAAGATAATGACAATATTCTAGCTGTAGTCAAGGGTGTGGCGACAAATAATGATGGTGCTGCAAAGATGAGTTATACGGCTCCAAGTGTGATGGGACAAGCTGAGGTGATAACTGATGCTCTTGTTGATGCAGATTTGAGTGCTGAAGATATTCATTATGTAGAAGCTCATGGGACTGGTACACCAGTTGGAGATCCAATTGAAATAGAAGCTTTAACAACAGCATATAAAGGCTTTACGGATAAAAAATCGTTTTGTTATATTGGCTCTGTTAAATCAAATATAGGCCATTTAACTAGTGCTGCTGGAGTTGCAGGCTTTATTAAGGCGCTTAAAATTCTAGAAACAAAAGAAGTTCCTGTTATGGCTAATTTTGTAACAGAAAATGAAAATATTGAATTCAAAGAAACACCATTTATAGTTAATGAAAAAATTCAAAAACTTCCAGATAATACCAAATTAAATATAGGTATTTCTTCTTTTGGAGTTGGTGGTACAAATGCCCATCTAATACTACAAAGCTATGATTGTAAGCATAAATTTGAATCAAAAAAGAGTAATTATATCTTTAACATAAGTGCTAAATCAGACTCTCAATTAATTGATTTAGAAACGAAATTAAAATCCAAGTTGGCGATTGTAAGCCCACAGAAATGGGAAGCATACTCTTATTCTTTAAATACTGGTAGATCAGAACATATGTTTAGAAAGTCTTTCGTAATTTCAAAAGAGAATCTAGATAAAATATCTAAAAGTCTAATTTCTAAAAACAAAGTAACAACCAAAAAAGATATCTATTTTATGTTCCCAGGTCAAGGAAGCCAATATATTGGCATGGGTAAAGAATTATATGCAAAATATGATATTTTTAGAGACTCTTTTGACCGTTGTTGTTCAATTCTTAATAAATATTTAGATAAAGATATTAAAAATATTATCTTCGCTGATAATATGAATGAAGATGATGCTTATAATGCTTTGAAAAATACCTATTATACTCAGCCCGCTTTATTTGCTTTAGAATTTAGTTTGGCAAATTTACTCCTTGATTTTGAAATAGATTTAAATGGCTGTGTAGGCCATAGTGTTGGAGAGTTTGTTGCTGCTACACTAGCAGGTGTCTTTACTTTAGAAGATGCTTTAATGTTAATTTCTAAAAGAGCTTCATTAATGCAAGATCTTCCTGGTGGCTCTATGCTTTCAGTAACACTGAGTAAGGAAGAAATTCAAAAATATACTAACGAGAATATTCAATTAGCAGCAGTTAATGCTCCACTTCTGTGTGTCTTAGCTGGTCCAACTAAATATATAGACGAACTTCATATTACTTTAACTAAATTGAATATTAATAATAAGAAACTTCATACTTCACACGCTTTCCATTCTAATATGATGAATCCAATAGTCGATGAATATGAGAGAGTTGTATCAAAAGTTGAACTTAGAAAGCCTACTTTAAAAATATATTCAACTGTTTCTGGCAAACTTGAAAGTGATCTTTTTTCAACTCCAAAGTACTGGGCCGAACATATGCGAAAACCTGTTCTTTTTGCGCAGACGATTGAGAATGTACTAAAAAAAGAGAATACAATACTTATTGAAGTCGGACCAAGATCTGTTTTAAATGTGTTAACAAATAAAGTGGTTGTTCAAAACAAAATCAAGAATACCAATGTCTATTCAAGTATGTCAGATCAAACTGAACTTGAGGATGCTTACTTTTTGAAAGCCTTAGGTGCAATCTGGGTATCAGGGCAAGAAGTTAATCTAGATAAGCTTTATAAAAGCACTCAAAAAATCAAATTACCATTTGTAACTTATCCATTTGCAAAAAAGAAAATTTGGCTAGACTGGATCCAGTCATCAGTGAGTACTGAAATTAATTTAAATCAAACATATAATAAAAATAACTCAATAAAGGAAATATCGATGGTAGCACCAAACAAACTACATCAACTAAAAGAGACGTTAGCTGATATATTTGAGCAAGCTTCAGGTATTGATGTGAATGAATTTGATGATGAATCTACCTTTTTAGAAATGGGTATGGATTCTTTATTCCTGACTCAAATAGCCATTAAAATTAAAAAGAATACACAAGTTGAAGTAACATTTAGACAATTATCTGATGAATATAATACTATTGTGGATCTTGCTGATTTCATGGTTGATAAAATTCCATCTGATATGTTTAAAGAGCAGCAGATTGAAAATAGACCTGTTCAAAGCAATATAAATACTTCTCCAAATCTACAACAACAACCTGCTAACAATCCCACAATTAGAACTTTAGTTTCTAATAGTTCTAATGGATCAGTTCAAGATATAATTAATCAGCAGCTGTTAGTTATGAATCAGCAATTGCAAGTTTTGGCAGGATCTAATATTGTAGAAAGCGCTGTTCATGTTCCTTCACAACCAAGTCATAATAGTTCAACTCAAGCTTCAAATATAACTGAAGAAAAGGCTGAACCAAAAAAGAAATCAAAAAAAACAAGTGTGGATAATGCTAAAAAAGCTTACGGTGCTATTGCACGAATAACAACATATTCAACAAGTAATCTAACTGAGAGTCAAGAATCATTTCTTGAAGATTTTTTTGATAAATATTCTTCAAAGTCAAAATCTTCAAAAGAATTTACTCAAAAAAATAGAGTTAATCACTCTGACCCTAGAGTTGTTACGGGCTTTAGACCTGAGATGAAAGAAGTTACTTATCCTATCGTTGTTAATAAGTCTAAAGGCCAATATCTTTGGGATCTAGATGGTAATAAATATATTGATATGACTAATGGCTTTGGTTGTAACTTTTTTGGCTATCAAAATCCAATAATAAAAAAATATGTATTAGAACAATTAGAACAAGGAATTGAAACTGGGCCTCAACACGCATTAACTGAAGATGTTTCAAATCTTGTATGTGAGTTAACTGGTAACAAAAGAGTAGGTTTCTGTAATACGGGTAGTGAAGCTGTTCTTGGTGCCATGAGGATTGCTAGAACTGTATCTGGTAAAGATAAGATCATAAGTTTTAATGGATCTTATCATGGTATTCACGATGAAGTTATTATAAGAGGAGCAAAGGGTGGCCGCGCCATATCTGCAGCTCCAGGAATTACAGATGAATCAGTATCTAATATGATTGTTCTTGAATATGGAACAAAAGAAAGTTTAGAAAAAATAAAAGATATTATTCATGAAGTTGCTGCTGTTTTAGTTGAACCCGTACAAAGTAGAAGGTGTGACTTTCAACCAAAAGAATTTTTACAAGAATTAAGTAAAATTACAAAAAACGCAGATACTTGTTTGATTTTCGATGAAGTTATTACAGGTTTTAGAATCAAGGTTGGTGGAGCTCAGGAATATTTTGGAGTTGATGCAGATCTTTGTTGTTATGGGAAAATTGTTGGAGGAGGAATGCCTATTGGTATTGTTGCTGGTTCTCCAAGATATATGGATGCTCTTGATGGAGGGTACTGGGAATATGGTGATGATTCTACTCCTACTGTTGGTGTTACATACTTTGCTGGAACATTTGTAAGACATCCGCTCGCTCTTGCTGCTGCTAAAGGAGCCTTGGAGATTATTAAAACTGGTGGTAATAAACAGTTAGATGATTTAACTGCTAGAGCTCAACTTTTTGTCGATAATTTAAATCTTCATTTTAAGTTAGTAGGAGCACCTATTAAATTTGACTGTTTTGGTGGTTTAATGAAACCAAAATGGACTCAAGATCTATTTCACGGAGATCTTCTTTTTGCTTTACTGAAGTATCATGGAGTTCATGTTTATGATGGATATCCTTGGTATATGAATCTTGCGCATAAAGAGGAAGATATTAATTATGTAACAGATAAGTTCAAGCTTTGTATTAGTATCATGCAAAGAGAAGGTTTTATTCCTGCTAATGAAAATAAGGCCACAGATAGTAAATCATTGTATACGCAAAGCGGTTCTCCTCAAGAAGGAGCTCAACTTGGAGTTGATGAAGAAGGAAATCCTGCTTGGTATATTGAAGATAAAGAAAATAATGGTCAATTAAAAAAAATAAATTAATAAAAGGCATAAAGAGTGACAACTAAGAAGAAAGACATTCATAATCCACTTCAAGCTGGAAAAATATTATTAGCAGTTTCAACATCTGAATCTCAACGTGAGATATGGTCAACAACAAAAATAAACGAAAATGCTAGTAAGTCATATATAGAATCGTTACAGTTAAATTTAAATGGAAAAGTAGATTATAAAATCTTACAAAAAGCTTATGATATTGTTCTTTCAAGACATGATTCATTACATGGTACTTTTTCAAAAAATGGAAAATACTTCTTAGTTAAAGAAGAATTTTCTCAAATAATAAACTCTTTAGATTTTTCGCTAAATACGGATCCAAAAGTAAAACAATTTTTAAATGATGAAACTGATTGTGATTTTGACTTAGTAAAAGGACCTCTTACACGAGCTTCTTTAATTAAAATAGAAAGTAATAGACATATATTTGTTTTTTCAGCCCATCATATAGTTTGTGATGGTTGGTCTATTGCTATCGTTTTAACAGAGTTATCAGAAATTTATAACTCTTTACTAAGTGGTATAAACCATGATCTTGAATGGCCAATTCAATTTTATGAATATGCTACTAAACAAAAAATAGAACCATTATCACATAAAGAATTTTGGAAAAATAAGTTTTCCGATAATATTTCACATCTGGAAATTCCTCTCAGCTTTGAAAGACCAAGCTTCAGAACATATGAGAGTGATAGGCTAGATGTTCAAATTGATAAAGAGCTTGTTAAAAAAATAAAAAAGATCGGAGCAAGAAATGGTTGTAGTTTTTATACTACACTTATGACCGGTTTTTCCGTTTTCTTATCAAAACTATCTAAATCAGAAAACGTTATTTACGGGATTTCGGCTGCAGCTCAATCTTCAGCAGGGCAAGAAAATTTAGTTGGACACCTTGTGAACTTGCTCCCAATGTATGAAACAATAAATGGTAGGGATTCTCTAAAAGATTCTCTACGCCAAATTAAGTCTTCAATGATGGATGCTTTTGAGAATCAAAGTTATACATTTGGAAGTTTATTAAAAGATATAACAATTGAGAGAGACCCATCTCGAATTCCATTAGTTAATATTATTTTTAATGTTGATCAACAGTACCCAGGTCAAGGAATGGAGTTTAATGGTCTTGATGCACACTATACTACTGTTCCTAGGCACTATGAAAATTTCGAACTGTTTTTTAATATGGTTACTTGTGGAGATGATCTTTTAGTAGAGTGTCAATTTAACACAAATCTCTTTTCAAGAGATCTAGTTTTAAATTGGATTAATTCATATGTTGATGTCTTAACACTTTTAACTGTTAATCTCGACATTACAATTGATTCGATTTTGTTAAATAATAAATGCTATACACAACTGTTAGATCTTAAAATAAAACAAAATACCACAACAAAACATCTACCTATTGAGAATATTGATACAGATACAAAAGTTAAGCTTACAAGTATTTGGGAGCAAGCTCTGGGATTTGAAGATATTCCAAGTGATATTTCTTTCTTTTCTATTGGCGGTCATTCAATTTTGGGCCTCGATATTATAGCTCAAATAGAGTTACAATTAGATAAAGTAATATCTCTTAAAGATTTATTTGAAAACCCGACAATCGATCAATTATCATCATTATTATCGATAGAAGGTGAAACGGTCAAGATTTTTGATAATAAAAATATAAAAGCAGAGCCTCAATCTAGCCATCCTGTTACTGTTAAGCAAATGGGTGTCATATATCTTGAGCAGTTAAATGAAGATACTACAATGCATAATCTTCCTTCTGCTTTTCATATACATCAAAATTTAGATATAAATATTTTTTCAAAAGCAGTTGAACAAATAGTAGGAAATCATCCATCTTTAAGATCAACTTTTCAAAATAATAATAATATATATACACAGGTTGTTAAAGATAAATCTGATATTAATATTAAGTTCAAAGTTCAAGAAATTACTGAAGATAAACTTCAGGATAAACTACAATCTTTAACAACGAGTACTTTTAACCTTGAAGATGGACCACTTTTTAAGATTGAGGTTTTTAAGCTAAAGACTGATCATTATGTAATTTTCTTTATGGTTCATCATATTATTTGGGATGGATGGTGTTTTGATATCTTTTTTGATGAGCTTGATAATATATATTCAGAATTATTAAAAGGTAATAAGCCTATTGCTTCAATTGAGACTTTAAGCTATTCAGAATATGCTATTTGGCAAAAAGACTTTCTTTCTAGTGCTATTGCAAAAGCTGAAATTGATTTTTGGATAGAAAAATTATCTCTACCTTTACCTGTCTTAGAATTTCCTATTGATAAAATAAGGCCGATAGATATTTCTCATAATGGAAAGTCAGTTGATTTCATTTTGAATAAAGAACAAACCTTGAAGTTAAAGTCCCTTGCTAGAAAAGAAAATGTATCTTTCTTTAATATTTTACTTTCTAGCTTTAAGCTTGTCTTAGCTAAGTTTTCTGCTGACGAAGAAATTATAATGGGAACTCCCGTTCGCTCAAGACCTACTGCAAAACTTAATAATACTATTGGTTATTTTGTTAATATCGTTGCTATAAGATCCGTAATAAATAGGGAACTTACTTTTAAAGAGCTAATCCAAAGTATTACACACAACACGAATGAGGCAATTTCAAAAGACAATGTTCCTTTTGAAATTATTTCAAATATTCTTAAGCTCGATCGAGATACTTCACGAACTCCAGTTTTTCAAACATTTTTCTCTTTTCAGGACATATCTAATCGTGCAAATGAATTTAATGGAGAAAAGAAAAAAAGAGTAATCTTAGACAAGGCATCTGCTCATACTGATATCGATCTTTCTGTTAGGGCTGCTGGAGAATTGACAGAATTTTTATTTGAATATAGAACTGATTTGTTTGAAAATGAAACGATTATTCGTTTACAAGAATGTTTGTGCTTTGTTTTAAATAATTTAGAATCTTTATTAAATGAAAAAGTAGCTTCTATAGATATTTTACCTAATAATCAGAAACAAACACTTCTTGAAGATTGGAACAATACTAATGTCAAAAATGATAAAAGACCTTTTATTAAACTGATAGAAGATTCTGTTAAAAAGTATCCAACATACCTTGCTGTACAAGATGATAATGTTAAGCTCACATATAAAGAACTTGAAGACGAATCTAATTGCTGGGCAAATAAGCTTATCTCGATGGGCGTTAAGCCTGGTGATAACGTTGGTTTATCTACAGACCGAAATGCACATATGATTGTTAGTCTACTTGCTATTTTAAAAACGGGTGCCGGATATATTCCTCTTGAGCCTAGTTTTCCACAAGATCGTCTCGATTATATGATTGAGAGTTCTGGTTTAAATACAATGCTAGTTCAGGACCACCTTAGAGATAGATTTAATTCATCTTTAAATAAACTAAGCATTGATGAACTTAAGCATGCCACTGATCTTGATTCTTCAAAAGTAGATATAAATATAAGTTTAGAAGATACTTGTTATATAATTTATACTTCCGGTTCAACAGGTCTACCCAAAGGAGTTGAACTTCTGCATGGATCAGTGACCAATTTTCTTCAATCTATGGCGAAAACTCCAGGATTGAAAGCCAAGGATTCATTACTTGCTGTAACAACATTAAGTTTTGATATTGCTGTTTTAGAGTTATATCTCCCTCTTCTTGTTGGAGGGTCAGTTTATATTGCATCTAAAGAGCAAACAATTGACGGAGAAGAACTTAAAAAAATCATACAAACAAATAAAATAAATACTATGCAAGCAACTCCTTCAACTTGGCGTCTTCTTCTTGCTAGTGGATGGCAAGGCGATAAGGATTTTAAAGTCCTTTGTGGAGGAGAACCTTTCCCAAAAGATTTGGCACAAAAACTATGTCCTATAGCAAAAGAAGTTTGGAATATGTATGGACCCACAGAGACAACTGTTTGGTCAACTTGTCATAAAGTTTCTCTTTCTGATTTGAAAATGTATATTGGAAAACCTATTGATAATACAGGTATCTTTATTCTTGATGAGAATCTAAGAGCTCTTCCTGTCGGGGCCACAGGTGAAATGTATATCTCTGGTGATGGTTTGGCAAATGGTTATAAGGGTAGAGATGATTTAACAGATGCCGTCTTTATAAAAAGTCCATATTTAAAAAATCTAAGCATTTATAATACAGGTGATTTAGCGCGGTATCACTTTGATGGTAAGCTGGAATGTTTAGGCCGTAATGATGGTCAAGTAAAGGTTCGTGGATACAGAATTGAGCTTGGGGAAATAGAATCTATTATTTCAAAATTTCCTGGAATTATAGAAGCAGTTGTTGTTACTAGAGAAGATATTCCTGGGGATGTTCGTATTGTTGCCTACCTTCGTATTGAAAGTGAAAAACTTGACCAGATAGGCATTAGGAAATTTATTGCAAACTTACTTCCAACTTATATGATTCCCGCACACTTTGTTCTCTTGGATATATTTCCAAAAACATTAAATGAGAAAATAGATAAAAAGAAACTTAAATCAAATGATCACAGACCTGGAAGAATATCAAAAACTAAAATAAAAACAAAGACCATAGAAGTTACTAATACCAAAATTGAAGTTAAGATTGATAAAAAGATATCAACTAAAGATATGAAAAATGAGATCCGAAATATTTGGAAAGACATTCTTGAAGTAGATTTCATTGATGATGGTGTTGACTTTTATACTTTAGGTGGGAATTCTATATCAATGTTAAATATTATCTCCATAATTAAAAATGAGATGAAATTTACAATAAAATTAAAAGATTTTCTAAAAAACAATACTATTAATTCTCTTTTTGCTTATATAGAAAGTTCTGTTGAGGATAGATTTGATGTTAAGTCTGAAAATATTAAGATTGATGATTTAAATGATATTCCGGCTAATGAAAACCAAACTAAAATCTTTTACTTCTCAAAGTACTACGGAAGTTCTAATTTATATAATTTACCCTCCGGAATGAAATGTTCAAAACTTATAGAAAAAGATTTGCTAGATAAAGCATTTAATATTTTAATTGAAAGACATGAAATATTAAGGACAAATTTTATAGAAAAAAATGATGATGTTTATCAAGTCGTTCGGAATATTAAAGATTTAACGTTTTCAGTTCATGAATTAAATATTAAAGAAATAGATGTTTTAGATGAGATTCATAGTTTAAAATCTCGAATATTTGATTTTGAATCTGATCTTCTTTTTGAATTTAAACTGTTTCAGATAGAAAATAATCAATCTGTATTGTTTTTTATGCCTCATCACATTATCTGGGACGGACAAAGTTTTGACATTTACTTTAAAGAGTTAAATGAAATCTATTCTTCTTTGCTCAAGAACAAATCTCCAAAACTTGAACTTATTGAAATGACCTATCAAGAATATGTTGTCAATCAAAAGAAATATCTAACTTCTAAACAAGCTGATAGTGACATTGATTACTGGAAAAATATATTCAGCACAATACCTGAACCTACTAATTTTCCACATGCTCTTTCTAGACCAACAGAAATGCAAAATGTAGGAATACGTCTAGACTTTCAAGTTAAGTTAGAAATAAGTAATAAAATAAAAAACATAGCTTGTTCTAATAATATGACAGTTTTTAGTTTTGTTTTCGGGGCTTATAATCTTTTCTTGTCTGATTTTTTAAAACGGTCTGATATTATTATTGGAGTTCCTGTTACAGGAAGGCCAGATTATCGACTAGATCATACTATGGGCTATTTTGTAAATTCATTACCTATCTATTCAAAGATAGATAAGAATATTAATAAAATTAGTAATATCAAAAATGTTTTTAATAACTTTATTGATGCATTTGATAATCAAAGACTGCCATTTGATGCAATAATTCGAAACTTAAACATTGCAAGAGATCAATCTCGAACTCCTTTGTATCAAACATTTTTTACTTTTAAAGAAACAAAAGATGATGTTTATAATTTTTGTGGAAATAAAACTGAATATTATAAAATAGATAGGTCTGCTACACATACAGACCTAGATATCTCTGTGATTTCTAATTATAAAGGCCTTAATGGTTATTTCGACTATAGAGAAGATTTATTTGACTCTAAAGACATGGATAACTTTAAATCAGATTGGCTATCATTTTTAGATAATTTAGTCTTGGAATTCGATCCATTAGATGGAACGAAATTATCAGATTCCTTTGAAGAAAAGTTGAAAGTGATTTGGTCTGATATCTTGGGATATTCTGAAATTGATCTTACATCTGATTTCTTTCTTCTTGGTGGTCACTCAATAATGGCATTTAAAATGTTTTCTCAAATAGAAAAAGAATTTAATCAAAAAATACTGTTTAAAGACTTCTTCGCTAACCCAACTTTCTTTACTATTTGTAACCTTTTGGAAAAGAAAATTCAAAATAATCCTCAAGAAATTGTTAAAAATAATAAAGAATTAATTGGTACAAGCGGTGCTATCGATTATGCTTTTACTCGTCCAGCAGGTTTTAATCAAAAAAGTATGCATTTCTCTGAAGTTCTTACTACTGAGACTACACCCAATAATCTTCCTATTGCATTAAAGG
>Ga0115005_10002285_pt1 | contig 15345 bp, 12 predicted proteins | sample ArcOceMetagenome_FD_87163 | JGI IMG/M metagenome (GOLD analysis project Ga0115005, IMG submission 87163) | Marine eukaryotic phytoplankton communities from Arctic Ocean - Arctic Ocean - Greenland ARC118M Metagenome | ecosystem: Environmental > Aquatic > Marine > Oceanic | place: Arctic Ocean... | reverse complement strand
TGGCCTATCCGAGCATACCGGCTTGTTCATCTGATAGTATATGAGCTAAATCTCGCTTACATTTTTCTTATCGGTTTTATTTGTTGAGTATGGTTGGATGAAAGATAATAGGTGGGATTTAGTTTAATTTTGTGTTGGTTACGTACTTTTGGCGAGGCTTGGGTGGTTCTACAAAACACATACTCGTATGGCCTATCCGAGCATACCGGCTTGTTCATCTGATAGTATATGAGCTAAATCTCGCTTGCATTTTTCTTCTCGGTGTTATTTGTTGAGTATGGTTGGATGAGTGTTGGATGAAAGATAATGCAATTAGGTGATTTAGTTTAGTTTTGTGTGGTGAGTTTCACGTGATTAATGTGTGTGGGGGCTTATGTAAAGAACGGAGAGCACGAAATCGCATTTTGAACCGCTGTTGTTTTTGTTGTTGTGGCTGACTGAAAATAATTCTGGACAGCAAACAGCAAGCGACAGCAACAAGGGCAATCGAGCATTCCGAAAGTAACAGAGAAACGCATCTTGTCCTTCCTCAGAATACTTCAGTAGCCTTTTTCCCATTATTCTATCAGCAACAATGACTGCTTCGTTCCAAGTGAGTTCGTAACCTGTTCTTGAAAGATCAAACCAACTACAACAGCAATGCCATCATCGCCTAACAAAACAAAACAAAATTTCCGAATTCGCTTTCATAGTTCCCAGAATTTTATTCCTTCCCCCCATTCTTCACAATTCAGCCGAACGTGACAACTCGCGAAAAGCAAATGGGCTTATGGCGGGAGCTCATTCTTTCATATCATACAAGTCTAAAAATTAAGACACTTGTTGTGCACGATTGTCCACTCTGGAAGAATGACGACATTGGGAGGGAGCTCAGCCGGGACGGTATCAAGGCTGCAATGAATGATTTTGTGAAAAGGTGAGTTACCGCCGTTACGAAATAAAATTGAAATTATTTTTGGAGCAACGGTATTGAATTTTATATGTTTCTTTATCTTACTGCACAGTGGGCATGGTGAATGGGACGACGGCACGAAGACTCGCTGCCGTATATTATGGCGTAAGCCAGAACAACTAGCCGTCGATATATATGCTTGGGCAGAGGCTAATGGATACATAAATAGCGTATGCACTGTTTATGAGCTACATAGCGGTAAGTTCATAGTTTGCGCAGGGTGATAGATTGTTGTCATTAAATTGAAACTAAATGTTCTAATTTATCATTGGCATTGATTGATTTTCAGGAGAGGATGTGAATGGGATGTCATTTGAGGGTGCAGATGAAGAATTGCTCAGAAGAGGTTTAACAATATTAGAAGGTCAGGGTAAATGTACAATGTTCAAAGGAGAAACATCATCAGAAGACGGGATCAAATTTTTCTAAAGAACCACGTTTGTATCCTATTGTATTCCCTGCAAACAGTAAACTATCGAACTTATCACAGAAATGCACAAAGTTTATCACTTTTTATTAAAAATCCTATGAGTTTCTGTTTTACATGGAACTGTACCATCAGCACTTTTTTTTAAGATTATTCACATGTTACAGTTTTTACATATTTTCCATCAACCATTGGGTAAGTCGTTTTACATCTGATAAAATCCCCCCTATCAATATTCCCATAGGCATCGACTCCTTTGCCACCTTTAGGAGCAGTGGGCATTCCGGCTCTTTCACAAGCTTCACCCCTCTCTGGACCTGGAGCAGCATATCTACATGTTCTTTCATCATCCGTCACCTGCTTCGGAGTATCCTGCTGGATGGCGTTATTCATAAAGGCGTCCATATCTAACGCAAATGCTGGCGATGCCATAGCAGTGGTAGCTGCACTAGCTGTGGCGACTTGTTGAAAAAAGTTTCTTCTACTGGCAATATTCAAAGAAAGTGCTGATCCCGAGGGGATTGCCATGGTCACGAGTAACGCAGTCAATAGCTGTCTCATTGCAGAACGTTCTTTATAATGTGAAAATTCCCCCATCAATGGTTTCGTAAGTACACAGTATGTATGTGTGTAGTATCACGGTTGTGGGAGTGTATATATGGGTATTATACGATACAAGTTGTTGTATTGTATGTGTGTATGTTCATAAATCATGATCAGCAGTTGTTGTGAGGTGGTTTCATTTGTGCGGGAACGCCGGTGTTCTCTCGTGGTTTGGCATCCCTGTCCGGTGGGTGGATACAGTGTTCGAATTGAAATATTGCATCTTCAAATCTTGGTGGAAATCCAAAACCGTCAATATGGCACTTTCATTGCTTTCGTTGATTGCGAGATCACGTCGAATGAATCGCGAAAGTTCCACTGCTCGACAATCATTCTTTATCGTTTGTATCCACTTGAGGAACTTCGCAAATGCAACTTCTTCTTCTTCAAGTCACAATTTCTGACTGGGAAAAGTTCATAATATACCAGTACCTAGTTTATTGTCAAGCATAATCAGCGAGTATTCGCATAGTACACATACACGTACACGAAGGGAATGAAATCGTCACCACACCTTTTACACGCAGTTATATTCAATGCCGAATAAAAGAATCAATCAAAACCATTCTCTCATCACCATTCTTCTTCTCCAAGAGCTCTGGCCAATGAATCAAAAATAGGTCTACAATCCCCATTTTCCACAAAATGTTCCCTGTCAAACTAAGACTCTTTACTCTACAGAAACTCTCACAAAATATTATTTCCCCCTCACACAATCCCAATACCCTCGCAATAAATGTCCACAATGCTATAGGGAGACAAGTTCCAGGACCATTTAGGAGTAAAATATCCGGTTGATTCTTGATCAGTACAATGTGTGCAGTGTATAAAATGGAATAGATTGTTGTGAAAATAGAGGTGAAATAAGATTGTCCCACTTCTCTCGCTCTAGGAATTTTGAATATTCGATTATGTGGCGGTACGTGTAGGCGTAATGTTTGACCTGATTTCTCTTTAGATGTTCTAGAATTCTCTGCTGATTTGCGCAATGCTTCGAGACGATTTTGAGAAGTTGTATCCGTGGAGGCAATAATGTAGTTGAGTGGTTGGTAATTGTCGTGGTTGGTGATGGATGATAGGAGACGAAGCATTTCAGCGGTGTGTCCTCCGGATCCTAGTACGACAAGTGTCTTTGCGGGTCGATTGCATTTTATTTTGAAGGGCGTTTTTTTATTGGATCTGGATCTGTTAGTGTTTGATTTAATTCGTTGAAGTACTATAATGATTCGAATGGAGAGAATGAGTAGAAAGAGAGCTAGACCAACTAATATTTCTGTTGTCCTTGAGTGAATCTGCATCATGGTATGTATTGAATAAGTAAGTATTCAACTGGATTGCTTTGCAAAGGCAGGTATTCACAGCAGACTTAGTCTTCTGAATGCTTTGATGCTAAATTCCGCTGATGAGGAAGAGACCGTATGTTATTGCAATGCGAGGGTGTTAAAATACCGGTGCAGTATGATACAATGCAGTGGAGATTCATCATTGTCCATCGTCGCACTTTGAACTTATCATAGCTACTAGCTTTTCTTCATTTTTTATTGGCACTCCGAAATGCGCGGTATGCGCGTTAACCCGTGAACAACGGCACAATGGCGGCGTTGTTGTTGAGCATAAATACCAAATACAAGTACTCGTACTCGGAGTACTGAAGAACTGTACTCGCTACAAACAGTTACTCAATCAATACGTGGTAGAGTAATAAAAAACAACACAACACAATCAACCTCAGAGCCATATAGGAGCGAGGCTGCAGTAGTTCATATTGTAAACAAAGGGATTACTTCAAATCGACATAAATCATTGAAACGACAAAATGGTAAGTTGAATGCAATCATATCCCATTCATAGCTACTTGTATATCAAACAAATCCAAACACCATCTGACTCCAATGACTCGACTCCTTACTTCAAATAATCATCAATCAGTTACCACTATCACTCCTCCGGGCAGCGGAAAATTCACCAATGCTAGTAGAACTAAAGTCAGGCGACACCTACAACGGCCGTCTCGTAAACTGTGACTCATGGATGAACATCAACCTAAAAGACGTAATTTGTACATCCTCCGACGGATCAAAGTTTTGGAAATTACCCGAGTGCTATATTCGGGGGAGTTCAGTCAAGTATTTGAGATTACCGGATGATGTGGTGGATAAGGTTCCAGAAGATGATGGGAGGAAGCATGCTGGACGGGGAGGTGGTCGGGGAAGAGGAAGAGGTAGAGGTGGAGGACGGGGAGGAGGCAGAGGCGGTGGACGGGGAAGGTGCGTTGATTTTTTAATGACTTTATCACTGCTTAGATTTGGAGATATTTTCTCACGGATAGTGGTGTTGCATGAAATTAAATTGGTTGTTCAATGTTGTATTGTGGCTTTAACGAATAATTTTTAGAGGCGGTCGTGGTAGAGGTGGAAGAGGTGGTGGAAGGGGGGACAACCAAGGGAGAGGCGGTCGTGGCAGATCAGGTGGTAGAGGCAGAAACAACTGAATACATACTTGGGGACCATTATCTATTACATTGTTTTGGGATCTTCAATCTATCGGATGGAATTCAAATCAAATCAGGTGTTGAGTTTTTGAATAAAAATCATGTGTAAAAAAGCCATACGTATACATCCAGGACCACAGATAATTTGTAAGCAATTGTTATGCTATTCTTAAAAACTACATGGGCATGCATGTGAACCATTTGGTGCTTCAATTACAAGATGATTTAGGACGTGGTGCATGCGACATGAATGATGATAAACTTCGTATGATGATTGATGATGGATCGGAGCGACCAGAAACAAACTTCAAAACTGAACGACAGATTTCGGCCTTCTTTTCTTTCAACCCCTCTTCCTTTTCTTCCTTCTTCTTCATTCCAGAAATTCGAAAGCAGCGAATTCCGAGATCCGTCACTAGATTTTAGATGACTATTAGATGTCAGCTACAGATTGAAGATTGAAGCAAGGGGGAAGGGATATTGAAGTAAGATTGAAGATAGGAAACACTACCCACTACACAGTATCTGACTGACTGACTCCTTTCAGCACTCAAGAGTAATCAAAGTGTCCAGTGTTCGGGTCAAACTAAAAACAAAACAACTTTGTCCGTCTTTGACAAAACCCAGAATTTTGAAAATGGACTGCACGTTCACAACAAGGGGGACAATGGATTCTCCATCCTCGACCAATCTAAACATGAGCTACGTCTTTCGTACTCCTCGGGGGAAGTCAACCGTAGTCTCCGTACCCACCTCAGCACCCTACGACTTCTTTCTCCGGGCTCTCCTAGAAAGGTCAGCTGAAACAGATCAGGACAATGTCAATCTACAGCTATCCCGCTTATCGCTAGGTGTCAGTCGTAAAAGCCCCTCTCAACCGGGGAGACTAGTGAGAAGGCGGACGGATGTGGATAGATACGTTGAGAATCGATCGGATTATTCTTCTTCCGATCAAAGGAGGGTAAGATCTGTCTGTGCCACTGGAATGGATAGGTGTAAAACCGGGCGGGACGACGTGGATTGCGCAATGAAGGGTGAGGTAAATTTTAGTAATCTAGCATATGTAGTGCTGGGCGGCAAAGTCTTGGGGCGGAAGGAATACGGAAATCTTACCGCTAAACACTCGAAATCTACATCACCCGAATCGATTCATCATATTTCCCTTCGTGTGCGTTTGAGAGGGGGTATAGATCGGCAGAATAGGGTGGGGAGTAAATTTGGTGGTGGAGGGGTTAGTTCCGGTCAGCAGGGAGAGAGAGAGAGAAAAGAGCGACTTAGGCAGCTAGCGCTCGAGACTGTGGATTTGGCGAAAGATCCTTATCTTATGCGCAACCATTTGGGGACGTATGAGTGTAAGCTGTGCTTGACTTTGCATACGAATGAAGGGTGAGTTGTGATGTGTTGTGCTTCAATTGATTTCGATGTCATGGAATAGCGATAAGAATGTTTTCAACTCACCACTTACGTGTACGCTGACAATATATGTTATAATTATTCAAAATGTCTACTTTTTCCACAGAAACTATCTTGCTCATACGCAGGGTAAGAAGCATCAAGCAGGGTTGGCCAAACGAGCCGCAATGGAGGCAAAGCTTCAGGGCAAAACAGATGTAGGCCCCATCCTACCAACCGCAACCACAGCACAAAGCATCCAACGGGTCAAGATAGGCAGGCCCGGTTATGAAATCACAAAATCCAGACATTATCAAACTAACCAACGTTGCCTATCGTTTCAATTACATTTCCCTGAAATTGATTCAAACGTTCAACCGAGACATCGCTTTATGTCAGCTTTTGAGCAGAGAGTGGAGTCTCCTCCAGATCGACGGTTTCAGTACTTGCTGATTGCTGCGGAACCATATGAGACTGTGGCTTTCAAGATACCGAATGAGAAGATTGAAAGGTCTGAGGGGATGTTTGTTACAAATTGGGATGTAAACGAGAAGAAGTTCACACTAACTTTATATTTTGTGGATGAGGGTAAAGATACGAAGGAATAATAGTAAAATTAATTACACGTAGGAGTTTCGATCTCTAAACACTTACTGTAATGAATAGCAAGTGAATAGTCTAATTTGTGGAAATATAAAATTTAACAACAGGCGACTATTTCTTCGAGTTCAATTTGATGGGATGGTAGAAGTGAGTTGACGATACTATGTTGAAATCAAAATGCAGTACAGGATGCTGCCATTAGGTGTTTGCTGTTTTTAGAGCGCAAGAGGAACACGAGAACGGTTTGTTGTTCAAACTCTTCCAGACATGATACTAGTTCTTTGCCAGAGAGATTGAAGATGCAGTTAAAACTGTGAACAATAAGATAGAGTGGGTTGTTGTCCAATGAATCAAACTTGAACCAAATTCTACGCCAATTTGAAATTATGACGTGTTGGAGCTTCACAAATATGGTTATTAATTGATTCAATATATTCACATCAATATTATTTATATGAAAGGAATTGGTGGATCTACGTGTAGCCAAAAATATTACTGTTATTTTGAAAGAGCTATACGTATCAATCATGGTTCGCACGTCTCACAGATTCTAGCCTTGCACGAAGAGCCGCGGCATTAGTTGTTGCAGATGATGGTCGTGGTTTACCTTTGACTGGTTCTGGAGATCTTGCGTTGGCTCTTTCTGTTGCCTCGGCCAATCGTTGGCGCAAAGATGACATGTGACCAGATGGCTCGGGGCTCGTCGAGGCTGTATTGTACTCATTCGGTGGAGGGGGCGGACTTGGGTCAGGCTGTTGAATTGGATTTGCATTAGCTTCTGCTGCATTGATCTTGGACTTCAGAATTCGCAACTTGTTGCTCATTGACATGTTACTCGCACTCCAGTCAGAGATAACAGACCTGCTGGAGGAGCCTTTTGCAATAGAATCCACACCTGAAAATAAAGATCTCTCTGACTTCCTCAACAATGGCCTAAAGGGCGACTTCAATTGGTCAAGAATGTACTTTCGAAAATGCGCTGATACTCCTGATAAATGTGACTGAATGTCAATATCCTTGTGAGCGTCGACATATTCACGAAGATCGTCCATGGCATCGACTCTATCATCATCATCTTCTGCTCCCCCGACAGCAAATATGAGTTCTGCGAGATAATCATCATCGTATGTCTTGGTGGTAGGAGTTTGATAAGAAATCCTACTGGTAGGTCCAAAGAGAGGGCTAATTCCAATACTCTTACAAGATGCTGAGAACATCTTCCCCGTGAACGATGCCTCGCCAATACCAGATTTTTCCAAGGTGTTTCGTAATTCCATAAGTTTACCTTGTTTGCTTTTTGCTGTTAATACATGATGCACAAAAGTATTCACCTCATCCCTGCAAGGCGACATATGGTCACCACTATAGGAGTCCAGATCACTCATTTTAGTTGAATCTGCAACAGATGGAGGTTGAGGAGACAAAGAGTTGCACTTGGCCAGAACTTCTTCAATAGTTGCAAATAGATGTCCCCAGTGACTTTCTTTCATGGAAAATGGAACAATCTCGTTTTCTTCGGCTTTGACAACTCTTGCAAGTAGTTTTGTAACAATTCGTGACATTCTATGGCTTGTCGTTTTAGTATCGTTCTGATCCACAGTCGGTTCTACAGATGAGCACAATTTCAGTTGCAACGATATGAGAGTTTGTAATGAAACATGTCTCGAAGCGCCGTACGAAGCTTGTATGGCGAGCTGTGAAAAAGAAGACAAAACTTTAGTATCAATGTACAGATGCGAGGTGTCTGGAAATTAATCTGTGGCTTACCTTGTTGATAGCTTTCACCATTTTCTTTGATGTAGACGAATCAAGCCCAGATGATTCCTGAGTGGCGGTTGCAGACAATCTCTTATCGAGTAATGATGCAGTACCCTGGTAAATCACAAGAGAGAGTGATTGCGGGGTGACATTGGAGGCGAACTTTGCGTCTAGAAATATGGCCATTAGTCCTGCTATTGATACCGATAATAGTGGAACTGATAGAGCGTTTCTATTTGAAGGTGTTCCACATCTAAAGCCGAACTCGAGCACTCTCGTAAGCAGCTTGACACATGCTGGAACATTGCTATGAAGATGTTGGCGAAGATCCTTTAGAAGAGCTGGATCGGTCCCCGTGCTGTCATTGCCGTTGTGGGATAATGAAGAGTGTAACTGTCTGAGGCACACTAATGCTTTTGTGAACTTATCATCCATATCAAGGAGAGGAGTAGGTTCTGCAAGAAGAATTTCCACTGTCTCTGTAATATTATTGTAAAGTGGACACGGGGCTACCTGAGAATCAGGCACATTGAGCACATTTAAAGCAGAATCACCCTCTTGCTTATGCTTATCTCTGATGCTTCGAAGCCTCTCGCGAAGATTAGCTGCAGCTCCCGAGGATGATTCTCGCTGAGTGGATGTCTGGGACAATCCTGCTATGGAAAGTGGAGACGCAGCTCTTGGAACCGAACTGGATTCGGCAGTTCCAAAAGAAAACTTAAATGGGCCATCTGTTCCATTTTTCTCCGAATTTAGGTCCAACGCTGGTACTTCTTCGCTCTGATTGGTAGAAGCATTTGATGAGCCGAAAGGTCTTCCGCCAATACTTGATGGCCGGATCTTGTTTGACTCTCGAACTGGTTTCAATTCATCTTGTACTTCATTAGTGCTTGCCGCCTTTGCCATCCTTTCCAATATCATATCTTTGGCTTTTTTAGATAGGTTGGTGGAGCCGCAATTTTTGAAGTATCTATTGGCGTCACCATTCATTTTGGAGATTATTGTTTGGATAAGATCCAAGTGGAAACCTTTGTTCTCAATCATTTTTTCGTCCGAGAACGATTTTGCTTGTACTTGAAGTCCTTTCTTGCCGATTCCATTCAGACCGCATGATTCTACGCAAATCCTGAGCTCTTTGATAACAATACCTCGTGTCTTCGAGTTGACCGTATTTTCAATCACAGGAATGCAATTCAAGGGACCATACTTAGTAAGTGCGTATAAATCACCTTCTGTAATGAAACTAACCAAATCACTGAGCTTATCTCGAAATCTCCCCTGCTTGAAAGAAACGCTAATGTTAATGCTGTACAAGATAAAACAAATGGGAATCAAGAAGCATCTTTCTTTATTTACCTTTGCGGATCCAGATTTTTCAAGGATATATGGTAATAACATTGCACTTTCTGAATCAGCAAATTGATAACGTTCATCGTGTAGGAACGTAAACATATCATTGAGAAAGAGTAAAAGTGAATCCAATCCGGATGTTGCATCTCGACTGGAGAGAGCAATTGAAACCCAACGAATCACAAGATCTACCTGTTCCATGAAAACATCTTGTTCTCCGTTTTTAGATAAGAACGTTATCGCATGAGAAAGTAGCACGCAGCCATCAATCGCATCATCTTGTTTCTGAAAGCCATCTTTTGGAAAGAGCACCTGAACTGTTTCTGAGGGAAGCAGCGGCGACCAAGTCTTTTTCAGTGCCCATAAAATATCAATGTGTGTCGATTCTTCGGGGTATTCAGGAACGTGGTCTCTTTGTTTTGACATACGCTGGCGTTTTGAGGTCGAGGATCCTGTAGTAGAATTTAGAGGATTGAAGTTCGGGTCGCTGATCAACTCTTGAACATCTATATCAAGAGGTTGACGGCCATTTCTCGACACTGATCTGGAACGCACCGTTGATGATGCACCACTCCTCTGAGATCTACTGACGGATGGAGTTCGCCTTCCAGAGACGCTTTGTCTTCCCGATGGGGTCTGTCTTCCTGATAGACTTTGCCTGCCAGAAGGAGTCTGCCTTCCCGACGGTCTACCAGTTGGTGTAGCGGACCGGGTGCGCGATGTGGAGCTCTCTGCTGTTGACGGTCCGAGCGATTCTAGCACTGGTCGGACCTTTCTTTGTTCAGCAGGGAGAAGTTTCGATGCAACCTTGTTTAGATCAGAAGTACTAAATACTCCGTTCGTGACGCACGCTCGAAGCAGGGATTCAGCACTAGCTCTAGATTCGGATTTTGAGGATGTGAGGCAAGCAACGAGGGTTTGTCCGAACTGTGAAAGAGTTGAACGTCCTTTCAAAGTTGCAGCGGAGTGGGGTGTTGGAAATAGTGCGGCTTTCTCTAGCATTATCTCCAATATATCTGGAAGTCCAGCAGCCTGCAACAGAATCATTTGTTAGAGAAGATGAACTTTAGAGAGATACAAATAAATTATGAAGAGTACCACTTGCCTTGTACTCTGAATCTTTGACCTGGTCGACAAATCCAGCTATCAGTGGCTCCATTGCGACAGAGTTTACACCTCCACCATTGAGATCTGACTGCGAGGTACCATTTTCAAGCGCTTCCAATGCCGCGTCGCGGACAATTTTCTTGTTATCACTCATACCTGCATGGATTAACTGTCCGTACACAATTTTACCGAGCTTCGCTTGCGAATTGTTATCAACAGAGTTTAAAATTGATGCAATATTTCTCGCTGCTATTGGTTTCAAGTTGCTTTGAGAATCCCCAAGCCGCTCTTTTAATGATCTCATGAGTTCCAATAGCCCTGACATGCATTCTGGAGATGTCGATATGAGACCTTGACACTGTTCGCAAGCACTGCTGACCTCTTCTAGAGCAGCCTTTCTCTTCTTCCAGGCATCTTTGCCTTTCTTGATTCCCTATAGACAAAGTCATGTTATTAGGATAAATGAAACGGACATTATGCTTTTCTTTCGCCATTCTTTACGTACCAATTGATCGATAATATCTGTTGGCAACTCTGATAATAGATCTGTTTTCGGTAGATCCATACCAAGGGCTGACGTAGCACCACCAACATCTCTATCTTTATTGTCTGCGTCGCCTTCAAACAAACATTTCTTCGCAGGAAGCGTGGCAGAAACAGATGCATCGTATGGACAAGAATCGAACTTTTTCTCAAGTTGACTTTTCACTGAGTCGTCCTTAATATTAGACAGCATCATTGCCTTGACTACAGGACCAAGTTGCACATGCAGTTCGCCAGCCAGCGACAATGCTGCTGATTTCACCTTTACATTAGTGCTACCACATTCCTACACAAGACAGTAAAACATGTGAGATATTGAATGCTCATATTCGTAATATTGCATGCAAACAAACTTGGCCTACCTTGGATACCCAACCGACAGTGATGCTCAAACATTTACCAATTGCAATCGCACCAAATTCCCTACAAATGTTTTCTGCCCACACGAGCAAACCTTCGTGGGGAACAGGAGATTTAATTGGTTTAATCGTAGAAATTGAGAAATAGAAAATAATCTCTAGAAACTGCATTTCGCACAAGCGAGTGAGCAACGTGGGCGCAACTGACGCAAATTTTTTATCAGCGATCTTTGTGACGCAAATCGAAGCTGCATCGTGGCACATCCAATTTTCCATAGGAAGCTTCAGACTTTCAAATAAATCACAAGCTGCCATGAATAGCTCGGCTGCAGATTTCAGTATATTGAAATTACTATCTTTGAACAATTTCGTGTGAAATTTCACCAGCACTAGAACGTTGGCCGCGTACGTTTCACCCTCGGACATCGCTTTCGTAGACTTTGTAAAGTCAACTAGAGTATCGATGGCAGTTTTGCGAAATTTCCAATTGCTCGATTGAAGTCCAGAGAGGACGCCACCCTCTTCTTCATCGGCATCCCAGTTTGGAACGTCCAGAGCAGCAATGTAATCTCTCGCATCGTCAAGAGGAGGAATAGTGCTTTCATCGATAACCACAGAGAATTCTGAGTCGCTTGAAACGCTTTGAGATTTTTTGCTCGCTTTTGACGAGGGTCTACTAGATGATGTGGGTTTCTTTTTGCGTGCTGATGATTTATTGAAACTATTGGGGAGATTAGAGCGCCTTTTAGGAGAACCCTTTGATTGGAAACTGTCAGGAAGGTTAGATCGTCGCTTTGGTGAGGAAGGACCGCTCGATCTTGAAGGTGATCGAGGTGCACCGCCTGTTAGCGGAGGTCGTGATTGTTTAACACCACCCGAGCTCGAAAAAATAGCTTTGTATGCGCGGGGATTGCTCTGCTCTAGTCCTCTTGTACATTGAAGTGCAGTTGACTCAATAGACTCATCGTCATGATTCAACAATGCTTTGAGAACCGTCAAACATTCAGTCCTTACAATTGCTTCAGAGTCCTTTAACTTTTTGATGCATAATTCTGCAATTCCTTCAGCGTGGCTTCGGTTTAAAACCCCTCTAGGCCCTGCCTTTTCAGATCTTTCCACGCACCGAGCAACAAATGCAAGTGAGGACTGGCGGACAAGAGCACTCTTCTGTTTCTTTTCATTTAAAATGATAGAAAGACCATCCTCTTTTTCTAACATGTGCGAGAAACCTATAACATTTCCGAACAAAGCATCCAGACATGCGTTTGATGCTCTAGTGACCTTTTTATCTTTCATCAGTCCGAGAAGGACCAGAAGTAAGGGCTTCAAATGCGAAAACAACTTTTCACCAACACCTTCAGCCAACATTCCTAGCGCTTGCATAGTTTTTGACCTCACTGCAAAGTGTGTATGGGAAAGGAGCTTGTTCAGATCTGAAATGAGAGGATTGTAATTGACATATGACGACGGTTGCATCAATTTATATGGTGTTTCTCCACCACATTTAATCAAAATATCAAGTGCCCCCGTCTTTTCCGACCACTTTTTCTCCTTCATTTTTGCCTTATAATCTGTACCTTTCAAGGAATCGAAGATGTTAACTGGTTCTCTCTCTTCAAATCTTGCTGCTGCGTCGTCTGCAGCTCCAGCCTTTAGCAACTCAAGTGCATCTGGCGCCGATGCCGATGAGCTAGTAGCATAGCGAAGACCTATTTCTGGAGGTGACGGTTCTGACTGTTTTGAAAGAAGCGCATCAAGTTCAGAAACCTGGGCGCTTCTCATCGACTCGATAATGTCAGATAATGGATCCTTGGAACCTACAGCACGACAAATCTCGGCAAGAATCTGAATTGTACTGTCACGGACGCCGCCATTAGTGTGAGAAAGCATCTTGGATGCGCTTGACTGAATTTTGGAGAGAGGTAAGGTTGCTGCACCGAACGCTCGAGCTGCATCAAGAATCATAGCAACGGATTTGACAACGACTTTTGGCTTCTTTGAGGTTATACCATGTCCGAGAAGCAATTCAACGACGATATGAATTGACGTAGGTTCGTTTCGGCTGACTTCCATAATTTTCATCAGTACCGCCTCAACTAATTTTGCTGTCGATGGCCTTGTGGCAGAAAGGGCAGACCCAGTGACAACAGAGGTGACCATTTTTTTTACTTGATCAGGATCGCAACCCTTCATACAATAATCAACGTATAGAAACACAAGACGCAAGGCAGAATCGAGAGCACTAGGATTAGTGTCCTTCGCCATCTGAGGTAAAGAAGCGTTTATACAAACATGGATATCATCACTGTCCATATCGTTCGCTGGAGTTTTTCCTTTTGTTTTCTCTACCATGAGATTTACCAAGACATCATATGAAGCTTTTCGGAGTTTCCAATTCTTACTATCAAGCATCTCAGAAACAGTTTCTTCGTTGACAACAATTTCATCATCGCCTACCAGCACAGGTTGGACATTTTGTGTTGGGATATCGATTGTAATCGTTTTTGGTCCTTGCTGGGCATTGATTCTGTTGGATTTAGAAGGAGAAGCTCGTTTGATAGGGCTCGACTTTGTTCTCGGCGCAGGCAATTTCTTACGCATTGGTGGAGGCTTAGGCTTTCTCGGCGGTGATGCAACATTTTCATCATCTCCTCCTCCTTGGAAGCGATTAGTACTGCTGTTCTTCATCGAGATAGCTCGAAGCTCTGCAATTAGGTCATCGTCTTCTGCGGCGCCTCCACGATCTCCGTTGAATGTCTTGGGTTGTGACTTGTCTGCAAAGCCTCCAAAAGTTTCTTTAGGCTTCGGTGCTGATGGCAAATTATCTACCATAGAATTTTCGAAGGGATCAGCTTTCTTCATAGCTGCCTTTCTCTTCCAAGGCGGCAACTCGCCGCCATCCCTCTTCGGCGCAGATTTTTTCCTCGGAGCTGGTGATTTCTTGGGCGATGGCGGTGGTGGAGGCAAAGCTCCGTCATCATCTTCCCCTCCTTGGAAGCGATTAGTACTGCTGTTTTTCATCGAGATAGCTCGAAGCTCTGCAAGTAGGTCATCGTCTTCTGCGGCGCCTCCACGATCTCCGTTGAATGTCTTTGGTGGTGCTTTGTCAGCAAAGTCATTGAAAGTTTCATTAGGCATTGGCTTCGGCTCTGATGGCAAATTATCTACCATAGAATTTTCGAAAGGATCAGCTTTCTTCACAGCTGCCTTTCTCTTCCAAGGTGGCAACTCGCCGCCATCCCTCTTCGGCGCAGATTTTTTCCTCGGAGCTGGTGATTTCTTGGGCGATGGCTTTGGTGGAGGCAAGTCTCCGTCATCATCTTCCCCTCCTTGGAAGCGATTAGTACTGTTGTTCTTCATCGAGATAGCTCGAAGCTCTGCAAGTAGGTCATCGTCTTCTGCGGCGCCTCCACGATCTCCGTTGAATGTCTTTGGTGGTGCTTTGTCAGCAAAGTCATCGAACACATTCTGTGCTTCTGATGTCGAATCATCTACCATAGAATTTTCGAAGCGATCAGTCTTCTTTTCAGTCTCCTTTGCACCCCTCTTTTGCTTCCATGGTGGCAACTCGTCGCCGTGTTTCTTTGGCGTCGATTTTTTGCTTTGTGCGGGTGATTTCTTTGGAGCTGTCTTCTTTTGCCAAGGTTTCACCTTCGGCGAATCTATCTGAGCGGGTGGTGGTGACATCGGATCAGAATCGTCGTATTCTTGAAAGCGATTAGTACTGCTGTTCTTCATGGAAATAGCTCTCAACTCAGCA
>Ga0115005_10002283_pt1 | contig 15350 bp, 6 predicted proteins | sample ArcOceMetagenome_FD_87163 | JGI IMG/M metagenome (GOLD analysis project Ga0115005, IMG submission 87163) | Marine eukaryotic phytoplankton communities from Arctic Ocean - Arctic Ocean - Greenland ARC118M Metagenome | ecosystem: Environmental > Aquatic > Marine > Oceanic | place: Arctic Ocean... | reverse complement strand
TGGTACATATCAATAAGATAGCTTCAATCTGCCACTTTGAATTTGCAAATGCATTGGAGGGTGAAAGGTGGTGCGCTGCGGCAAATCCTCATTCCAATAGGTAGTGTGTAGTGAATACTATTTTCAAATTACAACTAATTATTAGTAAACAACTCTCTCTCTAAGAGAAGTGGAATATTTTTTAGATCACCACGAGTGTGCCCCCTATACTAAATCATGACCCAATTCGAAAATATTGCGATTGGTAATAGATTGAAGATTGGTGGAACTAAGAGCAACTAGTACCGGTACTACCCTAGTATTCAACACATCTTCTGACAGTAGTGTAGTGCAACCAATGAACACCACCAGTGACGTTATGTGTTCTTACGAGCGAGTACCATACTATCCCTAATATGCTCTACTCTAATGTCGTTCGATGTCTAAGTATTATATTGATATGTATCATGTATTGCATGTATCAGCAGGAATGTTCAATGAATCAAATCATGAATGTGTTCACATTTGAGAAGGACATGGGTGTACTATTCTACTAGTGCCTCGTCTTTTAGGCAAACAGTGATAACCAGCAAGGGTTGCTCTGCTGTTCACTGCGCGTGCACTGGCATAATGTATTGATGATGTAATAAAAAGACCAATTGATTCAAAAAATATAACATGTATAACGTTCTTTATATCAAGATTCACAACATCAACATGATGAATGCAACAAGGACGGCATGTGATCGTCCTTCTTCAGACCTTGCTGGCTGCATGCGATACAATCCTGATTTTTACTGAACTAATGAATATGTCGGTGGTTCACAGCGAGCGAGTTGATTATCATCACGAATGAATCGAATCCTCTAATTGCACGCATCAGCATCAGTGCAGCAATCACAGCTCGAGTCACAACCTCCAATGAGTTCTGTGAGACCGAGATCACATACTTCATCAGGCACATCAGTAACGTCATTCCTATCAAATCTGAGCACCTTCAAGTTCTTCCATTCACCAAATTCGTCTGTAATGTCACCAGTGAATTTATTTCCATTAATGTAGAGAGAAATTCGTTATTTCCGAAATTCGTTAACAGCAACAGCGTTTTTAACGTTTTGTCGATATAGAAAGGTAATTTGAACCTGTGCCTTTCATTGCGGGTGTTCTAGAGGAACTCTCTCTGTGTGCGATATTCAATATGTAATTTAGAGGTTTTAACGCATAATGGTCAATGGACTGATTAGTAAAACGTGGAACTGCGTTTACAGTATGAGTGCTTCAAAATGGTCCTGGTGGTGCTGATTTATACAATTTTTTGTTGGTTTTTGTTAACGCTTTCTTTCCAATATGCAGTGCATTGTGGTAACGGATACTAACGACATTCAAGAATAATCAGGTCAGCTTTCAGAAGATATCGAGGTAGGATGAGTTTTAGTCTGACTTGCCACTCGTGCAATGAAGCAACCTGCGCAGATTATTGATGGTTCCATCAGTGACTTGACTGTCCTTGATTCTGATCCATGATACAGGAGTACGTATTGCGCAATGACTTTATAAAAGTATCCCATTGTTCTCGGATTTGTGCCGCGAGTTGATAGTAGAATCCTCCCAATCCTGCTCTATTCCGCTCTCGCTCTTTCGAGCTGTCGGTCCTCGGCATGGTCGTCGTTGTCACCGACATCAAGATACGGTCTAAATATTGAAACTGATGCATCAATCTGTTGTTGGCGTGAGTGATCCATTAGTACTTAACAGAGAAAGATAATGGAGTACGTCATGTGCACCTCGTTTGAACCTTGGCTTGGTGGCGCTGTTTGTTGGAGCCTTTCTGCACCCGCTCTTTCTGCATTCAAAACTGCCCCGGTATGTGTACGAATCCAATCGACACTTTTACCATAAAAGCCACATAGCTTAAAGCTGCCTGGTATGGAGGAAGAAGGAGTTGAACTAATGGAATGGTCCCTCTTAGGTTCCGGCTTACAAAGATCTATCGTTTTTACCGTTTACACGCATATTTCGTACGCTAAAATCGAAAAGGCCTACAACCATTCTGCTATGATAGTGGTATCATGTGGTACAACGAAACAGTAACATTACGCCCCAACTAACCAATTCATCGCTTGGAGAACATTTTCCAAATATACGAGTATCCTTTGAAGATACTCGTAGAATCGAATCAATCAGCTTGAACGCCTGCCGCGTGCGTCTCTATTAATACTCTATGAATACAGTATGAAAGCCTATCTTGCATTTTCATTTAGATTTTGAAGCACCAAATGAAAATGCGACGAAATCTCAACACTCTTGGATTATCATTTCACTTTTATCATGTAAGCGATAGAATTTGTTTTATTTACAGTTTCGTATTCTTTATTCTACTTTATCTGGAAGTTCCATCCATTCGTATCTTCTTCCTCTCCGAATTGAATTGCCCTTACACGATCGTACAGCCGCTTAGTCATTGGACCAATGTCCTCGCTGCTTCCAAATTCGTATTTCTTCGTGTCCTTTTCTTCATCTCCAATCATGGTGATGGATCCAACGGGTGTAAGAACAACCGCAGTTCCACATGCCAAAACCTCGTCAAAAGTCTCCAATTCCTCAATAAGAACTTCTCTCGCCTCAACAGTCATTCCTTCCTCTGCTGCGATAGTCATTAGACTCTTGTTGGTAATGCTTGGTAAAACACTTGGACTCTTGGGAGTAATGTATTTGTTATTCTTGGAATCGATTCCAACAAAATTACTAGTACTAAACTCCTCAATGGTCAACTGGGTAGCAGCATCCAAATACAAACCAATGGGAAATCCCTTCTGTTTACTCATCATGTTGGGAAGCAAATCAGCAGCGTAATTTCCTGCAACCTTGACATTACCAACTCCTCTGGGTGCGGCTCTATCAAAATCGGTAATAATAACTCCATTGACAGGCTGGGACAATCCCCCCTTGTAGTAATCTGCAACGGGCATAACCATGATAATAAAAGTGTATTCATCTGCAGGCTGCAATCCGATCCTAGCTCCACTTCCAAACAATAGTGGTCTCAAGTACAAAGATCCTCCACTTCCATAAGGGGGGACATATTCAATATTATCCCTCACAACTTCATTGATGGCGTTGAGGAACATATCGTGGGGAATAACGGGCATGAGTGTACGTTCGCATGAGGATTGAAGACGCTTGGCATTTTCCTGAGGGCGGAATACGTGGACGGTACCATCTTCGTGAGTGAAAGCCTTGAGGCCCTCGAAGCATGCCTGTCCATAGTGGAGAGCAGTAGCTCCCATGTGAATTTTAACGTAGGGATCCTTTGTGTTTGTGTTGTAAAATGATTATGAATGAATCAAATAATATCAAATGCATGATGTAAAATGTAGAAATGAACGAGATATATTCATAGTTAATAGTTGATTTGATAGGATGGAGAAAGTTGGTCAGTGTTTGAGTAGTAGTGTATGGCAGATGATTAGCATGCATGCATGCATGCATACCAGGTTGGTCCCTGCAATCCAAGTACAACTCCAAACTGTATTTTTTTCGTTGTGTTGTGTTGTTTTCCATCATATAATGCATCATACGTCACAAAAATGGAATCTCGCTCAATAGAAAAAAAAATAGAAAACTCACCTCGCAGAGCTCGAATTCCCCCCATTCCCCATTTTTATAGGTAATTCGTAGGTTACTTTTTGTCGGACGGAATTCGAATCCGAGATCTTTCCAATCCTCGTCGAGTTGGGCAGTACCTGGAATTCCCAATGGTTTGGTTTCGTTTTCAGCCGCAACCGCGAGAGAAGTGCTTTTTCTATGCATGGCAGGCAATGGAGCCATGACAGTAAAGGCAGAAGCCGATGCTAATGCTGAAAGGATAAGTGCTGATGACAACTTCATCTTATTGTGTGCTATAAGTTTTTGTGGAAACTAGAAACTGTTTTCTACTCGGTCCTTCGTAGTCTATTTAAACTACTTGGTGTTGTACTGTATGTATGTACCGTATGATGAAGATGTATGATGTGTGATACTGAATACGAATACTGACTGTTTTCTTCGGAGGATTATTGATCCAAAAAATGGCGGGTGGGGTTGTGCAAAAATTGTGGTGGATTTCTACGTAGATTTTACGTAGAAATGAGATTCACATCATATGAGATTGACATGGATACTATACTGCCGTCCCCCGTCGTAGTTACCAAGAAGTGAAGCTTCAGAGGAATTATTGGACCTCGCAAGCAAGCAAGCAACAAGCGAGAAACATAACAACCAATAAGCAAGCAAGCAAGCAAGGGAGCAAAACCAAAACACACCGCACAAGCTTGGCAAGAAGGAAGGAAGGAACAAATTAGAACTTCCAAAGGTTGATCAAATCCTTGATCCATATTATTCTACCGAAACGAAACTCTGCAGGTAAGTACACGTAAGCAATGTTATGTTCATCTACTGGGTCTTATTGAATATTGAATGTGTGGACATAAAAACATAGAACAAGCACATAACACATAAAATGTCATTCATCTCAGATGTCATACAGAGGAGGTGGACGTAGCGGAGGTAGAGGAAGAGGCCGCAGCGGGGGTAGAGGAGCACCAAGAGGAGGAGGCCGGGGTGGACCTCCGTATGGTGGTGGTGGTGGGAGATTCGGGGCTGACAGCGAAGGACCTGCTCATGGTCCAAAGCCTCACCTTCAGCTATGTCGTGATTTTACAAGCAAAGGAAGTTGCTCTCGGGGCGCTAGTTGCCATTTCAAACACGTCATTCAAATGCACAAGACACTTGTCAACTCTGATCCGGATGATTCTAGGTCTGCAAGCAGTACAAGCAATTATGATAACAGGTATGGATCGCAAAGCTACAACTCGCAAAAGAAATTGCATCCCACAAGCGATGTCGCCCTTTGGAACGATCCCTCCAGTTCGCTCAAGATATTTACAGCCAGTCACGATGGACATTGGAGGTTGTACAACACTGCGAATGGATTCAACAAAGAAGTTCAGCATAATATGGGAGGAAAGGTCAATACGATCATGGTCGAGAGTAACTTCCTCTTTTGCGGTTTCGAGGGTACTTCCGTTAAAGTTCCGGGGGTTACCGTGGGCATGATATTTGCGTGGAATCTTGGGACACCGGGGGATCCGCCGATTGAGCTTCATATGCACGAAACTGCGCCATATGCCCATGCTAGTGGAGTCACCTGCTTCATTACGAAAGGAGATATGTGTGTTTCAGGAGGGCATGATAGTGCTATTAGGATGTGGAAATATGATGCAGCTGGAAATAGTGGAAAAGGAGGTTTCAAGCTTGTCAAAACCCTATTCGGTCATGCGGGAGAAATTACTGGATTACTTATCGTTGGAACAATGTTGTGGAGTTGCTCTACTGATATGACTATCCGATTGTGGGACTCGGCTGCTGATTGGGAATGCAAGTATCTGATAACCCAGAATACTCCAGGGGATGCAGGCGCACCACCAGTTGGATCACCGCAAGCGCAACAGCAACAGAATGGTCAACAGAACACTGCCACTGGAATTGGTCATACAGATGCCATTACTGGTCTTCTTCACTTTGAAAGTGCACAAGGAAACTTTGTGCTCAGCTCTTCATTGGATGGTAGTGTAAAGGTCTGGGACAGTACCAATGGAAATTGTTTGAGCACCACGGACTATGGAGTTGGCGTTATTAGTATGGCACTCACTGCAGATACGGCGAATAATGCATTGCTAATTGCAGGCACGGTGTACGGAAAGATTGTATTTCGATCTCTTTTGCAGACTGCAAACACCCCGCCGATGTGTTACCTTTGTCACATTGAGTATCGGAACACTCAATGCGGACATGAGGGTCCGGTGAAGAGTGTTGTTGCAGGTCCTAGTAACACATTTTATACTGCGGGGGACGATGGTAATGTTGTTGTATTTCAAATCACTGGAGATTTTGGGTTGTAACTGTAATTGCAAAGTGATTTACTAGTGATGCGATGTGATTTCAACAGACGGCTAACAGCTAACCTTAGACAAGGTTCTAGAAAGTAAAGATTGGGGATTTCTAATTTCGGAAAAACTCTTCGATAGTAAGTGTAGTAACTCAAGAATATAAATCGAACCAAATAGTAGGTCTATTTGTCAATAAAAATTGAAAATGCTATATTCACTGCTCTCCTCCTTGATAATATAATATAATAGCACAACCGATAGAGTACACGCATTGTCGAACTAGTGAATAATCTGACGTACGTAATTCTGGCGGTGGTACATGTAATTCACGAATTTGCTACCCCGCCACTTGTGCGTTATATCGTGGCCGATCCATAAAAAGTGTAACTTTTTAATGGCAGCTCTCGTGTAAGTTGAAAATGTGTTGTTTGCAATTTGCAACTATTTTATAAACACTACGTTCGTGTAGTATATTATATTTCCACTGACGCAAAAAATAAGTAATTCAAATGTTCATGATTTCTCCTTTTGTTCTTGAGGAACTGTGTTTCAAAATAAGTTTATTACTAAAATTGGTTGGTTTTATTTCTTCCATCGCGAGATGTTCAACGTGGACAATAATTTGGAAAAGAAGAAGTTCAAAGTGTATTTGTACTGGACGCATCAGGCAACAAAGCTCCTATACACCACATATGAATTTGGCCTCGGGCGGGGCTTTAGCTGAATTCAGCAGCCTCGTTGGCCATAAGCCCGCCTGCCAAACTTTTTACATCTACCTTGCGCTTCATTTGAAAAGCAGCAAATGCCATTGCGGCAGTAGCAACTCCAGTGATAGCAAGCCCTGCCGCTTGTGCTGCAGTGACATCAGTTTCCATGTCATCAGCCCCAAACATTCCAAGGAAGCCTGCAATTGGATTGGTATTTTCTCTCTGGTGGCTGTACACAAAGCCTTCATCGTCGACATAGCCCCTGACTACATCCTCGATGAAGTCGCAAGTTGTTTGCTCGCTAGCCGCTTCCGAGTCAGAGAGCTCAAGTGCTTCACTTGCTGAGCTGTCCTCGCCGTAGTGCATGTGGCACTTGGCAGACTGAGAGTACATATTGTAACAGATCTCCGAGATGTAAGCGGTATCTTCATCCTGTTCATTCTGGTAATCTTCTCCTTCCCTTTCGTCTTCAGGGAACCAGTAACCAGAAACTTTAATCTGAATGGCAGTTGCAAGTTATAAAGCGTGTGAGTGATAAGAGTAAGGCAAGAATAACGCAAATATTATTCTAAAAGAACTTACATTGTTTCCGTCGCAAGCCAGACATCCGTCAGGAACGTACATCTCCTCTACTGCAGAAGCCTCAAGTTCGTATCCGGTAGCATTGAAAAAATCGATCTGATTTCCAACGTAGTGAATGCATTGATCATCGGCAAAGAGTCCGATCGTGATGATTCCTTCGTTGCAATGGGATCCAATGTAAGCTTTACCTTCGTTCTTGTAGAAAACATTGTAACGATCATCATCGAACTGAATCGTGTCGTCAACAACCGTGGCATTGTCGCCATTAGCTTCGCCATCATCATCATTCCCCCAAATGTCAATCTCCTTGCACTCGAAGAAATCTTCAATACTGAATTCGGCCTCTTCCTCCATTTGCTGCCTTGCCTCGTCAGAACAGTAGTCATCGTAGTCATAACAAGCATCAGTCTGGGAACATCCTTGTCCGTTTTCAGAGAAGTAAGTATCGAAGTAAATGCACTGCTCGCAGAAGGTACAGTAGTATTCGAACTCTTCGTCAAGGTAATCTTGCTGCACAGAGAGAAAATCCTCCAAGTTCATCAAGTACTCTCCGTAGGCTGATTTGCATCCGTTCCAGCTATCATCAGCACAGGACTCAGAAGGGCAAAGGCGGTATGATACAAAGTTCTGGTTGACAAAAGGATAGGATCCCTCTTCATCAGAGTCTACGTAAGAAGTAAGAGAAGAGCATCCAGCATACTTGACAGAGAAATCAGCAAGACTTTCCATGACGTAGGTCTGGTTTTCTCCAGAAGACCACATATCGTCACCTTCGGCGTCGGCATCAGTTGCATTGGTACCGTTGCCTGAATTGCCCCATCCGTTCCATGACCACCAACTGCTCTGGCTTTCCATGTAATCTTGAAGCTGATCATCATTCATATTTTCAACCTCTTCAGTCTCTTCATCAGTTAGATCGTTGTTACTTGTCCACCATTTCCACCAGTCCTTATTAAGATGACGTTTGGTTGGTAGCTGACGTTTGATAGGTTCCTGGGACTTGCCGGTGACAGATCCAGCGCTCTCCGTAGCAGTATTCGTGAATTCAGGTGTCTGGGTGGTGCTGGAACGAAGACCGGGCTTGTGTACCGACTTCGCAATGAGCTTGTCATTAGAAAGCTTTCGTGGAAGCTTTCCGTTTACCTCTTGAGATTTCCTCATGGCCTTGATAAAATCGTGCTTTCCTTGAGTTCTAGCATTCAGATTGAGTGCATGGACATTGGTAACAAGGACTATAGCTATTGCGGCTGACTTGAACATGATTCTTTTTCTGTTTGAATCTCTTGAATGAAATTTGAGATTTGAGTAACCCTGGCTGGCGAGGAGTGAAGTATTTATTGCAAGTATTGGCTTCGTTTCGGTTGGAAGAGCTGGATGGAGGATGGACTCCGGAAGATTTGACATTTGTTTGGCGATAAATTTTAATCCCGCCACATATCCGACTTTTTCAGCGACTAGCTTACAACGTTCGAGTCAAAAGTCATAAGGACTCACTCTAGGCGGCAAAAACATGATACTATTTTTTTAACTTTTTAAACCGTTTGAACGTTTGATATCATCATGTCGACGTTTGCACCCATCATGATGTATGGACAGAAGACACCCAAAATACATGAAAACTGTCGATGGAGATAGAGTGATATTTTGGGCAATGTCACCTAAATCACTACAAGCGAGCAAGCGTAGTAACTGTTATCCAACAGGAACGGCATATTGAACATTTCGAATCTGTCAATATCGACAGATATAGGTTATGAGCACAAGGGACTTCCATCAGTGGAGAGGAACAAAGATTTTGTCCTCGCGGATCAGTACCGCCGGTACTGGTACGGTGGTACTCAATATTCCCCACCGCTCAATATTAATATTCCACGCGCTCGCACGCGTAGCTGGTGGGCGGGTTCAAAAATATATGTATGATACCGGTACCCAGGTACCGGGACCGACCGGTACCGTACCAGGTAGTACCGGGACCGGTACGCCCCCACCCCCCATTACCATGACCAACTATTAGTGGTGCCATCATGGGAAGGTCCATAAGTTCAAAGTAGGTTAGGGTTAGCTAAGTATTTTTTTAAAGTGAGGAAAAAGTGGTGGATATTCGAAGCTCTACTTTCTTGAACCTAAGTAGAGTAATCCATACCATACACTAGCTAGTATCGCTGGATTCTCCTTATTATTGCAGTGTCAAGAATAATGCAAATAAAGAGAAGCTCACTTTTTCCATGCTGGCCGCGCATGTGACGTTTTCTTTGTTCTTGATGTTCAATAATTGGTTTCATAGTACAGAGCGAGTTCTTCTTGGAGTCGTGATAGTAGTAATACGTTGGCTGATTTGTCTATGCGGTACCCTGTTACAGAGACGTTCTAATTCTATGATGATGCACTACTACTATTTAAAGCTCACCCATCATGTGTCGATTTAGACGATCTTGATGCTTGCTCATCAATACATATATTGGTTACAACAGAGACGCTCTAATTCTATAGCATGATGCACTACCATTGAAACATCACTCTTGCATCCATGCTGGCCGCGCATGACTCGATTTACTAGATCTTGATGCTTATTCAATACATATATTGGTTACATAGTAGTGTACCGTACACGAATTGTTCCCTGCTGGGATTCTTTTTGTTGCAGTCACGGACGTTCATTTTGGCAAGTTTCAGGAATGTAGTAGAACCTACAGTAGTAGTACGACAAAGAGTGCTGGCTTCATTCATTCATGAATTCATTCAGTCAGTGGTGCATTTTTTCCCGCAAATTTCCAAAATTATTTTTGAACCTGGGTCTGTTGCGAAATTCTTTCTTCCGTATAAACAACAAGTAAATAGGGGCAATCTGACAACTTGTTGCTGCTCCGGAAAACAACCAAATATCAGAACGTGAAAGTATTTCACAGCGGTATTGCATTTGTATTGAACTATATTGTGTAGAAAAGCCTTCACGAAATGACATCAAAACAAGATTTTGTTAAAGATTTTCTGGCAGCTATCGATAATTATGGAGTCAAACTCCCCTAGTCAAACCCACATAGCTTATCACAGGCCCTGGTTGTATCAACTCAACAATTATGTATTACCACACCGAATTTAGAATTAACATATTGTTTTTGAGAGTTTTTTATCTTGGCCTCCAGCGTATCATTGTATTAGAGTTTTTGATCTCGCCCTTCAGTCTCGGATACTTCTGTAATACTACGACAAGGCTCCACACCTTATTGTACTGCACCATCTGCGCAATGATCTTTGGCACTAATATCTATCATGCTGATCCTCTTTAGAATACTTGTCACATGCTTGCGATGACTGTTGAGCATCCTTCACGACTCATGTTTGGACTTCAACGTTCCTACGATGAGCGTCCGTCTCAGAGCTTATGCAGAGGAGGAGGCGCTGGTAGCAGCCAAGATTTGTAGTATGTATGATGCAAGTTCAAAGCACTTGTATCTGCTCTCTCTAATATTAGCTATTGGAACAAGAAATGATTTACTAGTATTCTTGGAGGTGCAGTCCAATCTGCTTTTCTTGTCTGCTGCTACTAATTTTGATTTTTGCCGTCCTCAACAACTCCTCAAGAACATCAACAATGATGCTTCATTGTCTGATCGGCGTCTATTCTTATTGCATTGCTGGTCGAGAGAAAAGGGAAGAACGCATGATAACAACCAAATTTTACAGTATTCCTACGTAGAGCGTCCATGAGTGTCAAGAATGCAAAAAAGAGAAGAGTGCTTTATTGCATTGTCCCGCAAATATAGAGAAGCTCACTTTTTCCATGCTGGCCGCGCATGTGACGATTTCTTTGTTCTTGATGTTCAATAATTAGTTTCATAGTGCAGAGCGAGTTCTTGGAGTCGTGATAGTGATACGTTGGCTGATTTGTCTATACGGTACCCTGGTACAGAGACGTTCTAATTCTATAGCATGATGCACCTCACCCATGTGTCGATTTAGACGATCTTGATGCTTGCTCAATACATATATTAGTTACAACGAGACGCTCTAATTCTATAGCATGATGCACCACCTCACCCATGTGTCGATTTAGACGATCTTGATGCTTGCTCAATACATATATTGGTTACAACAGAGACGCTCTAATTCTATAGCATGATGCACTACTTTTAAACATCACTCTTTCATCCATGCTGGCCGCGCATGATTCGATTTACTTGATCTTGATGCTTATTCAATACATATATTGGTTACATAGTGTATCGCTGGATTCTTTTTGTTGCAGTGTCAAGAATGCAAAAAAGAGAAGAAATATGTTTCCATGCTGGACGTGCGTGTCACGTATTAATTCTTGTATGTGAAATACTTACGGGTTACATCAATAATATCTCGCCATTCTTTTTGTTGCAGTCGTCTCGCTCATTCTTTCTATGGAAGAAAGCACATGCACTACCAAGCACAGGGATTCTTTTTGTTGCAGTGTCAACAAGACTGCAAAAAAGAGAAGAAATCTTTTTCTTTCCATGCTGGCCGCGCGTGTCACTTATTTATTCTTGTATGTGAAATACTTATGGGTTACATAAACAATATCTCGCCATTCTTTTTGTTGCAGTAGTCGTCTGGCTCATTCTTTTTATGGGAGAATGCACATGCGCTAGCAAGCAACAAGCACACTTTTCCATGCTTGCGAGCCTTATTTTAGTTGAGGAAAGATACTTATCGACTACTTATAGCTTATAGGCGAGAGGCAGGCAAACAGAGATGTCGATGAAACCAAGTCATATGCCCCGGGGGTGGCAACTCTTTCTAAATGACAGGGATGAAAGATACTTATAGAATACTTATAGCTTATAGCCGAGAGGAGGTGCGCGAACAGAGATGTCGTGAGCAGGTCGGATTTTAGCTGATGAAAGATACTTATAGACTACTTATAGGCGAGAGGCAGGCAAACAGAGATGTCGATGAAACCAAGTCATATGCCCCGGGGGTGGCAACTCTTTCTAAATGACAGGGATAGAAGTTACTTACAGAATACATAGCTAATAGCCGAGGCAACTCTTTCTAAATGACAGGGATGAAAGATACTTATGGAATACTTATAGCTTATAGCCGAAAGGAGGTGCGCGAACAGAGATGTCGTGAGCAGGTCGTGAGCGCGAACATCCGTTTGAACAAGATTATATCACGTAAACTCATTGGCTTTTATGTCCATTCGTGTGATATTGCGGGATGGAACACGAATAAAGCCTTGAGCTTATCATGAAAATCTAGGAATGTTTTTTGAACAGAAACCACATAAGATACCTTCTGTACCGAACCGCGAAGTCTACTCTACTCCAACTGTCGAAATCGTAAATTTAGTGAAAGAACATAACACACACTTCTTGTTATATACCATAAGTGAATTTTCAGATCAATGATTTTCAAACTACGTCAAGCATGTCAAGAGGAGAACGACGATAAGCGTTATAATTGCGCTAGTATGGAAACAGACGAAGCAGCTCCAGGCCGAGCACAGACTGTTTGCTCTCCGGACCCGTCCCTTTCGTCGTCTTTGAGATCGCTTTCTCTGTCACCCAGTCGAAGGCTCGTGAACGATTCAAATTCGAAGATTCATCATCCCATGCTGCAGTCTTTTCTCGAGAAATGTCAAGCAGAACCTGCTGCCCAGTCCCAAAAGAAGGAACGATCGATAACACAAATAATCGTTGATACTGCTAATGACACGACCAACGATCACACCGAAATGGCAATCCCCAAGGTTATCAATAGTACATCAAGCTGCACAGCCTGTGCATCTCTACCTGTGCTTGATACTTCTGGCGACAGCCTTGATGACGAAGATGATGATACAAGCATGACTACCTTCTCCGTAACGTCCGAGGATGAGCATCACGGAGAGGACGCCCTTATTGAGACCAGCAGTACTACTACCTCAAACTCAAGCGGCACAACTGAAGCAGAGCCTGCTGTTAGTGACGAAATCGCAGTGACAGATGAAGTCAGGCAAAGTAAGCAAAAGGCATTCTCTCCTTTTACATTGTTTAGAATGCAGTACCTTATTGTACATACCGCGATCATGCTCGCAGATGGACTTCAAGGTGAGACAGAAAGGCTTCTTATTTTATCCAAAAACTGGTTTATCCTTCAATATGCAATTGATTCTTTTTCTCACATTTAATTATGGAATTCATTTATTTACAGGTACACACTTATATGTACTCTATGAGGGCTATGGATACTCTGTCTCCTCGCTCTACTCCCTTGGATTCGTAGCAGGAGCTTTCACTTCTCCATTTATCGGTCCCGTTGTTGATAAAATAGGAAGGAAGAAGGCTGCAATTCTATATTGCGTCCTTGAAATGATTATCAACTACCTGGAACTATTTCCCATATTTGCCGGCCTTATCGTGAGTAGAATGATTGGAGGCATCACCACAAATCTTCTATTCAGCGTCTTTGAAAGTTGGCTTGTGTCCGAGCATCGGTCCAGAGGTTTCGAACAGGAAAAACTTGAAATTATTCTCAGAGACTCTACCATTGTCAGTAACTCCGCTGCGATTTTTTCGGGGTATCTTGCACATTGCTTGGCTGCTAATTTGGGGGCTGCGGGACCTTTTCAGGGTGCAGTTGTTTTGACTTGTGTTGCGTTGATTTTGGTGTGGGCCATGTGGACTGAAAACTATGGAACGGGAAGCAATAGTTCCGAGATAACTACGTGGAGAGGAAACATGGGTAAGTCTTTCTAGATTTCTTTCTGCACATTCCACATTCCTACCCATACGTACACCAGACTCACTTTTCACGATCTTATCCCAAAACATCAAATTGCAGCTGGTGCATTCAATACCATTGTCAAAGACTCGAAAATATCTAGAATTGGCCTCATCCAAGGCTTGACTGAAGGATCACTGCAAACATTTGTATTCCTTTGGTCTCCCGCTCTTCGTACATTTGCCAATAATGCACCTGCAGGGTCCCTTGGTCTTGACACGGATGGGGAACCGGCATACGGACTCATCTTTGGAGCATTCATGGCATGTGGTGTCCTTGGAGGGTTTACCGAGCCTCTGTTTCGAAACCTCATTAAGAAGTTCACTGTCACCAAAAAGAAGGCAAATGCAGACGATACCGATAGCGAGGGCGAGAATGGAAAATACAGTGTAGATTTCCTGTGTACAATATGTTACCTCGTGTCTGCACTTCTCTTCCTGATACCCGTATTCGCAAAGAAGGATGGCGCTCATTCATTCACCATGTGCTTTGGTGCATTTTTGATCTATGAGCTCATGGTCGGATTGTACATGCCTTGCGAGGGTGTGATTCGTTCCATCTACATGCCGAATGAATCGATTTGCTCCTTGATGACAATGTTGCGTGTGATTGTGAACGTGGCTGTGGCACTTGGGGTAGTATCCACAAACTATGTGCCGTTTACAAGTGCGTTTGCTGCCTTGTCGGTGATGATGGTGGTTGCCGCTGGACTTCAGCTTTCATTGGTCCCGAGGGACGATTTGGCAAAGGTATTTGGGAACTTTGTTTGCACAACATTTGGTGCTAGCAATGGGAAGAAGGTGAAGGTTGCATAAAATATAAATAGAGGAGGTGTTCATGTTGTACAGTCTGTTTGCACTCCATCACTTTCCAGGAAAATGGGAAGAGATGTAGGTTGGTTGCAAGTACGTATAGGAAAGAAGAATATTTTTGATTAGGTTTTTTGTGTTACTGCTATCAAAATGTTTAAATTGTGCTCCTAACGAGTTAAATATAATTCTACGTTTAGATTTTCTTTACTCTTGGTATCATTGTACTTGCAGCCAGCTGCCATCCAAATGTTTGAACTTATTGTTATATCACATGTTACACGGTTGCCATTTCTTTTGCCGATACTACAGCACGAGCATTTGCACCTGTATCCATCCCCAAGCACATTCCAAATTCAAGTTGAATATATACAGTATATACAGTTACAACCATGCAATGAGTGCAGTAATATTGTCCGTAGTCCCTCTCCTAATCGCTTCCTTGCACAACATTTTCGCAGCTAGATCCCTCCGTTCATACTCTCCAGTTCCAACAGCACCAGCAACAAATCCCTTGACCAAGTCCACAGCTTCCCAATCTTCCATGACATCCCAAATTCCATCACACGCTAAAATAACAAATTCTGCACAGATACTATTATCGGCACTGG
>Ga0115005_10002282_pt1 | contig 15352 bp, 17 predicted proteins | sample ArcOceMetagenome_FD_87163 | JGI IMG/M metagenome (GOLD analysis project Ga0115005, IMG submission 87163) | Marine eukaryotic phytoplankton communities from Arctic Ocean - Arctic Ocean - Greenland ARC118M Metagenome | ecosystem: Environmental > Aquatic > Marine > Oceanic | place: Arctic Ocean... | reverse complement strand
TCGAAAGGAGATCAGGCAGAGTTATAGGATGATGAGCAAGAAGTATCACCCCGACGGCGCTCGATTTCGTGAGGTCCTTCCGGGTAATTGGTACGTACGTATTGTTTGATGTATTGAACATGTCCATCTGTACATACTACACTCACTTCATGTTTTTCAATATATGTTACCTGGTGTCACCCATCTTACACGCTGTTCAATTTTTAGCAATGATCAAGATGACGTTCGGGATCAATGGGAACGAATCAAACTATCGTACGAAATTCTTTCCGACAAAAAACTTCGGATTAAGTACAATCGTCACAGTGCTCTGGACGACCCCACATCAGCCTTTGGGCGCATGTCAATGGACATCCTCGGATGGGGGATGACCGCCCTTGCCAAGGGAGTTTTTCACGTTGGAGATTTGGCTGCAAAGAATGTGAAAAACGGTACTAAAGGAGGGCAGAAGAAGGCTACACGCGCTAGGGAAATGAACGTAAGCAGTCGTTCTCATGTTCGTCCTATTCAATATGTCCCAGAGAGCAACATGGCTATGCAGAACAATGCAGTAGCTATGATGCCTCTTGCGTCTGGCATGAGCATGGATTTTGGCTTCAGCCAAGTAGAAAAATTCTTCAAAAGTGAAGCTGTTGGAGACGTGAAGAGAACCACCCTGATTGCTGTCAGCTGGGGGCTGCTTCACATGGCAAAACATATGCACCAATTCGGCGAAATCGTCACGAATCATGCTGCAACGCACATTTAAAACCAAAATATTGAAAGCAGGCTACTCGTCGTGTAGTGTAGCGGGGAGGCAATTGGAAATATTTTTGGGATTGTGCTCTTCTAGAAAGACAAGAAATACTTCGTACGGTACGGTACTTGCCGTTAGATTACTATCGAAGTACGAACTAACAATTTGATAACAAACGCTAATTATCATAATGGGGTTCTACATCATTGACCTCATCTTTATACCTATCATGAAATGGAAATCGAATGAACTCAGCCATAGTGTTACCGTACATAGTCTTGCTGCGGTTCAGGATAAACAATACAACTTATTTAAGGACCTCCATTTTTCGCCTTCTTCAATGTTCGACTTGGCTGCAGCCCGGTTTATGAGTTTTCCAGTGTAGGACTTGGCACGTTCTACAGCAGTACAAGGCTTTCTTACATTTTGTGCATCTCTTCAAAGTCGAATCGATCGACGCACCTCCTTTACAATTCCAGCAATACTCCTTCTTTTCTTGGCACGAACGAAAAACTCGCTTAGTAAATCTCCCAGGTTTCGAATCTTTGGAGCCCCTTAATTTGTAAATGTCTGCATTATCGCGGGAGACCTGTTCATCAATGTCTTCTTCTTTTGTCTTATGAAAGTATATGATCTTTCCAGGGACCTGAGAGAAAAACTGGTCTGTATCGTTGAAAACATATGGTTTCATTGTTCCCAAGAACTGCCCAAGGGTAATATCAATGACGATGCCACTTTTACGGCATTTCAATACATTATGGCTGCAGTGCGGGGGAATTCCCATTTTAGCTTCTACGATCTCGGTTATTGAAGAAAGCAACGGGTATCTCAACACAAGAGCATGCGTTTTATTTGGGCTGAAACCAAGAGAGAAAATTTCAAGGTCATCCATCCGAATACGTGTACGTGTACACGTAGTTGACAGGGAACGAAGTTCAGTGAGACCAATGTTCTTCATATATGGGACCATGAATCTTACAAATGTTGCTGTTATGGTCGAACAACTATAACGAAGCCTTGATCGGGCCCACCAAGCAAATGCTATACCTGGTTTCATTTCGTGACCACTTGCTGTTGCGGAAGACACGAAATCACTAAAGTTCTGAGGGCAACCCGCTTGGAAGTGACACAAAGGTTTCAAACAAATTGATTCATATCCCTCTGAAGTGGTTTGAGGACCACTTTCCACTTTCCCTGCTGGAACTATTGTGGTTTGCATGTACTCAGCAATGATGGTATCCAGTAGAAACTCGAAGGTGGTATCAATATGGACCTGTTTGGGGGTGTTTTTAGCTTTCTTTCCCATGTTTAGTTTTCGAACAAGATCTGAAATTCTTGAGGTTATGGACAATTGAAAATATCGAGGATCTCAGAGAAAAGCTATTGCTGATTGATTCGAAGCAAATTCTGCTCTAACTTGTAGAGGCTGTGGGAAGCTGGTGCGTATAGTATATAGTGCGATCCAAGCAATTCAAAATCTATTGAAATCAATCAACCTATCGTTTCGATGAAATTTCAATCCCACAAAAACTACACAAAAGTTGGAATTGAATTCGAAAGACCTTCAAAATAATCACACACTACACTGCACGTGTACGAGTAAAAGCAGGCAGGTTTCATACAACATGAAGCAACCGGTTGATGAACGATTCAGCCTCTTTGCATCTGATCAAGTTTGCTTGCTACATCATACGGAAAAGATAATAAGTAACTGTAGAATCAATTATTAAAGTCTAAACGTACTAAATGGAATTATTTTCGTGGCGAGGCTGTCTTGATCATGATTTCTATTTCTCCAATGCATTTGAATACCTCTTCTCTGGCTCCTTCATCCCAGGTGTCGTTATCCTCAGTCGCGCATTCAGTGACAAACTTCTTGCTGTCTTCAAGCACTCTTACAATCTTCTTGATGACAGGCTTCAACAAAATACTCTGTGTTGCAGTATTGTCCATGTACAAACCCATTTGAGTAGCTACTTCCCCGAGTTGTGGTTCTAATCTATCCAGCGTGCGGGTGACAACAGCCTTCACATAATCTCCGGTCATGAAGGACTGCGACGCGAGGGTTGCATCAGTCGCTATAATACTTTTACACTGCTCCACAAAGGTAATCACAGCTCCCGCCAAACTCACAGCAGTATGTTCAATGAAGTCGTTACAAGCAGATCTGAGGGCATCTTCCAAGTCCCGTTTCGAGTCGATGGAAGCTTCACGCGTGTGGACTCCTTCGCGCAAGAGAGTTACAAGTGCATTTTCTGTCGACATTGAAAATAATCTGCGATTACGATTGGCTAGAAAGCGCGATACTGCCTTTCCAGCGTCAGAAAAATCAAGTTGACGTTCTACTGATCGAAGTTGAATGTCAAATGGTGACAATTGCTCTCGGAGGATCTGCACACGTAAGGTAGTTGAGAAATACAGATAGAGAGCTTTGTTAGAAAAGTGCGGAAGCAAAGTATATAAGCCTAAAACACAAAAGGGATAAACCGCTTACCAACAAATGCTTCACCAAAAATAAATCAGAATGAAGCTGACCGCTCTTTTTCTCAATGTAGGAACTGCCATCCTTCAAACTCCTCGCACAAGACTGCACACTCGAAAGAGCAATATCCTCAAACACCTTGGGCTCCACCACACGAAAGATCTTACTCAGAACCTTTAGCACACTGCGAATGGGCGGAAACCAAGATTCATAAATCTGCATTTGATTCCTGAGCGCATCATTCCCATCCATATTCGCACCAACACCTCCTTCGGCACCCATCTCCTTCTTCTCCTCCTGTTGCTCCTTACATTTCCTCAATTTATCAGGATAATCCAAATCATCTGGTGTAGTCTTAAATCTCACAACCTCCTTCCCCAGCACCCCATTCGCACAGAAAATCAACCGCTCTTGCGCATCCACAATCACCTTCCCCAAACTCCTCGCAGCCGCCATAGTCGTAGGGGAGGCATTGGCCAAACTCCTTTCTTCCCTCAAAACAGAAACGATCTGGCAGAGCATATCGAGTTCCACAATGGAGACTAGACCGCGCCGTATTGTTCGGTGGAGGTTATTACAGAGTTCGTCCAAAAAGGTTTGGAATTTGGTGTCGTAGTATGTACCGTTTTTGGCCATTACTTGTGATGCTAGTGTTGCTGCATCTTTTTTCTTGGTTCCGCCTGTGGCTATGCTGGTGGTACTTTCTCTGACCGCTGGTTTTCTTCCATTTTTCATCCCGCCGTTTGTGGAACCATTGATATTACCATGACCATTGGTCATCGCATTATTTTCATCCCCGGCATCAGCATTAGCATTAGCATCATCACTATCTTTCTCCTCCTCCTCCTCCTTACCAAAAAAGTCTAGGTACAACGCAGTCTCAGCCGTACACAATCTCATCAAAAAAACACTCGCCAACCTCGTCATACCAATCAAACCATGCTTCTCCTTCAAAAAATCCAAATGGTTCCTCACGGATAGCTTCAACAGGTCCAACCGGCTCTGAATATAAGTGTTGCGGCACATATCCCACAATTGCTGATAGGGACATACCATCTCCCCCCGTTTCGTCACAACCCTTCGTTTGATCAGGGGCACCAGTACTCTTTTCTCCTCCATTCGTTTGCGAATTAAATTCAAAAGATAACGACTTCTCGAACTAATTCCATGAAACCTAGTATAAATCAACGATGCTTCGAGTAAATCCCCGCTCACACTCTTGCGTTTGAGATCGATGGCATTGACAACCTGAGAAGTCGTCTGGGATACACGGTTCGCAACTGCTTCTTGAAAGAGATCCATACATGCTTCCTGCAATGCAAGGGATCGTTTATAATACTCGATACTACCGCTTGCCGCACTCTCCTCCGCTGCCGCATCCTGATTGGAATTGTAATTGTTCTGTTTATCCTGCTGTGATGCGGTTGCCTCTGCCTGTGCATGTGCCTGCTGTTGAGCAGTAATCTCACTCCGTTCTGCAAAAAAGACCACGGCATCATCTACATCCTCCAAGACGTTTGGAAAATCGTCGGAATCGACCTTGACCCTCGCCACACCCCTCACCACCACTCCGTTTTTGAATAACACCCCAACTAGTAATCCCAATCGATCGACACTGTCGTAATGCTTTAATGGCAAGCCAATCTCCATTGCGTGGTGGGTTAATTGATCGGATTCAGATTGGAGACGTTCGGCAGCTAGGGATAGTTCGGAGGAATGCTGGAGAAGGTTGGAGTGGCGGTTGGTAATGGTTTGTGTGAAGTTTGTAGTTTTGAGGAGGGCAGAGTGTAGGGATGTGGTATGTGTGAGGATTTTGGCAATATGGGTAGAGGTGGATTGGGTAAGTTGGAGTGTTTGACGGATTTGTGGGTTCGATTGGAGGTTGTTGTTAGTGATAGTGTTGGTAGAGGCGTTGGATGTTTTGGGTGCCATGGCTTGGAGGAACGGAGAGACACCCTTATTAGTGCTGCCGTTGCTTGTGCTACCATTACCAGAATTCGATTTGCCATGAGTAGCAATGGGACCCGAAGTGAGGATCTGAATTTTGTTCAACTTGGATCTCAAATCCTGACTCTTGGGTGCGAATTGTTCATAAGATACCGGCTTGGTGGCCGACGATGATGACGATGACAATGACTTGCTATTACTGCCATTGCTGGCACTAGCAGTACCGTTGTTTCGATGAGTAACAACGCCGTTCGTGTGAGTATGATTGTTGGATGACATTCCTTTTCTCAGCGGTGACGACATGGACATGCTTGTGCTGCTGCTGGAATGGAACGATGCTGCAGAGGGACCACCATTAGATAACGCACTCGTTGCCATTTCGACTTGTGATTGAACAGAAGTGCTCAAGTCTTTTGCTATTATACTCTGGTAGTTTTAAATCAGACTATTGATGGTATTTCTTTCGCTGTTTGGTTTCAAGTTAATTGCACGAATGTGTTCACAATGAATGCAATGCCAGTACAGAATGAGCGAGGCAATGAATGTCTTTCGTGTGTTTGGCGTTTGGTGTTCGTCATGTTGTCTTCAGGCTTTACTTTGTTGGGGCCTTCCGTTCCTTTCCCGAATGCATCTTTTTTGCCGTTGGTTTCACTTTGCTTTACAACTATTCTTGAACCCCTTTTGGATTTTGATTTCAGATTGGGGGGTTGGATTGCCTCAAATTTCAAAATTGCGTTTTGAAACTTCTATAAACTACGAGTAGACCTACACGTACTGTACTTGAATGAAATGTTGCCATTATTGAATAAATCAGACGCATTTATTGGCATTACAAAGCTCCGTTGTGTACGAGTACGAGTATGGGTACACGTACAGTACAACAATTGTTTTTAAACAAAGCTACACGGCGTACACGTACTTCATTTCCTCTTGCGTTTCCTTCTTCTCTTTGGCTTATTCCGATGAGCTAAAGATGGGTTCCTCTTCAACAAAACATACACGGCAGATAGATCGCACGTCTCTCCTGAAGCCGCTGCCATGAAAGGATACAAGTCACTTCCAGGATCAACCTCTCTCACTTGATCGTCACTCATTCCAGCAAGGAAGAACATGGGATCATCAATAAAAGTCTTGTTTCCACTTGCAAGCATGGATTGATGTAATGTTCTACCTTGGGAATCCCTGAAATATGACGCTGATAGATACCTACATGCAAAGTCTTTCATGCATTGAGGCGCATGCTTAGCAACGTGGTGCAGAATCGGGACCTTCGGATCGTCGAAAGGGATCAATTCCCCAATAGCTGACATGGTTTCATTTTGTCCATACTTTTTGAATGCCCGTTCGCAAGCAGTTTGTCCTTCGTCGTCCTTTAGAAATAGGAGTCCTAGATCATTCGGATGGTACCTCAGTGCGGCCATGAGGAAAGTGGAAAGGGAAAAAGAGCAGGAGCAATATTCTATTATTGCATGGATAATAGGGAGCCCTCTGTATCGGTAGGTCTTCAATCCTTCAGGGCACCAGCCAGCAAGGAATTCAAATCTCGGTGGGGCCAAAGGTTGGCATGCCCAGTAGAAGAGGTCGTGATCTTGAATATCTTCCCTCAAAAGGAGGTTGGATTTCCTAAGTTGCTTCATTACATCGAGGTATAATAGTTCGGCATTTTCAATGTCGCCATTCACGAATGCAAGTCTGTACAACACATTATCATCACCTATTAATCCTCCACGTGCATCATTGCCTAGTAGTCCTCCACGTGCATCATCTCCGCCCACATTGTGTTTGACTCCTTCCTTTGCGAGCAGAGGTAAGTATTGGATACTATCCTTGGACCGAACTGCTGAGAAAATTGGAAGCCAACCATCTGCATCCTCATAAGACAATGACGAAGGCACATTATCGATGATTTTTTGCAATGTGTCTTCATCCGGATTTTTGTCGCCAAGCTTGCAAAGGTTGTGTAGATATTTTCCAGTGCGATCCGATACATGCTTCATGGCATTATTTACAATCACCTCAAGATCAGAATAGTAATCCTCATCCAGGTCATCCTTCATAGATTGGAAGGCGCCGATGGTCTTGATGAACTGGTCCAAACTGCACTTTGTTGCTGCTGGCATTGTTGGTTGTTGGTTGTTGATTGTTGGTTGCCGATTACTGCACTTTTATTTTATGAAGGAAACAGCATTGACACAAATTTCAAATTTGAATGTGAGTTATTATAAAAATTATTTTCAAATTTCAAAATTGCGTTTTGAAACTTCTAAACTAGATATACCATGTGAAAGGTGTCGATGGCCTTGATGAACTTGTCGAAACCACTCTTTGTTGCTGACATTGTTGATTGTTGATTGTTGATCACTGTACTTTGATTTTATGAAGGAAACAAGTAGGAAACAGCAGCATTATTGAGCATTGATGAATGGTACTTGGAATCGTACCAAATATCTCATTCTCCTGATTTTAGCAAAAGAACATGTGTTTCAAGCAAGATCGATATAAAACTTTTATGAGAAGTTACTTATGTCCTCCGGAACTTGCTCGCGCTCCTCTTCTTTCTTCTGCCCTTAGAAAAGCAAGCCACCAAAAGAACCTGGAACTGAAAGGAGGATAGAAGAAGTAGATTAGACTCATTCGTTACGTGATGTACTACACGTATGACGAATGATTTTGGCTACTTGTACTCATCGCCCAATTTTGATGCAGCCATCTCGTCCAAAACCCACGTGGCACAACCCCGAAGACCCACAGCTGGGAAACTTTTCAAGGTCTCATCATCAGCAGCGATAGCCCTTCTCATCCCATCCGACTTGCCCTGAGGATATTTATCACTCACACCACAGGCAGCGATCACTGTATTTCTTCCCTTCATTACAGGAAGACTGAGAGTAATGGATGGCGGATTTTTCATGGCAACCGGGAGAACCAAGGGTCCAGATGGCCCAATTAAAACTTCCTCTCTCCCAGGGTACAAAGACCCAACATGACCATCGTCTTTTCATCGGCCAAATGAGACAACACGAATAATTGATAGTTTAGAATGACATGATGATCTGCACAGCTAATTGTACCCAAATTTGAATACATTTACTTATAAACTCACCTCCGACTCCGATCAACGATAAGTCGAAAACAGGTAATCCAGTTTCATGGCATCTAGGCAAAATGTCTTCTCCCAAAGCCTTGATCTGATCCTCATAATCCTTCGCTTCCTTCTCTCCATCAGCGCTACCTCCCATGACAATAGCATTCACACCATCCCATCCATCCAAAAAAAGCTTTCTAGCCTTTGCATGGGTTGCCAATTCACCATCGTCCATAGATACGCACTTGTGATTGACGTACACGAGAGTAGTCTTTGACGTCCACTGTTCTTTGTTGGCAATATCTCCAGCAAGCATTTTGAGGATGGATCCTCCAGGGATAGCCAACGCAAAGTATCCGCGTTCAGAAATTGCCCGCTCTGCTTCCTGAGAGACTATCTCACGGATTTTCTGCCCTAAAAATGAAACACCACATCACATCACACGCATTGTGCAAGGTGTAAACATGTATGTAGGATAATAATTGGCTAGATGCAATGATATTACTTTTTGCATGGTAAATGCTATCAGTATCAACTTACCTACAGCATCTGCATCTTTTAAAACAATCACGTTCTCAACTGGAGTAGGAGGAGGACAAAAAAGTTCTGGACTACTAGACATATCGGTTAACTCGTTTGATGGGTTGGCAAAAAGATAAGTGCTGGCTTTTCCAATATTGTTTCTGTTTCTTGGTACAGAGCTCAACGAAAAGGCTCCGATTCCTTCTGTTGCAAAGAGACCGATTAGGAATGCTGAGAAAACTTTCATTTCGCTCGGATTTATTATTACGTGTACACGTAGAGGATAAGTGCGAGAGTTGTTGCTTGTTTGCAAACTGATGACTGATGCACATTAAAATTAATTCAACATAGAAATTAATAATTGTGGAGAAGATTCGAGATTGCAATCTGTACGAGTTTGGATACGTGTGCGTGTTGCGTTTTGCGTTGCGCGAAGGTGATTTTGACCGACATGACACCAAAAGTTCTCATGACACGCGATCTTCTTCATTTTTTCATCAGATCTTTTATGAACACCCCCGCCCGACCCCGATAAGCCGAACACAACATGTTGCAAGTTGCAACATGCATCATGCATCCAATACCGACCATCATTAGCAGCACCACAGTGTTTTGTTTGTCGAACTTCGTATTCAACTGACACACTTCAAACCTTTCACAAAGAAAATTAGAGATGATATCGCACTTGATCTCTAGAGCAAAGGTTCACGCACTGTTCCGTCGATCGATATCCTTGACCGGAAGCACCTCCAGCAGAACTACAGCCGCCACCATCCAAACCAATCCTTTCTCTTCTTTCCACTTGCCTTCTTTCAATTCTATCGAAGAAGAAATAGACGAAGCTAGCAAACGTTACGAAAATCTCATCTCGATCGAACCAACATCTGATCGCGGCTGGGGACTAGTAGCATCCCAAACTTTCTCCGAAGGTGATAAAGTCCTCACTGCCAAAGCCGTTGAATCCGTTCCCAGAGATTCACATTCTGTGCAAAAGGATTGGGATCACCATGTCAGGATCGATCTGCCTGCAAGGTTTATCAATCACTCGTGTGATGCAAATGTCGGAATCCAGGATAATGATTTTGGAGCTTATGACTTTTTCGCGTTGAGGACGATTCCAGAGGGGGAGGAGTTGGCGTTTTGTTATGAGACTTCTGAGAATACAATATCAGCATTTGAGGAGTGCATGTGCGGTGCTAAGAATTGCAGGGGATCAGTTGGTGGGTTTAAGAAACATGGGGACGAGCTTACAGAACGGTACGGAAAGTATATCGCCAGTTATTTGAAGTAAGAATGAAGATGAGAAGACATTGGTTGCAAAATGAAGTCATTCGGTACCAATTCAGTACATGATGTTGAGAGGAATGAAGTAGATTGAAAATTTTTATTATACATTGTGAATTTGATACATGAAATCCATTTGTATTCTCATTGAAGAATGGCAAACCATCTTACACCAAGTATATACTCCGCTTAGCTATCTCGTTCTTCTGCTCTTGGTCGGACAGTGAGTACGTGTACTGCTCTCACCAAACAAAGTTGCTGACTATATAGGAGAAATGTAAATAAGAGATGCTTCCTTACTTACATCTATCTAGTCTACGCTACTACTTGTACGGTACGTATCCTTTCATTATTCAGTGCGGTGCCACCACTTCACTCCATTCACTCCGCTGCGCTCCCTCACCAAAACTTGAGCTTACAGTATGATTTCTCCCTCCCTCCTCTCCTTTTATTTCTTTTTCAATCCCATCTCACAAAATCCAAATGTAAAATGAGAAATGAATGAACAACCCACCAAGAAGAACACAAAAACATGAACACACAACAGTCACACAACAGCTCACACAACAGCTCACACAACCCACACAACAAATAAATCGCACATCAAACAGCACCCGAATCACTGAACTCTGAAAGACATCAAAGTCTGAAGGGCACAACTTTCCACGTCCGATCAATGCAACAAAAGAATGAAACGGAAAAGGGAGTACCGACATCAGCATTCTTTCAGCCATGGCGATTCCTCCTCCCAACTGGATCCTCTCCTAAATTTATTGCATCAATTCAACCATGTGGCGATTGACCACGAGGGAACGATCATAATAACATCTGCAGACCCCTCCTCCTCCTACACACAGCTTCCCTCTCATTCTCCATCAATTTCATCATCCTTGAAAACAATTCACCGAATGCTACAAACAAGAGGAACTCTGACGGAATTACTCACATCGAACGATGCTCTTCATACCGTTGCATGCGACCTGTCTGATTCCTCGCTGAGCATTTTATTATCATCCCTCTATCAGAGTGAAATATGTGATATCAGTAGTGGCATCAGCGTCAACCTTAGTGGAAGCTTCTGTGGGCAGGGGGAAACTATCACCCGATCGCCTAGAACGCCCACGGCTAGCAATCGTCGTTCGTCGTCAGTTCATGTGTTGCGATTCGTGGACCGTTTGATTGTCCGTCGTTTTCCATCCTTTCAAAACTTTCACAGTACCAATTCCTGCATCTTTGATGCTTGGTCCAATGCTGAGTCTTATGCGGGCGCTGCAATGGCAATGAATGATGGATGTAGGCCGCCTTCTAGTGGATTTTGGATCCCGTGCATGATTTTCATGATGGCTTATACTGCCCTTCGCAATCACCTCACCTGTGGAACATTTTCGAGTCCTAGTGATGGTAATGGTAATGGTGAAGATGGCGATCGAGGTCGGTCGCCGAAGGAAGATGCCATGCGCAATGTCAGAAACGACCCAACTGTGATTACCGCCATTCGTTTAATCTTCTTTTCAAAGATTTTGGCAATTGCCTTTGATCGTAATAATTGCGGTTATGGTGACGGTGATGGCGACGGCGACGGTCCGTGTACTGGTGATAGTATTAATGGATATGTTCTAAAGGCTTTTATGAATGAAATGGAAAAGGTAGATGCATTAATCGGATCTTTGCAAGAAGTTACGTCTACTTCCAACACGAATCATTATGCGCAAGTTGAGGGAAAGGGTGACTGTCAGATCATACCGTCATCGTCGACGGAAGTACCACCTCCACAGACACGGAGCGTGTTTGATAAACTCTGGGACAAAGTTCAAGCAGAAGATCTATCAAGTTGTGGTGAAGAGGAAGATGCAGCAGAACGTGACGATAATTTGGGCAAGAAAAATTCTCCTGTACAAGTAGCATCATCAAACAACGGAGATGATCAACATGCGAATGCCCAAATAGATACGTCACCTCAGAAAGCGGTAGCAGATATCACCCCTCAGAATTCTAGCACCAAGGACGTAGAAAGGGGAGAATCACCACCCACACAATCGAACACGAATGGATCCACAATGAAAGCATACGAAAGAATAGCGCTCGACCTTAGACCTAGTCTACTGCAAATGTCTCATAACGCAGTTTCAAATGAAATCGAAAATATGACAAACCAAATTCTATCTATATTGAAAGAGGGAGGATCGCAAGATGGAGTTGATGGAATCGTCAAGGTGGCATCTATATTCAAATCTGGTTCGACAACAGTCCAGAACGAGCATGATACTAAAAATAAGGACGTGCACGAACATCCCTTCTCAGATCCGCTTGTGTCAAGCTTGTCCAAGGCCTACGTCACGAATTCTCTCAGCGCTTCCAGGGTCTCAGCTTATCTCCAATCATTTGTCCTACCTTCCATTCTCGCCCTGAATGAACCAAAATCACGCCCAGCTTCACGTCAATTGGTCACCACCCTGACATTTCACGCAAGGGATAGGCCGGCGGAATGCACGAGTGCTTTGTTCGTTCCAACAATGGTGAGAAATGCTGACGGTGGGGTAGGAGCGAGTAAGGCACAGTGCGAGTTGATCAATCGTATCGTCAAGACAATCCATGTGGACGAATTGCCTAAACTCATTTCGGAACTCGTTCCAATGAAATTGACAGAATCGTCTGTGGCAGTCATGACGACTTGTATTCAGAAGAAACCCATCCTGCCAGACTCGATAGTTGTCGCGATCGTAGAAAAGTTGAAGAAATGTGCTGGGGAATTAGATCTTGCCAAAAACACAAAATTTTCATCCTTCTTTCATGCCTTTGTGAATAAGTATGGGTCTCAACTTCAGAAACTCAACTGTATCAACGACTTGCTAGATGCATCGGAGAAATTAAAGACTTTCATGAGAAAGGCCATCGCAACGTCCCTAAATAAGTTGAGCAAGAAAACAACCTCGTGATGTTTGATGTGGAAATGACTTTGTTCATGAGACTCTTGCGCAAGCGCAGTTGATGTGGAAATCAGCCGGTCAGTGGAATCGATGGACCCCAAGGTAATCAGAAATGTAAATTATTTGTAGTAAGATTGCGTTGAACATGTACATTTATTCAACGCCCTTTCAAAATCATACACTAGCCAGCAATTCTCATTGATTGACGTGTTACAAAACTTTCTCCACGAAGAGTCAGTACACTACGGTACGTGTATTACAGATCAGAAATATGGAATCCCTGGCTTTCAAGATGCACTTTGAAAACTAAACAAAGGAGGTGTACCGTACGTACTCTACCGAGCTTGAGAGACTTATCCTCAATGATACTGTATAAACTGAAAATATGTTTATCAAAAGAGACGTACGTGTGTACGGGTGTACGCATATAAAACAAACATGACTCGAAGCAAGCGAGATTGAAAGCTATTTTATAGTCTACCAGTTCATCATCATTTCCACATACTCTTGATAATCCACGTAATTATCTTGGTCAGACTCCAACAGTGATACTAGATAGCGAACTCTCTCCTCAGTAAACCCGTTGGCGGGATTCTGCGTTCCATACATTGTTAGGAACTTCACAATGTCTTCAGTGTGCAATTTGCTTTTCTCGCTCCCGCTATCCAATTGAATTAATCCAAAGGCATTCTCAATTTCGTCACAACTGTATCCACATTTGACTCTCCGCATCATCACCTCTGCGAATTCTTCAAAGTCGATTTCGCCGCTATTGTCAGAATCCATCTGTTCCACCATTTTCCCCAAGTCGTCCTCTGTGGCCTCAATCCCAATGATTTCCAGTAACTCCCCTAGTTCTTCAGTCGAAATGGTGCCACCACCATCTTTATCTACAAGGGAAAATATTTCCCTCATTTCTTCAATATTGTTTGTTTGAGGTACGTGCTCAGCATTCTGCCGTGTTGAGTTCCTCATGCCTCTTGATAGAAAGTGAGGTGCACTTTCTAAATTTTTATATACCAAGTCTTGACCAAGTAAAATAAATTTGCTTAGTCGAATGGGCACAATTTCTGGTTTGCCACCCGCTGAAACTAATCCCTCACCAGAGATTAACTCCCCGAATCGATCGCTTCTCCCTAAAAGCAGAGCAGAGTATGGATGCATCCAACATCGAAGATGAAATCAAAGTTTTCGAGCTTGAGGCGTTATGCTTTCGTCTTTTCCTGGAACGAAAATCTGATATCGACAACCCAACGAAAGTGACTGAGAATGAATCAGTGGATAACCAAGAGGTCCCCAAAAGTCTTTCTCTGTCAATGAATAAAAAACTGGAAATCGCGACATCACTCCTGGGTGACATCCAACACGAGACATTAGAAAGGAAACGTATTCATAGCGAAAGAGTTGATAGCATCAATATCTCATTAGAAGCAATCAATCTCAGATTAGTAGACTTGGAAAAAGACGCGTTTGCATTCAAGCGCGATGTCGTAGTCAAGGTTAACGATGAAAATTTAGGTAGAGGAAACAATGCAAGGGTTATAAGATACTTTCAGGCTCGGATTCTAGGTCTCGAGTCTATTTTAGGGAGATTGAAGGTACAGCATTCTGATTATAAGAGGAAATTAAAGAAGCTATTGGTACAATCGAAACAGAGAGACATGGTAGGCACTTCAATTCACTTTCTAGACTTTCACCAGCTACAAATCGACACAAAAAGACAAATACAGAGACTCTACGAACGGACAAATGAGCTGGGAAGGGTAAAGGTTATTGTTTCAAAGCATCACAGCCGTTTAATAACCACGAGGGAAACAGTTCTAGCAACAGAGAATGATCTTCTATCGGTCGACAAAGCTGTTGTATTACGTGACAAACACATGGCCAATCTTGATGTTACTATTGAAGAGATAAAAAATAAGATTGAGAAATCCACTCAACCGACAACAAGCAATGGATATAACAAAGAAGAAACCAATATAATGGATTTAATTGACCGACAACATGAGCTTTATTCACTACAAAAGGACCTCAATCTCTGGAAACGTAAGGTTGATTTATCACAAAAGAAGTGAACCAAACAGCGAGTGCTTTCGTACTCTTCAAAAACTAATTTATCAGAAACATTTCTTAAAAATGTGCTTTGCTCTATAATGGTTACTGACTACCCGTACTTGTATAACATGGGGGAACTAAATCGACCGCTCCGTGTGAGTGTGAGTGTTTTTTTCTTTCAATGTATTCATGAGATCATATCATCTATATCTTGGCGTATGACTTGCTGGATCCTCCTTTGCCCTTTCCTGCCTTAGGAGACTTGGATCCCCCCTTGCCCTTTCCTGCCTTAGGAGACTTGGATCCTCCCTTGC
>Ga0115005_10002281_pt1 | contig 15352 bp, 15 predicted proteins | sample ArcOceMetagenome_FD_87163 | JGI IMG/M metagenome (GOLD analysis project Ga0115005, IMG submission 87163) | Marine eukaryotic phytoplankton communities from Arctic Ocean - Arctic Ocean - Greenland ARC118M Metagenome | ecosystem: Environmental > Aquatic > Marine > Oceanic | place: Arctic Ocean... | reverse complement strand
CCATCTCCAGTGGGTATTGCTGATGTTGTGACGACCACTACGCACAAAACCTTACGTGGCCCTCGTGGCGGCTTGATTCTAGCCAAAGAAGACGAAGAGCTTAACAAGCGTCTTAACTTTGCGGTGTTCCCTGAGTCTCAAGGCGGCCCATTGATGCACGTCATCGCCGGTAAAGCGGTTTGCTTCAAAGAAGCCATGAGCGATGAATATAAAACGTATCAACAGCAAGTGGTGAAAAACGCGCAAGCCATGGCAGAAGTGTTTATTTCTCGTGGTATTAACATCGTTTCTGGCGGTACAGACGACCACCTATTCTTGGTTGATTTAATCGGCAAAGAATACACAGGTAAAGATGCAGACGCGGCCCTTGGCGAAGCGTACATCACGGTTAATAAAAACTCAGTACCAAACGATCCACGCTCTCCGTTCGTAACCTCTGGTTTACGTATTGGTACACCAGCGATCACGAGCCGTGGTTTCAAAGAAGCCGAGTCTCGTGAGCTAACCGGTTGGATCTGTGACGTGCTTGATAGCCTAGAAAATGGCAACAAAGACGAAGTGGCTGCGCAAGTGCGTGAAAAAGTGAAAGCACTTTGTGCGACCTTGCCTGTATATAGCTAACAGAAGCTTTTATACAGTAAGCGTTTCGAGACTCGATAGATAATATCGAAGATAAAAACCGCGGTTTAGAAATAAATCGCGGTTTTTTTGTATCTGGTATTTGTTGTTTTCGTCGTCGCATCTGTTGGGTTTAAATACTGATCGGTAAGTCGTTTGAGTAGTGAGTGGTGACCTCGGCTCTGATGCCTCTATTTTGTGTCGTGCTTAACTACCTTGCTTGCTGAACCCATGGTAAGCTTTGCTCAACATAAGAAAGGAAAGAATTATGGATAGCACTATGATCACCTGGGCCGTTATTATCGGCGCCATTTTATTTGTTGTGATGATGTTCAACCGTTTGGTGACATTACGTAATCGTCATAAAAATGCCTTCTCTCAGATCGATGTGCAGTTACAGCGCCGTTATGATTTGATCCCTAATTTGGTTGAAACCGCTAAAGGGTATGCGAAACATGAGCGTGAAACCTTAGAAGCGGTAATCTCAGCCCGTAATGAAGCCAGTGCTATTTTGAAAAGCTTGCAAGGTGGGAATGCGAAAGGCCAGCTGGATGTAAGTGCATTAAATGGCGCAGAAGATGTGTTAGGTGGCATGATGAGCAAGTTATTTGCGCTGAGTGAATCGTACCCAGATCTAAAAGCGGATGCTCAGTTTCAGCAATTAATGGAAGAGTTAAGTTCCACTGAAAATCGCATCAGCTTTGCTCGCCAAGCGTTTAACGATTCAGTCATGGCTTACAATACGTATCGTGAGTCCTTCCCAAGCAATGTCATCGCCAATGCTTTCTCATTCCAAGAAGCTAACTTATTAGAGTTTAAAGATAAGGCGATTAAAAAACCTGTGAAAGTTAACTTTGGTTAATGCCGTCTAGCTTGAAGAAAGTGAACCAGTAATATGGATTTTTTTGAACATCAAGCCCATGCAAAAGCAGCCAGTCGTCGGCTGCTTTTGTTGTTTGTGCTGATCTGTTTTGTGTTTATCTCACTGGTAAATAGTGTCTTTTATCTATTTATTCATTTATTTCAAGCGACCCCTTCGGGTGTGACTGAGTCCAGTTGGTTGATGAGGTTTTTATCGTGGCAGTTTAGTGTCGACGGATTAATTGCCAGTTCCATCTCTATTTTTATTATTGGTATCGGTTGCTTGTCCCGTTGGCTTGAATTGCGTAAGGGCGGTAATGGGTTGGCTATTAAAGTGGGCGCACGCTCCCTTGGCTTTGCTTCGAACGTTGAGAAAGAGCAGCAACTGATTAACGTGGTAGAGGAAATGGCCATCGCGTCAGGTGTTACTTCTCCTGGGGTGTATGTATTGGATCATGAGAAGTCCATTAATGCGTTTGTCGCAGGGTATAGCTTTCAAGATAGTGCTTTAGTCGTCACCAAAGGCTTGCTCGATAGTATGAGCCGAGATGAGCTTCAAGCAGTTGTGGGTCATGAATTTAGTCATATTCTGCATGGAGACAATCGCATCAATATTCGCCTTCTGGTTTTGTTAGCGGGTTTTGTATGGGTAGTTGAGCTCGGTCGTATGATGATGGTGGACTCTTATTCACGCCATAAATACGGTGCTAAACATTGGGGGTTTAACTCTTGGAATAAACGCTCAAATAAAGACTCAGGCGCGGTATTTTTTATCGGCATCCCTTTGATGATAGCAGGTTACATCGGTTTGTTTTTTGGCATGGTTTTACGTACTGCCATTAGTCGAAAACGAGAATACTTAGCAGACGCCTCTGCGGTTCAGTTCACGCGTAATCCGGAAGCCTTGGCCAGTGCCTTAAATGTGATTAAAGAAAATGCCCAGCATGGCTTTTTAAAAATGGCGCGGGCAGAAGAGGTGAGCCACATGTGTATCTCGCCAACAAAGCGATACAGCTGGTTCGCGACGCATCCACCCATTGAAAGCCGAATTAATGTTATCGATAACACGTTTTTCACGCGCTTTAAATCGCGAATGCGTAAAAAAGACAAGCAAAAAGAACAGGCACAACAACAAAGCCAGATGAGGCAGGCCGTCAGTAGTATTTATCAGGCAGATGTCAGTCGATTACAAAACGAAGGCAATCAGCACTTACATAATGTCATTGGTACTCTAACATTGGCAAATCTTGATTATGCTATAAGCCTGCATGATCAGATGCCATTTGAATTTCGACAATCTTTACAGGACCCTGAAAAAGCGAGGATTATGTTGCTGTACCTGTTGCTAGACGACAATGAGGTTGTTCGTCAGCAGCAGCAGGCGTGGTTGCTTGAACAATACCCAGATGCGGCCATGTACTTAAAAACCCTAACCTTGCTTGCCAGTTCGTTACAAGCTCGCTTTGCTATTCCCTTAGTGGAATTGTTGGTGCCACTGTTGAAAACCTTAGATGCCCAGGTGCAGCAGGGATTATTGGAGCAGGTATTGGTTCTGGCTAAGTGGGATAAAAAACTGAATCTATTTGAAATTTGTTTGTATAGCCTGCTTAAGCAATTATTTTCAGAGGTTTTACCTAATCGTTCATCTCATACGATTAAAAACATCAATGTTGTGTCGTATGAATTTAATTACATTATTTCATGTTTGATTCATAACACGGGCAGCGCTGAAAATGAAAGAAGCGCACTGCACAAGCGCATGCTGAATGTGTTTACCATGAAGCAAGGTGCATTGATTGAAGAAAAAGAAATCAGTGCGAAAAAACTGTATTTAACGCTTAAAAAATTAGCCTCGCTTTCGCCCATGTTAAAGCGTTCACTCATGGACGTGTGCGGGGATATTGTCTTGCATGATGGTATTGTGCGTGCGCAAGAGTACGAAGCGCTAAAACTCATTAGTTTAACCTTATCTTGCCCTATGCCTGCTTTACCTTTAACAACAAGCACTTAACACTTTTCCTACCCCCTAGGTGATATGGCAATACTTGACTGTATTGCTCAGAATGCTACAAGTTGAGACATATAATCAATTTCAGTTCACAAAAGGGGGTGTGGCATGTCCACACAGCTAACGCCAGCACAACTTCGTCATGCGATTCGCACGGGCGAGCACACGACTAATACCTCTGGCCTATGCCAAGGTTTCGTGCAATGTAACGTAGCGATACTCCCTAAAGCGTGGGCGGATGAATTTCTCCAGTTTTGTCAGTTAAACCAAAAACCTTGCCCTGTGGTGGCCATGGCCGCACAACCCGGTGATACGAACCTTGTCGAAATAGCCCCCGATTTTGACATTCGCACCGATGTGCCTAAGTACCGTATTTGGAAACATGGTGAGCTTGTGGATGAGGTTGCTGACATCTCTAATGTGTGGCGCGATGATCTCGTCACCTTTTTACTCGGCTGTTCGTTTAGTTTTGAAGAAGCCTTGATCGCAGATGGTCTAGAAGTACGTAACATTTCTGAAGGCAAGAACGTGCCTATGTATGACACTAACATTGCGTGTCGAGAAGCGGGTCGCTTCCACGGCAATACGGTGGTGAGTATGCGCCCGTTTAAACCTGCCGATGCTATTCGAATGATTCAAATATGCAGTCGATTCCCCTCGGTTCATGGTGCGCCGATTCATTTTGGTGATCCAGCTGCCATTGGTATTAAGGATATTAATAAGCCCGAATACGGCGATGCAGTGACTATTAAAGACGGTGAAGTGCCTGTGTTTACCGCTTGTGGTGTGACTCCGCAGGCCGCCATCATGGCGGCAAAGCCTGAGTTTTGTATTACACACTCACCGGGCCACATGGTCGTCACGGATATTCCTAATTCTAAGCTAGCCATTTTATAAGGAGTCATCATGTCGTTGTTATTAAATTGTGATCTTGGTGAAAGTTTTGGCTCTTGGAAAATGGGCTTGGACGAGGATGTATTCCCTCATATTGACCAAGCCAACATTGCCTGTGGTTTTCATGGTGGCGACCCGCTTGTAATGATGAAAACCCTAGGTCTAGCTAAAAAATACGGTGTGATGGTTGGCGCGCACCCAGCGTATCCAGATCTTGTGGGGTTTGGTCGTCGCTCGATGAATTGTTCCGAGGCTGAAGTCATTGCATTCATGTTGTATCAGATGAGTGCGATGGACGGCATGGCAAAAACCCAAGGCTTAACCATGGAGTATGTAAAACCTCATGGAGCCTTGTATAACGATATGATGTCCAAGTTAGATGTGCGTCGTGCCATTATGCAAGCGGTGGCGCAATTCCATCGCCCTGTAAAATTAATGCTACAAGCCACAAACGATGCCAAGGCCCATGAACAAGAAGCGGCAGACTTCGGTATTGATCTATTGTTTGAAGCCTTTGCTGATCGCTGTTATGACGACGACGGGAAATTACTCGCGCGCAGTAAACCCGGCGCTGTGCACACTAAAGAAAAAATGTTGGCGCAAGTAAAGCAGTTAAACGAGCAAGGCACCATTACCTCGGTGAGTGGTAATACCTTACATATAAAAGCGGATTCTTTATGCGTGCATGGCGACAACCTTGACGGTGTTCAAGCCATCGCTCAGATCCGCCAACTGATTCAAGGGTCATAACATGCGAATTCATGTGGCCGGTGAAAATGCCTTAATGGTGTATTTTGCAGACACGGTAAGCGATGCCACCAGTGCGCAAATTCAACATACCGCACAAGGGTTAGCCCAACACTTGGGTGATGTGCTTATTGATCTTGTGCCCAGTTATGCCTCCATGCTGGTGCTGTTTGATCCGCTCAAAACCGACCATATTCATGTGCGTAAACTCATACGTGGTGCAGCTTCACACCCTCAAGTTGAGCAAGACTCTCAGCAAGAGAACATTGTACGTTTGCCCGTTTATTATGGCAGTGAGACCAGTCCAGATCTTGCCCATATTGCGCAAAATGCAGGTTTAAGCGTTGAGCAAGTGATCGAGATTCATCAACAAACATTGTATCGGGTCTATGCCATTGGCTTTGCCCCAGGTTTTGCGTATCTAGGTGAAACCGATGCGCGCATCGCCACGCCCCGTCTTGCGACACCACGTAAAAAAGTGCCTAAGGGTGCGGTGGCCATTGCCGATCGTCAAACCGCGGTATACCCAGCTCCAAGCCCTGGTGGTTGGAATTTAATAGGCTGTTGTCCCACGCCTATGTTTGATCCAAAAGGTACACCGGCTATGCCTGTACAAGCCGGTGATGCTGTGCAGTTTTATGCCATCGACAAGGACGAGTTTTTCGCTTTAGGTGGCACTTTTGACGCATGGGGAGAAATCGAATGAGCCCGTCTATTCAGATTTTAAACCCAGGTATTTTAACCCTGATTCAAGATGCTGGGCGTTACGGTCAGCACAGCGTGGGCTTAACCACAGGCGGTCCCATGGACCCGTTGGCGTTCAAGTGGGCCAATCGCTTAGTGGGCAACGACCAACACGTTAGCGCGTTAGAAACCACAATCGGTGGGCTTAAAATCAAGGTGAATAGTTGCACACAAGTGGCAGTAACCGGAGCGGAAGTCTCCGTGAAGGTCAATGGCCAAGCAAAAGCGCAATGGCAAACCTTAAACTTGAAAGCGAACGACGAATTAGAGCTGGGCTACGCCACACAAGGCTGTCGCATTTATATTGCTTTCGCGAGTGGTCTGAATATCGAGCCACAATTTAACAGTACCAGTACTGTCGTACGAGAGGGTATCGGTGGTTTAACTGGCAAGGGCCTGCAAGCCGGTGATGTGCTTGAGCTTAACCATGAAACCCTTGAGGACAGCCGCTGGCAGTTACCTGAAAGCGCACGCCCTGTATATGAAGACACTGTGACCTTGCGTTTGATACCCGGCTATCAAGAACACCATTTTTCTCGTCATCAACAGCGCATGTTCTTCTATCATGAATATAAGGTCAGTGACTTGTGTGATCGTATGGGCTATCGCTTAACCGGCCCTAAAGTGACCTGTGATATCGAAGGTATTTTATCTGAAGGGATATGCCTAGGTGCAGTACAAGTACCAAAAGATGGTCAACCCATCGTGTTGATGAACGACCGCCAAACCATCGGTGGCTATCCCAAAATCGGATCGGTGTTGTCGATAGATTTAGCCAAACTAGCGCAACTCACCGCCGGTGGCACCGTGAAGTTTGAACCCATAACCATTGACCATGCCCACAACGAATTGGCCCTTGCGCAATATCGCTATCGCCATCAAGCCCTCGTTGCTGTTACATCCGAGGAAATAAAATGAGCCAATTAACCACGGCCATGCAGTTAAGCGTTGATATTGAAAACATGCTGGTAGAGCGCAACTTACGGGGCATGAAAACCGTACAAGGCGCATTGCCACAAGGTTATGTATTGCGCGCTGCACAAATGATGCTGCCCATCCGCGGCACGGTGTTGATCGGTACTGGTTTTCCTGTTGTGGATACGTTTGAAACCGATGGCCCTGTGGGCGCCATTGCACTGTATCAAACATTTGAAGCGCTTGGTGCAAAACCGGTGATTGTCTGTGGCGCGCCATTAAGTCAGGAGCTTGCCCAAACTTATCGCGTGCATGAAATCACCGTGGGCCCCGCTGCCCAGCGCGACGAAGAGGCCCTACAAGGGTTAGCCCAATTGCAGCCTGAATTAATCGTATCCATTGAGCGCCCAGGTCTGGCTGCGGATGGGAAATATTACAACATGCGCGGTGAAGACATCAGTGCTCGCGCAGCTTGCTTCGATACCTTTTTGATTCATGCACAGTGTCCAACCATCGCCATTGGCGATGGTGGCAACGAAATCGGTATGGGCAATATTCAAGACGCCTTAAAAGGGTTGGACATTCAAGCGGCGGCCACGGGCTGTAATGAGTTAGTGATTGCCGATGTTTCTAACTGGGCCGCACTGGGTTTGATTGCCATGTTGGATTGGTTAAGCGGTCAAGACTTACTGGCCAAGTTAGATGCCATGGCGGTATTAGAATTTTTATCCAAACACGGCAGCGTGGATGGCGTGACCCGAGAAAACACATTAACCGAAGACGGTTTGCCTGCTCAGGATGGCATTGATTTATTGAACCGCTTACGAACGTTAGTCAGTGACAAGAAATTAGTTAGCAAATAATCACAATTATTTAATACTTTATAAGAGGTGCTTTATGAGCATTGTATATTTAGACAATAGTTATATGCCGATGTCTGAGGCAAAAATTTCACCCATGGACCGTGGTTTTTTGTTTGGTGATGGCATCTATGAAGTGATTCCCGCTTATGACGGAAAGCTGGTGGGTTTTGGCCCGCACATTGATCGTATGAATCAAGGTTTGGAATTAATTGGTATTGATTTCAAATGGAACCAAGACCAGTGGCGTGAAGTGTGTGAGCAACTGATTGCCAAAAACGAAGGTGATAATCTAGGTATTTATTTACACGTCAGTCGTGGTGCCGATACCAAGCGTTTTCATGCCTATCCAGAAAATGTGGCGCCAACGGTATTTGCTTACGCGTTTGAAATTCCACCGGCGAATGTGCCAGACAAAACAAAAGCAAAAGGCTATAAAGTGGCCACGACACAAGACATGCGCTGGCAGCGTTGCAATATTAAATCCACCGCGTTGTTAGGCAACGTGATGCATTTCCAATTTGGTTATGCACAGGGTTACAACGAAACCTTACTTTATAATGCAAAAAATGAATTAACCGAAGCCGGTGCATGTAATGCTTACATCGTTAAAGACGGTGTAGTGATTACACCGCCATTGGATAACCAAATTCTACCGGGTATTACCCGTTTAATGTTGCTAGAAATTCTTGCTAAATATAGCGACATTAAAGTAGAAGAGCGCATTGTCACCATGGATGAAGTGTTCAATGCCGACGAAGTGTGGATTACCAGTTCATCAAAAGAAATCGCACCGGTGGTTGAAATTGATGGTAAGCCAGTTGGTAATGGTGAAGTGGGTGATGTGTGGCTTGCTGCGCAAACTCAGTACACCGCACACAAATTTGAGTTTTAATTAGCTCAATACTTACTAAGTAAGTTAGTTTTCATACGACCTTAAAAGCCTGTCTTTATTTTTAAAGATGGGCTTTTTTGTTTGTACTGGTTTTATGATCAGAGACAAATGAAGGGTAAAAGAAAAAGGCGAGCTAAGCTCACCTTTTAATGTATTTTAAATACGGTTATTTCGTAACAAGTATTTAATCTTATTTATACGGATTCGGATCTTTTGGGTTTTCTTGAGTTTTAAAGCGCTTATGCAGCCACAGGTATTGGGCTGGATAGCGGCGAATCGCACCTTCTAACCATTCGTTATAGGCTTTTGCATCTTGCTCTTCATCGCCGGTTTCAGGTAAGGCTTCATAAAATTCTAAAATGTACTCTTGGCAGTCCTGCTTGCGATGGTAGCTGTAAGGTACAATGCGTGCGTTACCACTTTTGCTTAAAAATGTTAGGCCAGAGATCGTCGAAGCACGGCGGCCAAATAACGGTGCAAAGACGGCGTACTTACGTCCGTAATCTTGATCCGGTGCATACCAAAGGGCTTTGCCTCGATTTAAACAATCAATAAAGCCTTTCACGTTTTTTTTATGATAAGCATGGGTTACATAACGATAGCGTCCCCCCATAATAATGGCGTTCATGAGTTTGTTATCCAGCGGGCGATAAGTCACATTCATTTCGGTGATCAAACTAGTTAAGGCGCCGGCTAAATCTAAAATACTAAAATGAGCACCGGCCAATACAACGCCTTGGCCGTTATCTAAATACTTATCTAAATGTTCTTTACCACGCACATCAAGGGTTGATTTAAAACGTTTAAAGTTTCCAAACCAAGAGGTGGCACTGTCTAAATAGCCTTGCATGTTTTCATGAAAAATTTCTTTAACCAGCGCGTCTTTTTCTTTAGGGGTTAAGTCAGGAAAACAAATATCCACATTCACCTGCACCACATGGCGACGACCTTTGGCCAAGTTGTATGTCAGCCAGGCGAGGCCTTTACTGATTTTCCATTGCACTTTAAACGGCATGAGTTGGCTGATGTATAAAAATGCGATAAACAACCAAACGCCCCAGTATTTGGGCTTAAGAAACTCCATCCGCAGTAAGCGGGTGTCTTCAATATGTTCAGGATTTTTTGTTTTTTTCATTTTTTTCGGGCACTTTTAAAAGACGCCTTGGCACCTTAATGTGAATGAGGTTTGCAGACGAGACGATGTTGATACGTGAATCATGTTCGTCTGCGCAATGTAATTAACTATGGGCTTTGATGCTATTGATGATATTGGTTGTACTGCAACCATCTTCAAAATTCAGCACCTGCACCTGACCACCATTTTCGATGACTTCTTGGCCACCTGCGATGTCTTCGATTTTATAGTCGCCGCCTTTGACTAAAATATTCGGTAATAATTTAGCGATTAAGCGTTGCGGCGTGTCTTCAGTAAAAGGCACCACATAGTCCACACTTTCTAAGCCCGCCAGAACATCCATACGGTGGCTGGTTGGGTTAATTGGGCGGCCTTCACCTTTTAAACGACGAACGGAGTCGTCAGAGTTCACTGCCACAATGAGCTTGTCGCCAAGCTTTTTCGCATTTTTTAAATAACTCACATGGCCTGGGTGCAAGATATCAAAGCAGCCATTGGTCATGACCAAGGTTTCCCCTTGTGCTTTAGCATCGTTGATGATTTCAAGCAGGGCGTCTTCATCCATGATGCCGCCATGAGCGATCTCATCGGCTTTGGCTTCGCGGCGTAATTCAGCAAGGCTGACAGTCGCTGTCCCCAATTTAGCCACCACAAGCGCCGCGGCGGTATTGGCAAGGGCTGTGGCTTCTGCGAGGGGACTGCCAGCGGCATAGGCGGCGGCTAAGACACTGATTACCGTGTCGCCAGCACCAGTGACGTCATAGACTTCACGAGCGGTTGCAGCCAGGTGCACAGGTTGCTCGCCTTTTTGGAACAGGGTCATGCCCTTTTCACTGCGGGTAACCAATAACGCATCAAGCCCCACGGTGTTCAGTAGCTCAAAACCTTTACTGACCAATTCGGCTTCATCTTTGCAGTGGCCCACAACCTGTTCGAACTCGCTCATATTTGGCGTGATCAAGGTGGCGCCGGAATAACGTTTAAAGTCGCTGCCTTTTGGATCGATAAAAATGGGCTTGCCTGCCTCATTGGCCACGGCAATAAAGGCCTCAATATTGTGCAGAGCGCCTTTGCCGTAATCGCTTAGGATCACCACGTCACACTCATGGATTTGCTGCTTATAGTTTTCCAGCATGCCGGAGTTATCAGCATCGGCGAAGGACTCTTCAAAGTCTAAGCGGATCAATTGCTGATGACGGCTTAATACCCGCAGTTTGGTGATTGTAGGGTGACTCGCAATTGGGGTGAACTGAGTTTTAATGTTGTGGTGGCGAAGGGTCGCGGTGAGCACTTGAGCGTTTTCATCATTGCCCACAAGGCCCAGTACACTGGTTTGCGCGGTTAGACTGGCAATATTTAATGCCACGTTGCCTGCGCCACCCGCGCGATCTTCAATGTCACTGACTTTAACCACGGGCACAGGGGCCTCTGGCGAAATGCGTGAAGTTGGGCCGCTCCAATAGCGATCTAACATCACGTCCCCAACCACTAAGATACGGGCATTGGCAAAGTTAGGAATACGCAAAGTCATGAATTAAAACCAAATTATTTTATTAGCCGGCTATGTTAGCACAAGCGTGAGAGTGCGGCAGTGCCCGATGCATCAGATATTGCAAGGTTTTGAGTCATAGGGGTAATCACCGGTTGGGGGTGTTAGAATGAGAGCAGGTTTCAATGGTATTCAATAAATCATGGCTAGATTGCTTTATTCCTGCGTGCTAAGCGTATTGACCCCTTTCATTGTGCTGCGCATGTTTATCCGCGCACGCAAGGCACCAGCCTATGGACAACGCTGGTGGCAGCGCTTTGGTTTCTTTAAAGGACCTAAAAGCATCAACGCTAAGCAAGGCGGCATCTGGTTTCATACGGTCAGTGTAGGTGAATTCATCGCGGCGGTGCCGTTGATCGAGCAAACCATGCAAGCTTACCCAGATACCCTCATTACTATTACCACCACCACGCCCACTGGCAGTGAGCAAGTGCAAAGACGCTTTGCCAAACAGCTGGGCAAACAGGTGTTCCATGTTTACCTGCCCTATGACCTACCTTGGTTTTTGCAGGGCTTTTTACGTAAGGTGCGTCCACAGGTCCTAATTATTCTAGAAACAGAGCTATGGCCGAATTTGATTCATTGCAGTAAAAAAGTTGGCTGCAAGGTATTGGTGGTGAACGCGCGGTTAAGTGAAAAAAGCGCAAAAGGCTATGCCAAGGTGGCGGGGCTTGCTCGCGACATGCTAAATAAATTAGACGGCTTGGCGGTGCAAAACGAGACCGATGCCAAACGGTTTATTGGGCTGGGCATGCCCGAAGCGGCTATGCAGGTAACCGGCAGTATCAAGTTTGATTTAACGATTTCCCCTGACCTTTTAAACCAAGGCCAAGCGTTGAAACACAGTTGGGGAGTAGCGCGTAAAGTGTTGATTGTGGCTAGCACCCACAAGGGCGAAGATGAAATCGCCCTAGATGGTTTTAATACCTTGCTTAAGCAAGACCCTGAATTACTACTGATTCTGGTGCCACGTCACCCTGAACGCTTTGATGATGTGGCTAACCTCGTTGAGCAGCGAGGCTTGCGTTTGAGTCGTCGCAGCTTGTTGGATGCATCCAATCAAACACAGGTATTGCTGGTGGATGCCATGGGCGAGCTAATGGCATTTTTAGCGGCCAGTGATGTGTGTTTAATGGGTGGCAGCTTTGTGGCAAACGGTGGTCATAACCCGCTGGAGCCTGCGGCATTGGGTGTTCCTGTGCTCATGGGTGAAAGCCAATTTAATTTTGCACTGATTTGTCAGCAGCTTGAGCAAGTAGGGGGCTTGGTCACGGTGAAACCTCACAGCTGGGCAGAGCGTGCGGCTGTGTGGTTAGAAGATGCCCAATTAAGACAACAAAAAGGTCAAGCTGCCAAGACGGTTGTGGAGGCCAATCGCGGGGCGAAGCAAAAGGTCTTTGAATGGCTGCAGCGATTGTTTAGCGCGTGTTAATCGGACTGGATAACCCTACTTAAACGAAAAAGCCCAAACAGCTGTTTGGGCTTTTTTAATGCAGGTGTAAGGCCAGGATTAATAACCCTTGGTGGTGTAGTCGATCTTAAAGTCGATGTGTTCAACCCGAGATACGCCCGTGTCGATGGTGCCATCATCGTTTAGCTCGATCCAGCGATAGCCTGGACCTTCTTTATCCACATCAAAGTCACTGGATTCAGGGGTAAACTGCACACAGGTTGAAGGAGTTGAAATAAAGCGCACGCCGTCCACCATGTTATCGCTGTCTTGGTGAACATGTCCCCACAGTACAACGCGAACATTGTCATGCTTGGCGACGATATCTAATAAGGCTTGGCTGTTGCGAATTTGTTGAGTGTCGAGCCACTTACAATCCATCGGTTTTGGATGGTGATGCATGGTAATTAACGTGTGGCGAGTGGTATCGGCTTTTAACGCGGATTCGAGAAGATCTAACTGGCTTTGGGCCAGATTGCCAAACACGCTACCGGGTACCTGGCTGTCGAGAAGGATTAACTGCCAATTGCCTTTCTTGATGACTGGTAGCATCTCCTTGGATTCACTGACCACCTCTAACATGTTAGGGCGGTAGTCGTGGTTGCCTGGAATCCAGTATTGCTCTTTGCCGTCTTTATCTAAAAGATCTTTTAAGTACTGGTAGGACTCTATGCTGCCGTCTTGGCTTAAATCCCCTGTGCATAAGTAGAAATCATAGTTATCTTGTTCGCTGTGGATTTTATCCATGACAGCCTGAAGGCTGGATTGGGTGTCCATACCTAATAGCTTGCCCTCATCAGTGGCAAACAAGTGGCAGTCAGTAATTTGTATAAATTTTTGCATGACTATTAAGGTCCGTACCCATCCGTAGGCGTCAAGAACATGAATTCAGCGCACTATAATGTTATTAGCTTAGTCACTTCCAGTGTCGGAGTCACATTTTAAAGGCTTAGGCTGGAAATTTAATTCAATATCCGCCTCGCCATGTCGCAAGCAATGCTCTAACCAGTCCGCTAAAAATTGATTAATCTGATGTTTTTCATCGGGGTGGCGCATTTGCGGATTGGGATAGTGGTATACGCCATTAAAGCGGTGGTGGTGATCAAATACAACCACTTCCGCCATGCGCACATCATGATATAGGCGCACTTCCATATGAGGCGGCTGCAGGAAGTCGTGCAGTTCGCTGACCTGCTCGATGGCAATGGTCAGCGTGTAAGGAAACTGTTCGGTAATCTTAAAGCGAATACTGGTGCGATGGCTGATGCCGCCGGTAATCGTAAACTCACGGCCGGTGCCACTGTCCATCTCTGGCAGCAAGGTCAGCAAGCGCATGTAATTACTTTCACATACCTTGGCAAAATTAGTGAGGTCGGGCACATAGTGCTTGGCCATTTGAGGGTTATCCCAAGGTTATGAATGGGCCTGTTTAAGTAAGCGTAGCTCTAACCACTGTAGCGCAATAATGGTGGCAGCATTGCTGATTATACCAGAGCGAACCGCATTGAAGGCATCGGTGCTTGAGACCTTGGTAATCTTAATGTCTTCAGATTCATCGGCCACACCGTGCACCCCTTCGATCAAGCTGCTATCTACCTCAGCCATAAACACATGTAAAATCTCATCGCAGCCACCTGAGCTGGATAAATAACGGCTCACCGGTATCACGTGGTCAATCTTGGCACCGCTTTCTTCTTCCGCTTCTTTTATGGCAACGGCTTCAGGGGTGAGGTTTTCTTCAATCATGCCGGCGACAATTTCGAACTGCCATGGCGAATCTTTTTCGATGGCACCTATTCGAATTTGTTCGGTCAAAACCACTGTGTCCAGTGTTGGGTCATACAGTAAAACAGCGGCGGCATCCCCTCGCTGAAATAACTCACGGCTTATGATTGGTCCCCACTGACCATTGAACATCTTATGTTGTAATGTGAGCTTACTCATACGAAAAAATCCGTCATAGCAGATCTCTTCTTCAAGGACTTTTATGTCATTTTTGCTGTATGTTGGCTTTAGCATAGTAATAATTTTATATTTAATTCAGTCTTTGTATTGGATTTTGCAACAATATGTTGTATTAGAGGTTTCTAATGTATGGTTCCAAGATGGTCAATAAGTGTTTAGAATCCGTGCAACTTCAGTTCTTCTACAGGAAGCAACCATGAAAAAATTGGCGTTAGCCCTTTTTACCATAGGCGCCACAGTAACATCTCAGGCAGCCGATCTTAAAAATGTATTTGAGCAGGCCTTGGCCAACGACCCACAATTGGCCGCCGAAGTGGCCCTTGCTGATGCCAATGGCCAGAGTGAAGGCTTGGCCCGTCAGGCAATATTGCCAACGGTCACGCTGAGTGCGGATATCGGCAATACATCCGTTGATTCATTTGCATCGGTGCCATCATCTGACACCGATACCACCGCCTATACATTACAAGCCACACAGCCATTATTGGCACCTGAATCCTGGTATTCATATGGTGCAGCCACCGCAGCCACCGACAGTGCGGAGATTGAGCGTCGTAAAGCGGAGCAAAGCTTAGTTGTACGTATCAGTGAAGCTTACTTTAATGTGTTACGTGCGAATGCGGGCTTAGCATCAGCTAAGGCACAAGAGGCCGCCGTAAAGCGTCAGCTTGAGCAAACGCAGCAGCGCTTTAAAGTGGGCTTAATTGCCAT
>Ga0115005_10002280_pt1 | contig 15354 bp, 12 predicted proteins | sample ArcOceMetagenome_FD_87163 | JGI IMG/M metagenome (GOLD analysis project Ga0115005, IMG submission 87163) | Marine eukaryotic phytoplankton communities from Arctic Ocean - Arctic Ocean - Greenland ARC118M Metagenome | ecosystem: Environmental > Aquatic > Marine > Oceanic | place: Arctic Ocean... | reverse complement strand
TAATTTCAGTTTGTATTTAATGATATTTATATTAGTTCTATCAATTTTGAACTTTATGAAAGTTTAATTAATATTTCTTTTTTTTGTTATGTTTACCAATTTATCATATCTTTTGCTATTGATGGTATTTCTTTGTTTTTTATTTTATTAAGCACTTTCATTATTCCATTATGTTTATTAACTTCTTATAAAAATGGACTAGTTTTTGTAAAAGATTACTGTTTGTCTTTATTAATTTTAGAATTATTCCTTATCCTATCTTTTGTAGCTATTGATTTAATTTCGTTTTTTATTTTTTTTGAAAGCATTTTAATACCTATGTTTTTTATAATTGGCATTTGAGGATCGCGAGAAAGAAAAGTTAAGGCTTCTTTCTTTTTTTTTATATATACTTTACTAGGCTCAATTTTTTTATTTTTTTCAATTCTTATCTTATATTATGATATAGGAACAACTAATTTTAATATTCTTTCCAAAAGTAATTTAATTTTTGAAAAAGAATTATTTTTATGACTTTTCATATATATAGCATTTTCTATAAAAATACCAACTATTCCTATGCATGTTTGACTTCCCGAAGCTCATGTTGAAGCACCTACAGCTGGGTCCGTAATATTAGCGGGTTTACTATTAAAATTAGGTGGTTATGGTTTCATTAGAATACTTTTAACCATTTTTTCTAAAACCACTTTTTTTTTTTTACCTTTAACTGACACATTCGCAATAATAAGTATTATTTATGCTTCTTTAACTACAATTCGTCAAATAGATATGAAAAGAATTATTGCCTATTCTTCAGTAGCACATATGAATTTGGTAGTTTTGGGAATCTTTTCAGGTAATATCCAAGGAATTGCTGGAAGTATTTTTCTGATGATAGCTCATGGAATTGTTTCTTCAGCGTTATTTTTTCTAATTGGTGTAGTGTATGACAAATATGGGACACGTATTATTTATTATTATGGAGGTTTAGTTAAAACCATGCCTTTATTTTCTTGTCATTTGTTATTTTTTTGCTTAGCAAATGTTGGATTGCCAGGGACTTGTAATTTTATTGGAGAACTTGTAGTTTTTATAGGTTTAGTAGATCGTAATTTTATCGTTCTTTTAATTGCCGTAACTGGTGTAGTTTTAAGCGTATTATATACAATGTTTTTTTGTAATAGAATAATTTTTGGGAATTTAAATGTTAATTATATTTTTTTATATAAAGATATAACGTTTCGTGAATTATCCATAATATTCCCATTAACTTTTTTAACTTTTTTTTTAGGTTTTTATCCAGACGTCATTTTTGATACAATTTTAACTTCAATATCTATTAATGTTGAACAGCAATATTATACATAATTTTATGTTTGAAAATTATCATTTTGAGTATTACCAATCAATTGTTTCTTCTAAATTAATGTTAGTTTATTATTTTGATTTACCAAGAATTAAAAAAATAGTGGTTTTTTTAATTATAAGTTTAAAATATTACAAAAAAAATATTTTATTATTATATATAATAATTAATTTATGTTTTTATTGTGCTATAATTATTCATAATAAAGAAATAAATAATTACCAAACAGTAAAGTTTTCTTTGCACCATAAAAAAATTTATAATTTTTTTAATGTTTTTGTAAATGTATATTTAGTTGCTTTAGACATTGATCAAAATATTATTAAAAAAAGTATAATTATTAATGATAATAAAACCAAATTTTTGACATATCGTTTTAATTATTTTAATTTTCCTATAATACCAGAAATAGATTTTCTATATTATACAAATGAGTCTATTTTTAATTTGATAAGTGCCTATCAAATAAGATTTAATTTTTATTTAAAAAGTAATTCTTTTATTAGAAACTCTTTAGAATTTTTAATTCGTATGTTTCGTTTTCCAGTTAAAACACAGTTATTAAAATAAAAATAATAGTGTAGGTATTAAAATAAAAATGATTACCAATTTGATATTAATTTGAAATTTTTTTTTCGCAACAATGATAATTTTTTGTAGGAATTCTTTATATTCAATCATAAGTTTTATTTTTTTAATAATTGGCTCTTGTTTTATTTTATTTAGTTTAAACATAGAATTTTTAATCTTTATTTTACTTCTTATTTATATTGGTGCTATTAGTGTTTTATTTTTGTTCGTTGTTATGATGCTTCATTTAGATGAGATAGAAAAAAAAACAACTATCAACATAATATGAACTAAAAGTTTTTTAATTTATTTTATATTAATATTCAAGTTATCTTATTTTATTTTATTTTTTAATAAAAAATTATGTTTATCTTTAAAAAAATTTTCTTTCGAATTTATACATTATAATCAAGATATAAACAATTTTTACCCTTTTTTTTTAGAGAATAGAAATGATAGTATTTTATTTTTAAACTTATTTAACCAAAAATTTTTATTTTTTTTAATAATAGGATTTACTCTTCTTTTTTCAATGGTTGGTTCAATAGCTTTATGTTTGCTAAAAAAAAAAAATTAGAATATATAGCTCAATGGTAGAGCGGTAGGCTTTTAACCTACAAAATTTGGGTTCAATTCCCTTTATATTCAATATTTTTATGTCATTTTTAAAAAATTATAATAATATCGCAAATGAACAGCACCCTTTTCATATGGTTGACCCAAGCCCATGACCTTTAATGACCTCTTTATCATTATTAGGATTAGCATTTAGTTTTTTAAGTTATTTTCATTATTTTAAAATAGGTAATTATCATTTTTTATTTAGTTTATTACTTGTTTGTTTTTATTTGTTTCGATGATTTTCAGATGTTATTTTAGAATCAACTTTTGAAGGACACCATACTTTTAAAGTTCAAGAAGGCATACGATTAGGGATGGGGTTATTTATTGCTTCTGAAATTATGTTTTTTTTTAGTTTTTTTTGAGCTTTTTTTCATTGCACGTTATCTCCTTCCATTGGCATTGGATGCACTTGACCTCCCCAAGGAATTGTTTCGTTAGATCCTTGAGGTTTACCTTTATGAAATACCATAATTTTATTATCTTCTGGCGTTACCGTAACTTGTGCTCATAAAGCTATTTTAGCAGGAGAACGTTCTGCCACGATTAATGGTTTATTTGCAACTATTAGCTATGGAATCATTTTTACGTTTGTTCAAGCGTATGAATATAATATAGCACCTTTTTCTATAAATGACGGAATTTTTGGATCTTTGTTTTTTATGTTAACTGGATTTCATGGCTTTCATGTTTTTGTTGGAACTGTATTTTTAGCAGTCTGTTTTCAACGCCAAATTAATTATCACTTTACCAGAAACCAACACGTTGGTTTAGAATGTGGAATTTGATATTGACATTTTGTAGATGTTGTTTGGTTATTTTTATTTATTTTGGTGTATATTTGAGGTGGAAATTAAATTAAATTTTTTAATGTTAAGAATTAAATTAGCAAAATATAACGAGAAATAATATTTTAATTTAATGCTTAAAATATTTATGTAATTTTAAAATGACTTTAATAAATATTTTTATATGAAACAGTTCTTGAATTAACAAAAGTATTTAATGCAAAATAATTTTTTTATATGAGATTTGTTAATTTTGATATTTTATCTATTGGAGTTCGACATGGTATTTCTTACCCAACCCCAAGTAATCTAAATTATTTTTGAGGTTTTGGAAGCATATCAGGGTTTTTATTAGTTTGACAAGTGTTATCAGGAATTCTTTTAGCGATGCATTATAGTCCTGAAATTTCTTTAGCGTTTAATAGTTTAGAGCATATTATGCGTGATGTTTCTGGTGGTTGATTAATTAGATATTGTCATAGTGGAGGAGCATCCATGTTTTTTATAATTGTTTATATTCATATTGGTCGAGCTTTATATTTTCGTTCTTATAGAAAAATTACTCTTTGATACTCAGGTATTGTTATATTTTTATTGATGATGGCAACTGCTTTTTTAGGGTATGTTTTACCATGAGGTCAAATGTCATTATGAGGAGCTACTGTAATTACAAATATTTTAGGTGCTTTTCCTATTATAGGAAAATATATCGTAAGTTGATTGTGGGGTGGATTTAGTGTGTCAAATCCGACATTAAAAAGATTTTTTGTGCTTCATTTTTTATTACCATTAGTTTTATTAGTTTTATCTATTTTACACTTAACACTATTACATATTAGTGGATCAACTAATCCATTAGGAATTTGTGGTAAAATGGATAGTGTTCGTTTTTATCCGAAATTTATTGTAAAAGATATTTTTGGTTTTTTAGGAATTATCGGTTTTTTATCTTGATTTACAGTTTTTATATATCCTAATGTTTTAGGTCATCCAGATAATTATATTCAAGCTGATGCTTTAGTTACTCCTAAACATATTGTCCCTGAATGATATTTTTTACCTTTTTACGCAATTTTAAGAGCTGTTCCCGATAAATTTGGTGGTGTTTTGGCAATGTTTGGTTCTATTTTAATATTATTTTTACTTCCTTTTTTAGGTTCTTTTAAATCTAAAAGTAGTAAATTTTTGAGAATAGTTCAATTTTTTTTTTGACTTTTTATTGGTGATGTTTTATTATTGGGTTGATTAGGCGCTTGCGTTGTTGAAGAACCTTTTGTTACTATTAGTCAATGTGCAACCATTTTTTATTTTTCTTATTTTTTCTTAATTTTGCCTTTTTTATGTTATATAGAGAATAAAATTATTTTTAAATATTAAAGATATATATATAAATTTGTTATTTATAATTTAGAGAAAATATCAAAGTTATTTTTACCATTTTTTATGGAATAAGAGTATGAAATTTATTTTTCGTTGAATGTATTCCACAAATCATAAAGATATTGGGTCATTGTATTTAATTTTTGGAGCTTTCGCAGGTGTATTAGGAACAGTATTATCTATTTTTATTAGATTGGAGATGGGGACTCCTGGATATCAGGTGTTAGCTGGTTCGTCTCAGTTATATAATGTTATAGTTACCGCTCATGCTTTTATTATGATTTTTTTTATGGTTATGCCTATTTTAATAGGAGGTTTTGGTAATTGATTTATTCCAATAATGTTAGGCGCACCAGACATGGCTTTTCCAAGATTGAATAATATTTCATTTTGGTTATTACCTCCAGCTTTATTTTTATTATTAATATCAAGTTTTATTGAATCTGGAGCTGGAGTAGGGTGAACTGTTTATCCACCATTAAGTGGTGTTTTTGCTCATTCAGGGGCATCTGTAGATAGTGCGATATTTTCTTTACACTTAGCGGGTATTTCTTCTATTGCTGGTGCAATCAATTTTATAGTGACTATATATAATATGAGATGTCGGGGTATGACATTTAGTCGTTTACCTTTATTTGTTTGAACCGTTTGAGTTACTGCATTTTTATTATTATTATCTTTGCCAGTTTTGGCTGGAGCCATTACGATGTTGTTAACGGATAGAAATTTAAACACTACATTTTTTGATTCCGCTGCGGGTGGAGATCCAGTGTTGTATCAACATCTTTTTTGATTCTTTGGTCACCCTGAAGTTTATATACTAATTTTACCTGGTTTTGGAATCGTGAGTCAAATTATTGAAACATTAACTAACAAAAGTATATTTGGATATTTAGGAATGGTTTGAGCTATTGTTAGTATTGGTATTTTAGGGTTTTTAGTTTGAGCTCATCATATGTTTACCGTTGGTTTAGATGTCGATACGAGAGCATACTTTACAGCAGCGACTATGGTTATTGCAGTTCCCACTGCAATAAAAATTTTTAGTTGGTTAGCTACAATTTGAGGTGGTTGAATAAATTTTAAAACACCTTTATTATTTACTGTTGGTTTTATTTTTTTATTTACAATTGGAGGTGTTTCTGGAGTTATTTTGGCTAATGCTGGTGTTGATATTGCTTTTCATGACACATTATATGTAGTAGGGCATTTTCATTATGTTTTATCTATGGGAGCTGTATTTGCTATTTTTGGTGGTTTTTATTATTGGATTGAAAAGATTATTGGGCTTCAATATAATCAAATTTTAGCAAATCTTCATTTTACTTTATTTTTTATTGGAGTAAATATTACTTTTATGCCTCTTCATTTTTTAGGTCTTTCTGGTCATCCCAGACGTATACCAGACCAAGCCGATTATTATCAAGGATGAAATGAAATAGCTACTTGAGGATCGAGCATATCTATTGTCGCTACTTTACTTTTTTTTTATATTATTTTTGACATGTTTGTTTATGGAGAAATTGGTAGAAAAGCGCCTTATGCAATTAAAATTTTAACTCAAATGCAATTATCACAAGTATTGATTTTAAAGAAAAAAAATTTTAATTCGATTTTTATAAAAAGTTTAGGAGGTTTTTCTTTTTTTGACGCAACACATGAATGACAATTTGGTTTTCAAGATTCAGCAACATCATTAATGGAAGGGATTATCGATTTACATCATGATATAGTTTTTTTTCTTATTTGAATTGTTGTGCTAATTTCTTTTTTTATTTTTGAATTTGTTATAGGAACTTTTAATTTCAAGATTTTAAGTCAAATATTTCAAGGCAATTTATTATCAAATTTAATCGAAAAAAAATTTGATAATAAAATAGAATTAGTAAATAGAATTGTTTTACCTACTACAGTTCAACACAATACTTTTTTAGAGATTGTTTGAACTTTAATTCCTTGTTTCGTTTTACTTTTAATTGCAGTTCCTTCTTTTTCATTATTATATGCTGTTGAAGATTTAAATATTATAGAAAGCACAATAAAAATTATTGGTAATCAATGATATTGAACCTATGAACTTCCAAGTGAAAACTTTGAAAAAAAATTTGATAGTGTAATGATTCCAGAAGAAGATTTAATTATAGGTAATTTAAGACTTTTAGAAGTAGATTCAAGATTAGTTCTACCAATTGAAAAACAACTAAGGTTATTTATTACAGCTTCAGATGTGCTACATAGTTGAGCTGTGCCTTCTTTAGGCATTAAAGTCGATGCATGTCCAGGAAGATTAAACCAAGTAGCTTTATGAATTAAACGTTCTGGTGTCTATTATGGACAATGTAGTGAGATTTGTGGTATAAATCATGGTTTTATGCCAATTGTGGTAGAGGCTGTTAATGAAGAAGATTTTTTAGAGTGATTAATTCCTAAAGGATTAATTAGAAATTCTTTTTAATTTTGAATTTCGGAAAAGAATGGAATGGGGATAATAGTAAAAAAAACGTGGAAGTTTTAATCTTTTTTAAGCAATGTTTTTAGTTAAAATAATTAATTTAGATTTTTATTTAATTATTCAGTAAATATGGCTGAGTGACTTAAAGTTAATATAAATTTTATAGATGACTTTTTGTTGGAAATAATTGGATTCGAACCAATAACAATATTCATGCAAAGAATACCTTCTACCGTTGAAATATATTACATCCTACTAAAATTGAATCAAAATTTATTAATTATTTTTTAAAAACACTCCTCAAAAAAAAAAATAGGAAAGTAAAATTTTTAAAAAATAAGTTAAAAAAAATTATTTTGTCTATTAAAATAATTTGAATGCCCGAATCATAATCAACAAATCTTTCAATCATCTTACCTAAAAGGATTCGAACCTTCAAATCGACCAAATCACAGCTGGTTGCTTTAACCATTAAGCTACAGGTAACATAAAAAATTAAATATCAATATTGTTGTAAGCCAAATTTAATCATAAATTGTAAAAAACACTATATATTGATCTAATTTTTATAACAAAATAATATTTTTACAAGTATTGTTTTCTATCATATTATTTAATAAAATTTTTTTGGACTTTCTTTTGAAAAATATTCCTACTAATAACATTTAAATATCTACTGACGGAATCAAACCAACAATCTTATCGTGAAAGGATAATGTTTTATCAATTAAACTAAGTAAATTTAAAATAAATACGAGGATAATAGGCATCGAACCTATATTAATAATTTTGAAGACTACTGCTCTACCAATTAAGCTATACCCCCCCTAAATTAATATAAAAAATATATTTTTCGAAGTAAAACAGCCTTTAAAAGTTGTTTTTTATTGCAATAAGAAATTTCTCCTAACAGAGGATATCTTAACAAAATAGACAAAAAAAAAATATAATTGATTTCCATAAAATTAAATATAAAATTTTTTCTTCTTAAAGAAAAAAATATATAACTAAATTTGTCATTTTTTTTAGCTTTTCACTTATGATTTCTTCTTTTAAAACGATTCCATTTATCTTTTTTTTTTAAACTAATTAATCTATTTTTTGTTAAAGTATTAGATTTATATGTAATTAAATCACCTACATTTATTAAATAATGTTTATGCTTGAATAGACCATTCACTTCAATTTGGCGATATTTAATTAAAAAATTGGCTTGTAAAAGTTTTTTAACAAAATACATTCTTAATAATAAAATATTTAGTCTAACTTCTAATTTTCGTAAAATAAAACCAAACTTACTATTAAAAAGAGTCTTAGTTTTATAATTACCATAAACTTTTTTTTTGATGTTTTTTCCGTAAATTGTTGATAATTGATGTCAGATTATTCGTTTTTGATTAAATAATCAATTTATCTTTAAAAAATAAAATTTTTTTTTACGCCTTAAGAAATAAAATTTAAAAGTTCTTCAAAATCTTCATTTTTTTTTTAATTTCCATCGTATGAAACTACGAATTTTTTTTTTTTTACTACCAACTATTAGACTTAACATAAAATTAGGTATAAATGGAATTGAACCATCAACCGTTTGCTTATCAAGCAAATACTCTGCCAGTTGAGCTATATACCTATATTACAATTTGGCAATTAAAACCCCACCATGATTAATTTCTGATGTTTTTTTAGAATAAAACATAATTCCTTTTGTTGTCATAACCAAATAACTATAGAATGGGTCTAATTTTAAAGCATCTTGAAGTGCTTTTTTAGACAAAATAATATTAAAAAAAATTACGGAATTAATCAAGCCAAAACCTCTTAAATTATACTTTAACAATATATATATAAAGTTATTAATTTTACTATACCCATAAATGAAGCCAAACTCTCACAATTTATTTAATAAAATTAAATCTATAGATAAAATTGATACTTTTAATATTTTTTTATAACTAAGTTGTGCTATTTTTATTTTAGCTAATAATAATTTTACTTTATTTATAATTGACATTTAAAATTTAGATTTCTTACTGTTAATTTTGATATTAATTAATGAACCTTTTAAAAAAATTCCTTTTTTTTTATAACTATTCTTTTGACGAATATTTAAAAAAGTTTGAACTAACTTTTTTAAACTTCAAAGTGAGCGAGATTCAAAGCGTAAAAGATATTTATTTATAAACCCACAGTAAATATTTAGAGAGTTTATATAAATAACTCGATGACTAAAACCAATTTTAATTATAAGATTGTGATTAACACTTAAAAACTTATATCCCATTCCTTTTAATTTTAAATATTTAAAATAACCTTTCTGAAATCCTAAAAAAAATGCCATTAAAAAGCTTGAATAACTTTTTTTTCATAACACAAATGAATAAAATTCACTATTTTTTATTAGAAAATAATAATGATTAAAGTCTATAATACCTCAGCCTTTAGACAAACTTAAAACTAATCCAAATAATTTTTTATTTTTAAAAAAACAATAACTTATAGTATTCTTTGATGAGTTGTATAACATATAAATATCTTTTGTAGGACTTGAACCTACACTTCAAATGAAAATAGATTCTAAATCTATTGCGTCTACCATTTCGCCAAAAAGATTAAAAAAAGTGCAGAACTTTTCAAAAATATTAGAACTATAATCATAACAAAAAATAAATCCAAAATAATAGTCTGGAACGAAAATAATTATGGCACAACTTTTTTAACTTAAATATTAAAAAATAATATAAATCACAAATTATAAATATGAATAATTTTTTCTCCAACTGCAGGTTCCCATACAGTTACCTTGTTACGACTTCACCTTCGTTATTAATCCGACACACAAAAACGATTACTATTAAAATATTAAAACATTAAAAGTAGTTAATATATTTTCTTTAAGCAGACTAACTTCAAAAGCGTGACGGGCAGTTTGTGCAAAATTAATTTACAAATTCACCGTAACGTGCTGATTTACGATTACTAACGATTTCTACTTAATATTTTCGAGTTTCAGAAAATAATTCGAAAACAAAAATTTTTAAAGTTTTACTCCAGTTTACACTTTTGTGTCTTATTGTAATTTTTCTTGTAGCACATATTTAGCCCTATTTATAGCGGTCATGCTGACTTGACGATCATCCTTTTTCATTCAACTTATCGTTAAATTCTTTTATAATTTTACAAAAAAGTAAGGGTTTCGTTCGTTTATTGGAACAAACCTGACATTTTACAACACGAACTTACGACAGCCATGCAACACGAGTATTTCTATATTTAAATAAAATATAAAATATCAAAAAATGGTAAGGTTTTTTGCGTAATATCAAATTAAAACACATGCTCCACCGTTTGTGTTAATTCCCGCCACCATCTTTGAGTTTCTTTCTTGCGACTATACTCCCCAGGCGAATTATTTAACGCATTTGCTAAAAACACCAGATAAAAACCTGACACTAAATAACCATCATTGACTGTGAAGACTACTGAGGTATCTAATCTCATTCGCTCCCTTCACCTACGTTTATTAACGTCAGTTGATAATAAATAACTGTTTTCACCTTAGATATTCCTTCTAATATCTTCAATTTAAACATCTCCATTAGAAATTCCATTATTTTCTTTAACAACTCAAGCTTTATAATAAATAATTAATAGCCCTAAATGACTAAACCTAGGCTTTATCAATTTTAAAAAAAGCAGTCTACAAACCCTTTATGCCCAATAACTATGAATACTGCATGCCCCTCCTGTATTACCGCAACTGCTGGCACAGGGATTTGTTAGGACTTCTTACCTATAACTACTGTCATTATCATCATTATTCGAAAGAACTTTACGACAAATGCCTTCATCATTCATGAAACATTTCTGGATCAAACTTAAGTTCATTGTCCAAATATTCTCCACTGCTGACCCTCGTGAGAGTTTAAACCTTATCTCAGTTCTAATGTGACTTCACGCACTCTCATGCCAGTTAAGCATCTCAGGCTTAATATAATTTTAATATATTAAATACCTAAACTTTAATAGTTTATAAAATAACAATTAAATTTTTTATCTATATAGAATTAATTTAAATTTTACAAAAAAATATTCTAAATTATTTGCTAAATCCTATTAAATATTACTCACCCGTTCGCTTTCATTTATTGATAAATATAAAAAAATAAACTTACATGTGTTAAAAAAGCTTCTAGCAGTCATTCTGAACCAGAACAATCCATAAACTTTAAAAAAACTCATAATTGAATTAATAACAATCCTCGAGTCAAAAGGATTTGAACCCATGACCTTCTGTTCCCAAAACAGATATAATACCAAACTATACTATAACTCGATACTTCCAACTACAAAAATTAAGTTTTAAAAAACAGATGTTGGATTTGAACCAACTCTTTTGGATTATGAGTCCAATGCACAACCCATAATACTTATCTGTCTAATAAAAAAACTTTTATAATAACTAAAAAATATTAAAATTATAAATTATGAATAAAAAAGTCACTTTTTGCTTATCTATTAAAAAAAAAGGAAATTTTTTAATAGATTTATTGTCAAATTATCTAATACCGCAAAAAAGCCTTAAAATTGTTTTATTTTACATAAATAACAAAAATTTTCTTCTCACTTAGATGAATTCAGTGATAATAAATTATAAGTTTAGCTTACTAATTTGCTTATATATACAACTAATTAACCCATTACTTATATTTGTAATTCTTCTCATACTATACTCAAAGTTTTTTGTTTTTTATTATCATAGAAGATAGAAACCAAACTGTCTTTCGACGTTCTAAACCCATCTCATGTATCATTTTAACTGGCGAACAGCCAGACCCTTAGAAACATCTTCAATTCCAGGATATGATAAGACGACATCGAGGTGTCAAACATTTTCATCGATAAGAACTCTAAAAAAATATTAACCTGTTATCCCTAACGTATTTTTGATCTGCTGATCGATATTTTTATCTGTTAAAAATATCGGTTCTTTATGATAGACTTAAATGTCCTTGTATTTTTTATAAAAAATACAATCATGCTTATTTTTACCATTATACTATAAGAAAAAAAAAATTATCTTAATAAACATTAATACGCCATCGTTACTCTTTAGATGGTCACTGCCCCAGTCAAACTAACAAATATAAATTGTAATATTAATTTAAAAATAAGTATTGATAAAAAAATTAGATGGTATTACACTTTCATTAAAAAAATAACTATGAAAATTAAATAATTTAAATCACCACCTATACTATATAAAACTTTACCAATGACAATTTATATTTATAGTAAAAATGTATAGGGTCTTTTCGTCTACCTATGATACTACAGAATCTTCACTGCAAATTTAATTTCATCAGATCAATGTTTGAGACAGTAAAAGGGTCGTTATATCATTCATGCGGGTCAGAACTCACCTGACAAAGAATTTCGCTACCTTTGGATTGTTATAGTTACAACCGCCATTCACAAAAGATTATATTCAGTGCTAAAAACACCTCAATTTAACTAAAAGCATTGGGCAGATATCAAACCATATACGACATTTTAAATATTTAGCAAAGTTCTGTGTTTTTAATAAACAGTCGCCCTTTTTTATTTCATGTTATTATAAAAATAAATATTTCTATAATTCTCTTTTTCCCTAAGTTACAGAGTCAATTTGCCGAGTTCCTTAAACATTGTTATTCCTCACCGAAGTATTCTCTACCGAATTGCCTGAGTTGGTTGAAGGACGGTCGAAATTTTCCTGATATTTAAAATTGTTATTCAAATAAATTGATATATGCTTAATAATACTAACAAAAAAATATAAAATATCCATCAAATAATTAATCCATAATTATTTTAGAAACCGAAATTACTTTTTGAAAAAATTATAATTACAAAAAAAACCTTAACTCACAGGTGTCACTTTTTACAAAAAATGTTAAGTGATTTAAATTACTTATATTAGAAGTATCTGCTTTGAAACCCAACAAAATGTTTTACTACCTCCGATTAAAAACGGATTATAATACCTTTGGTTCTACGATAAATAGTCAATAAATTATAAAGTAATTAAAAATAATTCAATGAACTTCTCTAAAATTGAATTCACTTAATAATCTGTTACGATTTTATTAAATAATAACGGCTTCCATGCTTAAATATTAAGTAACCTTATTTCTAAAACATTTTAATCTAAACGTAGTTTGAACACCTTAGAAGATAATCTGGGCTGTTTCCCTTTTGACTTTAAACCTTTTAATTTATAGTCTGATTGCCTAATCTATAAGCATTTAGAGTTATAAAAATTCAAGCAAAAATATAATAAAAAATTTTGACATTTTAACATACTTTACCTCTATACTATTATAAAATTGACAGTTTGCTTAAACAAATTTCGTAAAAAACCAGCTATATTTAAGTTTGATTAGCCTTTCACCCCTAATCTTAGATCTTCTTTATATTTTGCAACATATTAAAGTTCGAACTAACTTTCTGCCTAAGATTGGATCACTTAATTTCGGGTTTAGTCAAAAAAACTTAAATCTAATCTTTGAAGTAAGTAAATATACTTGCTATTTCAATTAACTAACTAATTCATTATACAAAAGGGACACTGTTAAACAATTGCTTATCTACAAATAAATTAACACTATTTCAAACAAACATTTTTATGTGCTATTTCAACCATTCCGTCGCCATACTTAATTCACTATCGGTCATATTTTTCATTTATCTTTAGTGGGAGACTACCACAGTTCCTACAAATATTCATAGTAATTTTTAATAAATTTTTGTCTAAGCGTAAGGAAATAACACCCTCTAAGTATAAAAAAATAACAAAATAAAAAAAGTAGTATAAAAACAAATAATAAGTTCAATATTCATTTCGGAATTGTCTCATTATCTCATGTGTTGAAAAATAATGTAAAAAGTCTATTCGCGGATGTGAAGGAGAGGATTGCATTTTGCCCATACCCAATATGTAAGCTTCACAAAACTATACCTTATTTTTTATTTTAGAAATAATTCTAAGCCTTGACACAGATTATGCATTGAATTAATTGTTAAAGAATTCTGTGCAAAAGTTTATTAAACTTTTGCTATGATAAAAAAATTTAGATTTTTGAAGTTCACTCCCAGTTACTACCCAAATCTCTTTTGATTTTAATTATATTAAGTAATAAGATGATTCAATTCCTTAAATTTTATGAGTGAAAACACTTTTCGTATTGAATATACAATTTTTATGGAAACGCTTTTTTACAATCGAAATTTTATAAAGCTTTTTAAAATCCTTAAAAACATGCCAAGGTATGCCTTATTTGTTAAAAATTCTTTATGTTTATTTAGAAAACAATTAAATTGAAAAAAGTAGTTAAAAAATATACTTAACTTACTTAGTTTTACTATAAAAAATTAAAAATTAATAGTTAAAAAAAAGTAATCAAAATGTCTTTGATTTGCTTAGTCTTACTAAAAAAATTATACTTCGCTTTGATAGTCGAAACAAAAGGATAAAAAACATAAAGAAACAAAATTGCATAACAAATTATAGAAACGTGAATTAAACTGAAAATTACGGAAAAAAATACGGTATTATCCACTTGAGGCATAATTGATTTGATTTTACACTCAACTTTCGTATAACTTGTTAAGTAACTCTTTTTTAAGGGTAATATTTTTGATTTTCAAATCAAAAATATTAAAGTGTTGGAGTTTATTATGGCCACTCTTTTTATTAATAAATTTTTTAATATAGTAATAGGACTTAAATAAATTTTTTTGATATTTGAGCTTCATAAATATTTTAAAATTACTCCACTTTTTATATGTGCTTGTGAGGTGATCGCTTTATTAAATTAAAGTTTTAATAAAGTAGCATTTACTAAAAAAGTTAGCTTATGTTTTTTAATAAATATTCTTTTTAGTAGAGAAATAATTGAATTTGCAAGGGGGGTTTTGTAAAAATTTTTGTTTCTTCTCCTCCAGGGACCACGAGGATATTTTAGAAAGATTAATAATAATAAATATTAATCTTCTAAATCTTCCAAATCTGACAGAGATAAATCTTTCTTTATCTCTAACTCCTCAGATTTGATTTCTTTTAAAAATAAGTCCAGTGGAATACAAGACTGAATTTTGACAGTCTTCTCGGAATCACTAAAATTAGCTCGGACTTTAAAACCGCAAAAGTTATAATT
>Ga0115005_10002279_pt1 | contig 15355 bp, 18 predicted proteins | sample ArcOceMetagenome_FD_87163 | JGI IMG/M metagenome (GOLD analysis project Ga0115005, IMG submission 87163) | Marine eukaryotic phytoplankton communities from Arctic Ocean - Arctic Ocean - Greenland ARC118M Metagenome | ecosystem: Environmental > Aquatic > Marine > Oceanic | place: Arctic Ocean... | reverse complement strand
TTGATCTGGGTTGATTGGATTCCGCTTCGTGTTTCAATGGAGCGTGACTGGAAGACAAAAATCAAATTTTGAATTTTTTGAAATTTGTGATTTTTAAAATCATAAGCATCAAAGGGTCACCCTTGCATAGTAGTACATACGTCTGTAGCACCTTCCACACACATGATATGAATTGTCGAGTTTTTAAGAGCTAAAAACACAGGATTTTGGGTGCTTGGATAATGTTTCAGAGAACCGATGAAACAAGCAAGAAATATAACTATACGTACGTTGAACGTGTACCCGGCCGGCACGTGGGTACCTAAACTTTTCGTAACAAAAGAGAAAACAATTTTCAATCATGAACAGTAGAATGCGTATCCCTACCCAGAAAAAGGTGAGCGATTGTAATAGAGGGTTGTTTGGTGAAATTTATTGTATTCGTGACATCATGGAGAGTGTCTTTCAAACCTCAAGTGGACAGATAACATGCATACGTTCACTGCCCTTCTTGGAAGTTCTCGGAAATGGAAATGCTAATCAGTACCCGATGCATTAGTTATCTCGCATACTATCATCTCTTGTTATCAAAACAACATCAATCAGCTCTAATATTACAGAATTGACAATGTCAGCCGATCTCTTGAATCCTACCCTTGAGACTGAGGCCCGAATGCACAAAATCAAGCGCCTTGTCCCCAGCCCTAACAGTTCCTTCATGGATATCTAGTGTCCTGGATGCTTCCAAATCACAACTAATTTCAGTCACTCCCAAACCGCTGTTGTATGTGGATCCTGTAATGTTCTGCTCTGTCAGCCAACTGGAGGACGGGCTAGGCTTACCGAAGGATGTAGTCACAGAAAGAAGGTTGACTAAATTTGTTATTATGAGAAACCTAAGGAGTAAGTCATAATTACACGGTCGAAAGAGTGAAGTCTGCGAATGCCTTGTATCTGCGTCTCTCTCCGACATTGATAATAGCGAGAAAAATACCCTCATTTGCAGTAAAAGTAAAATAACAAAATTAAACAGAAAATCATTTTCAATTTGTTGAGAGTTCATCATCATAATGATGAAGCATAACATTAGCCTTTCCTGTTAAAAAGTTTAAAATACGCATACCTTCACGAGGCCCTTTGCCCCCACAGAGTAAAGTAAAGTAACGAAAGCAAACACACAGTCATTCGTTGCTAAAGGATTATGGAGATGCAACAGGCGTATCCTATCAGAAGAAGTGTTGTCTATTAAATTTTTAAGTTAAAACAATATTCACGCACACTGCCCGTATAAGATGGCATGTATACGTTTCATCATATCTCCCTTAATGTAATGGAACGCTACAGATCTTGCCGCGCAATGGTCAAGGCCAGTCTTGATATCAACACTGTAATTTGCATACCAGTCATCCTTGGGATTCGCTGGAATTTTATAGTTCAAATGATGCTTAGGTTGGAAAGGCATATATCTTTCTCCACCTTCATCATCCTTTGTATCAAATGGGAAAACTTTCACTTTATTCCTCAAACACTGGGCAACCATTACATCCTCTGCAAATGTCTTCAGGTGCGGCATACATGTAGGGAATGCGTCCACAACTAAAGCTTTCAGGGCAGCTTTATTCATAGTGTACCCGCTTCCACCTGAGTTGAACATACGCTCTGCATTACCACCCTCCTTGAACCTTCTGCCTAGAAAAAGTGGTAGCTGCTGTGATGGTTTACCGACAGGGAGGAATTCACCTCCATTTGCTGCAAGTTGGACTTCCTCAGATTCCAAATATAGACGCAAGTTCTCCACCAACAGGTACAGATCGTCCCCACCAATGTGAAACCAATCATATTCTTCATAGTAATTGTCATAGATGTAGCTCCACATGGAACGGACCTTTTGCCAAATATTGTGATAATCTTCTGGTCCTTCGTGAAGTATATTGACTGCATCAATCGCTTTATCAGTCTTCGTAGACCCAACCATGAATCCATCACATTTATTTGCCCAAGTTTCTCGAATGTTAGGGATACGGTCGTGAAACTTCTCAATGGTATATACGAGACAAAATATCTTGGCACGGGGTTTGACCCCACTCCTAGCTAAGCTCTCTGCGCCTTCATGGGCAGTCACATCGACAAACACCTTTTCAGTGAGCATTTTCATGGTGCCGTCCTTGTTATCACATTGTACCTCCTCCTTTGTAAATGTAAACGGAGGGGGGCTCTTGTGTAGGGCCTTCTCGTCGTGGACGTAACCGCGATTGCCATTTTCATCAAGTGCTCCTTGATGAGGATGATCTTCATTTCCTTCAGAGACATCAACAAATGCTAGGTCCATCATTTTGACAGTGGATATAATTTCTTTGTTGGTTTCTCTCAAAGGTTTCAGGGGTTTATCCCCAGTCTCTTCAGCTTGAATGCTCACTTTCTCCGGTTCCTTTTTCGGTACTTTCTCAACTTTTGGTAGTTGCAGTTTGGGTATTTTAACTTTCGGTATCGTAAATGGTAAATGTCCTCCAGATGCAGGCTTTACATGCTTTGGAAGCTCTTTCTTTGATTTCCTTTCGACAGACGGCAACGAACGCAACTCTTTATGCATAGCAACATTCACATCTGTCGTATACCAAAGGAACGGTCTACAAACACTTTCGTCGATACGATCAGGCAGATCATCCAATGGTAAACGATCCATATCCACACCTGACTTTTCCACAAGGTTCAGCACCTGCCTCCCAACATTACTCGTATCACCTCCCATCCACGTATGCGCCAACCTCACCACGCTCGCCGTTGAGACTCCTGCCTTATCCTTATGCTGCAAAACCCCGAGAGTCGTCTTGGCACGAAGCATGGTCACAATATCAATTCCATCCGCACACATCCACAAATTAAAACTCATCTCCAAATCAGACGCAAAATGACTGTCCAACTTATCATCCGAAACAGGCAGCTTCAAAAACGTTTTTAGAGTCATAACCGTCACAGCCCCCTCCACAACAGGAGTAGGATAACTCTGTCTTTGGGTTAGACTCATGGCTTCCTCCGAAGCATGCGATTTGATTGGTTTCAATTCCAGCGTGGCAGACTTGGTCTCACCCTCTGAAATCGTTTCGGTGGAGCTGGCCGCGAAAGAAATAGCATTGGAAGTATTTTCCTCGTCGGTACCAATGAGAGCATGAGAGACTGTATCCACCCAGTGATTCGTCTCAATTTCTGAATCGGGTCTGACGAATACGGCAATGATCTCCTCCTGGGCCGATTTATAACCCTCCTTTTCATGATTTTGCTCCAGGATTTTAATGTATTGAGCTGCATCGTGTCTGCTAGCGCTAACGGAATTATGATCCACAAACATGGCTTTGATCTTCTGCCCGTGTCGATGAGAGGATGATGCATCACCCGAGTGGGAATGTTTGGTGGTTCCATGCCAGTGGCTGCTCGTCCCCGCGTCAAGTTTGTCCAATTCAATTTGAGCTTCTTTCTGCTGTGTAGCGGTCAGTACTCCCTGTTGAAATACGGCACAAATGACAAAGATTCTGTTACGATCAGTGTGGCTGAGAATACTTTGGATGGACTTCTTCATACTTTCGAGAGGATCAGAGAGGTCCTGGGTGCCGACGATAATCATGGCTGCACGGGGGTGGGAGGGTCCGTAGCCTACTAGTTCGCTTTCGACCATATTGTGAAATTTGGATCGGAGGGATTGGTCTTCTTTCGAGCTCGAGGCAAAGAGGATGATGGTGATGAAGCAGATGAAGGCTATAGCGATTTTTAGCATACGAAATATTGCGGCATTTTTTCGTCTTTGTTGCACTCTTTTGCGAGACCGCAGGTGCTTTGGGGGGGCGATTACAGCCATTGCTGAATTAAATTGAATTCAGGTTAATTGCTAGTCTCTACAATAGGAAGAAGCAGAACCCTATCAACTATTTTTGATTAGGTCTTTGATCTTCGTTGTTTCTTCTCGCTGGTTTCTTTTGTTTAGTCGGTCGGTACGTGTAGTGTGGTCGTGTAGCCGTTTAAAAATCGATCGGTCGGTCCTCAAAATGACAACCGGGGTAAGAAATGGCCTTTGGCCCCTCCCTTCCTTACCTTGCCAAACAGTGGTACCAAGGGATATCCCTTGGTGGTACATATCCATAAAAAAAACTTTGCATGTTGGGAAAATGGATTCAAATGCGAAGTTTTAGAACAGTTTAAGTTGTAAGAGTGTTAGCAATGGCTTGGCAATAAATAGCTACAAGTAGTCCATTTTTATCGAACTACACGTACTGACCGAACGAAAGTTTTACGCACAGTTTCAAATTTTACATTTCAAGGTCTATTTCAGCTTTGGTAGAAGAAGAATTTCGAAATTAGCACCGAGGAATACAAATTATTGCAAGGCTGGACCAAGCTCATTATTAACAGCAATATATGATCATTGTGTTATAGAGCACGTCCGTTTAGTTTATTTTCCAGCTCTTGGTTATCATTTTGAATCTTTGCATGCGAGGGTGAACAATACTATCTTAGCATCAGTTTACGCTCCTGGCGAGATCCGCATATTCCTCCTATTATCCCTCCCTACCTACTCGTAATTGTTTAAATTTTTGAGAATCAGAAACCATCAATGGTAATGATCGTGTACGTTTAGGCTATGTCCTTTGTTGGTTACCAATAGGGTGGTTATCGAAAATATGTATACTGATAGTGCACCGCGCAAGTATCTTGCATTGAATATTGAGGAAAAGCGGTTCTTTCAAGGAAATTCTCACAAAAGAGAGCCTTCCATTCTAAAATGAATTCACGAAATCAATACCATCGTACAGTTTAATTTATTTATTACAGGTTTAAAAACTAATTTAAACCTGCTCTTCCTGAATCTTTCTCAAACGTCCAATAGTACTTCTAACGGTGACAGCAGAAGCAGTGCTCAAACTGTAAGCACCTCCAGCTATAGTTTTCTTGCAAGACCTGCAGTCCCAGATTCCTACACAGGATCTCTTCACAGAGTCCTTTCCGCAGAATGCACAACGGTAGGTGGAATGTTGAGATACCTCAATCTTTCGCATGAGCTTACGGAGCGTAGCACCGTAACGGGTACCGTACTTTCCTGTGATTCCTACCTTCTTTGTACGCTTAGCCATGATTGATCCTGTGAATGTGGACAGGTGTGATATATTAATGTGAGAGAATGAAATAGATTGAAGAATATGTGCCAATGCACTACAATGTAGACTGATCTCTCTGAAGGTGATAAACAGTGGCATCGTAGCCTTGACGTAATGACTATGATGATTGTGTCTCCCCATTCCCCTTGCTCCAGTCGACGCATATCCATAAGAACTCCAACGACTGTGTGGAAATGAAAGCTTCTTCAAGCAATCGTCTCTCGAAATGTTGTTGTGTCTCCACCATGATCTACCACCATAACAAAATGGGTTCTAGATCAACCAATGTGCATCCAATCTCTGAAGAGGAACAGCCAAAATCATCATCTCACGACACCAACATATGTTCGTTATCGTGTTTGTCACATCATCAGTCTACGAAGTACATTGAGGTCAAAGGCGACGACGGTGCTGGGCGCCATGGTAGCGTACCTTCTTTAAAAATTAAGATGGGTAATTGGGTTGTGAAGCGGAAACAAATCAAGTAAAGCGGTAAAGGCGTAACCGGTTTTTTAGGAGGGTGAAATATTTCGATAAATGAGCCCCCTTTCGCGGAAAATATATTTCACAAAAGACATCACAATCTTCCTTCATTTTCTGACCTACTTTGAACTTTGAACTTTCGAAACGGCATCAAACATCAATGAGATGAAAGATCAATCAATCTCCGCATTCGAGCATTGTGACTGCTTCTTTCTTTTCCGACAGGTGACAAGCACTTAAAATACCATAAATATTCAGCAAATCAGACATGAACATACTGGACATTGTATACCGCAACATTCTACCTCCCGAATCCCTGCGGGAGAAGAGACGAAACGACCAAGTAAATCACATTTCCTCCGCGATAGATACCATCCTAAACACCCCATCCCCTCCCAAGATTCTCACGGATGATGACATTCAAGAAACCATTCGAGAAATCATGAATGAAAAAGTCCAGACGCCTTCCATCCGGGGTATAACGTGCAAAGACGACTGTTCCCTCCTTCTTGAAAAAGATTCGATAATCATGTCCGTGCCTCTTTTGAAATTTGGGCTTGAATTGGCCACAGTTTTTGAAGAGAAGTTAACAAGTACTGCCCTATGTTTTATTGCAGATGCCAGTTCAGGTCTGGGAACGAAGATGCTTGGCGAGATTGTTTCCTCTTGTGGTGCTGAATTGGTCAGTTACGTGTAGTTACACGCATTGCAATCAGATAGTTGGTGTTGGTGTCTATATTCATGCTTAGTTCACTACTTTAGTCCTCTAACTCTTTGCCAACGCACAGGTATTCATCGAAGAACCAACATGGATGACAACATTAGCCTACGCCATCCAGCAAAAGAAAATTCAACCCTCACAAATCCCAAAAATATTGTTTGCCCTCGCGCGTCTAGACGCATGGAGGGTCCGCAACGATGTCAGAGAAAGCCGCACGGTTGTATTTACCCTGCCTGGTCAGGCTTGCACGGCTCCCCTCCTATCGAGCTTACAGGAGGCGTTCCCACACGAGAGGCACGTATTTGTCTATAATGGATGTATTGATTCCGTTTCGAGGGGTTTGAGACTGAGAAATCATTCGAGTGTGGATTGCATCCCGATCGTTCCACTACCGAATGCGACTGTACAAAAGTATGATGTGCTCTTGAAGAAACTTCCATGGGATAGGGCGGGTATCGTAGAAGCTTGGATGTCGAGCGTGGATGCGTTTTTGAAATTGAAGCATAAGGAAAGAAAGACGGGGTATATGCCATTTGTTTGTAGATTAGGGTTTTTGATGAGTCAGTTTGGTAAATTGGGCAACGGAACAAAGGATCAAAGTGAAGTTGCTCTAATGAATGTGTTGCAGTATATTACGGGATCGAGGTCTAGAAAGTTGAAAGAAGAAGTAATTATTGCCGCAAAGAAGACGTTGACAAATCTACGCGATGCCGAATTGAAGGAGATAGAGAAGAATGATAGAAATTTGTCCGAGTTTGAAAAGGGGGTAATTGAAGAATGTGCATTTGCTCACAAGGAAATTTTGATTGAAAATAAAACCTTGATGGACACTGTGCAGCCAAAAACAGAATGGTCTTTGAAGGCTACCAAGAAATTAACTAGTTGCGCTTGTTGTATGCCTGGACAGGGTGATGAAGACGAAGACGAGGATGAAGAGAATTACGACGTTCAAATCAAAGATGATAATGGTGGAGAGGAGAAGGAGAAAAAGGTTGCCAAGACTTCTTCAACAGCAACACCCTCTGGCGGATATGTGGATGGAAAAACAATGTTTGCGTTCGACCCATCAAAGTTTACCGGAATGTAGCTGGCACAATCGATTGCATGCGCTTCCCAATAATGCTGGAGCATAACCAGATGGTTCTTATCTTAAAAACTGTTCTACTGAATTTGGCACTGTTTGTATTGCGTAATGCATTCTTATCATTTCCCAGATTCTCCTTTCCAAGTATAATGTTTTTGATTTGAATGAACGAAGAAAGCTTCCTCATCCAATAGGGATAAATTGATCACTTTTTAATGATGGCCATGCATGGAGTAGATTGAAAATAACACCGTCGCCATCACCATCACCATCACCATTCCACCCCGTCCAGTCCAGTCCAGTACAGTCCAGTCCAGTCCAGTCCACTCCATCCAAGAACACCACTACAATCATGTCTGCATCTGAAACAGCATCCTTCACAGACCCGGTATTTCTCGCCACTTATGGTCTTAATAGAATCACAGTTGTTGATTACTTCCTTCATCCTTTAAATCCATTCCGGTCAAAGACCAAAACATGCAACGATCTTCTCGTCGAACAACAAATATCCATTGGGTTCATAATACAAAATGGCATTGGAATGAGACCAGGGCCCATGTCATTGACTCAAGCCGAAGAAGAATTCAGCAGCGCTCTTATGCGAGAAAAGGGGGAACAGTATGAATTATTACCAACGGATGATCCCGAGGCTTCTATCAATTCACCGCTTTTTACGGTTCGACATGTTTATCGATCTTCCCCCACGAAGATTACGCCTTTGGGGGTATATTATGTTTTAGAGGGGGTGATCTACAAGGCTCCATCTGCGCGATCACTCATGAAAGCGAATGTGGCAAGGACGTGTCAAGGACTGGTGGATGCTTGTGATGAATTGAAGAAATGTGCGCGGTACTCGCCACGAACGGGATACTATTGGGACTTTGAATCCAAATCATCAAAGTCAAGCGAAACTCCCGAGGAGCGTAGCATGGAAACAGAGGGTGAAATTTTGGAAGATTTTAAGAAAAGAGCAAAGATCGCGAGGACTTCAAGGAGGGTACTAGACAATCGGCGGATGGGAGAAAGGAGCGAAGAAGAGGAGGAAGGGATTCGAGCAAAGGAGAAGATGAATTCTATCCTATTTCGACTAAAAGCTTCAATAGCCAAAGTGTGAAGCAATTTCGTGTAATGTAGCTACACGCACCCGTTACATTCAGCATTAATGTTGAAATATTGATCTGAAACATCTTTCCGACTTTTGCTAATCAACTCATGGTTGGACACCACACCACTGCAAATGAAGACTATATTGCATATGAGCAACTCATAAGAATTGTTGCCATTTGAGATTACAAACTATATTCGAACCAAGCAAAAGTAACATTGCGAGAGCAAGTTGCACGCCCTCATTTGAAGGTCTGAAAAGATCTATTTATTTTGATAATACTAAGTACTTTCTAGGGTTTTGGGCAGCCAGCAGTGTCTAGACTGATAGTTGTATACTAGTTCTATCTACTTACAATTGAAAAATGAATGCACCATACTCGTAAATTACGTGAACAGGTAAACGCATCTCTTGTTGGACAGAATTTTCAGTAGAATCTTCGCCATTCAAGTAACACCTTTCAGAAAATTAACTACGCGTACGTGTTTGTTTTCTATAAAAGAAAATAGGGTGCACTTTGAACTTTTAAATCATCACTGCACAGTGCCTTTATTTAGATGTTGCGCAGTGATGAAGTTGCTCTGATTTACTGCATGCACTGGACATAATATTATATTATGCTTTAGTCAGTCCCATGTTTCTCCTTTGTTCAGTAAATAAACATGGACAAATTGAAAATGGGAATATAGGTATGTGCATTCAGCGCACCCACATCGAACAACCTGCGCTCAAGAGTAGCTTGGGTCTGAGCAAGCTTGGTCTGAGTATGATAGTTATAAAATTTGGAAGTGAGTAGAAGGGGCCCACGGTCATAGCTCCATCGCGTAGATCTGGTATGAATTCTACGGTGTTTGAGAATTATATTTCACATTTTGTCTAAAATTGACATGAAAAATAGCAAAAATAGTGTGAAAGGAAAGGCTTGAAAAAAACTCACAAAACAGAGCGCAAAATCACCGAATTATTCCTCGTGGATCCCACCTCCTGATCCCACCTCCTTTTTTCTTTGTTCTGCTGGATCATAAAATCAACATTCTTGAGAATATCAAAATGATTCGGTGTTTGGCAGCTGCACTCTTGTTGGCAAATCCCATGCAAATGTGCATGGGAGATGGGATCGTAGACAACGGTTCCGTCATTGAAAGACGACTAAGCGGTACCAAGAGACCTCATAAGAGGCACAACGTCGATAGTCAAAGATCGCTTGTCCGAAATCCGAATGATAGGCAAACCGATGCCTGGAAAATGATTGACAACTTTGAAGCTTACAAAACTGATAGGATTTTTGGTTCTGGGGTTCCAAGTGACAGTCGTAAAACGTTTTCTTCTTACCACTACATTGTCCTACCAATTTATTGGAAAGGAAAGACCTTGGAACACTTAGAAATGTCATCTATTGAGAGAGTACTGGAAAAAACTGTGGAGAATTATTCATCGCAGAGTTTTGGTAAATTCAACTTGACGTACGAGTTATTACCCCAAACGGAATTTACCCTCTCATGGCCCTCTTACGGGCAAGCAAGGAGTGCTGCAACAGCCTTGATAAAAGATCTGAAATCCTACGAAATATCAGTGGACTACGATGGAATTCTTTTCATTTATCCTCCACAAGGAGAAGGCGGGAATTTCTGTTGTGATGTCGGGGCCGCGGATGTCGGAGGCACCTTCGCTACAGTAGGATTTAGTCCAGACCTTCAATATATGTATCAGATTACTCGCCATGAACTTGGTCATAATTTCGGTCACCTTCACCATGTGCACAACCATTACGATTATCGCAATTCAAGGCCAAATCCATCATCTATTAAGGATGGGTTCGATATGGTGAGCAGTACCTTTGTGTTTTATTTTAATTAAGTGAACGAAAAATTCTTATTATATTTTATACTCACGCTTCAAAATTGTCCGCGATAAGATGAGTGGGGGCAACTCGTACGAACGAAGTGACTTTGGAGTGGCTAGTAAATGGTTTTTCAATTGGGTTTCCAGCAATTCAATTGTTTCAATGCAACCGGAAGGCCAAACCGCTGAGTGCCTATCATGCGTCAGCTCAGGAACTTTCACTCTGAAACCATTTGATGACTGGGAAAATCCTCCCGGAGATAATGACATCGTAGGGATTAGAATGCCAATAGCAAAAGTGTATAGCGAGGAGTGGCAGACTGATTTGGTATGTGATTAATTGAAATGCTAATATTATCCATTTATATTGTATTTGTAACGTTCGACACTAACAAGATTGTCCCCACGGATAGGTGTACTCATATTGGCTGTCATATCGAACTGGTGTCGGAGGTCATCTCGCAGATGGACTTGCAATTCATCTAGTATGGTTTGAGTTTGCAGATCCTTCGTATCATATGAAAATGGGGACGTATTTTGATGTAAGTTCCCATATTTTTATGCATGAATTTGAGCCTAGTGCAACCTTTACTGACCTTCAGTTGATTCCAAAAGAGCATGAACTTCGATGTCTTCGGTGCAACTTCCGATAAATCAGATTCTGTTATCCTTGAAAATTCGTGTTATCACGTTAGCCCACCGCCCTATATGTTAGACCTCGATTTTATTTCTGCGAATGCTGTGCAGCCAGTTGTTTGTGTTGGTTCTGTCAATGTTGGCTCAGATATAACTGTATCAGTATCATTTATCGATCCAGAAAACCCTCCTTCTCCACTTCCGAATGTAGTCGAGCATTCTTTTCACTGTTCTACATCAACTGCATCTGCAAGTTACGTGGTGGATGCTAGAGGAACGAACTCGTTCCATTTAAAAGGCCTTGGTGATGGTGGTAGTGTGACCATGTCTTCACTCGCATCCGATCAAGGCTGGGATTGGGCATACTTTTACGACGGGTGAGTATCCTCACTATTCCATTTGAAGTCAGTTTTCTACTGGGTATTAACCATTTTCTTCTTTCTTTGCCTAGATACCCATATTCGCCGTTAGTATACGGATCGGATGCTGGTTACGGATCCATGCAAAGGCTGGGCAGTTCTGAGGTCTACGGTTGCAGTGACTGTGGTGTAAAAAGTGAGAGCTTAACCTACACTGCACTTTTTGGAGAAGTATATGTTGTGATCCCGCCCATGAGTTGGGCTCCCGAAGGTTCTAGAACAGCTGTGACGCTATCTTGCAAGACGTACAACTGTCTCAGGAATGAATATATGGAAAATGGTCGCTGTAACAGGTGCCAATCACACCACTGGGCCAACCAAGGAGCCACATCAAGATCTCAGTGCCAGGCGTGCCCAAGTGGGACTCATCTTAGTCACCCTAATGCACCTGAATGTTCAATCGGTTATCGTGAACTACCCCCGACTGACCCACCGTCCAAGAGTCCTTCTTTGCATCCCACATCGAAGCCCACAGCGAAACCCACTCCTGCACCGGTACCAACAATAACATCCGCACCTGTACCAGTGCCCACAGTAACCTCTGCGCCTGTACCAGTGCCCACAGTAACCTCTGCGCCTGTACCAGTGCCCACAGTAACCTCCGCACCTGTATCCATGCCCACAGTCACCGCTGCGCCTGTACCAGTGCCCACAGTCACCTCTGCGCCTGTATCCATGCCCATAGTAACCTCTGCGCCCGTGATACCACATTGTTCTCAGGATCCGAACGCCAAATTTCTGATGAAAGTATTGAGTGGCTATGGTCATGCAATCGGTAGAACATGCGCTTGGCTAGAACGAAAGAAACGAAGGCAGGATAAGCTTTGTGGCATGGATTTAGAGCACGGGGGCTTGCAATCTGCAAAGTATGTCTGCTTCGAAATATGTCATTCATGTGAATACTCAGGTGTCGACGACCCATCAGCTAAGTTCCTCAAAAAAACGAAAATGAAGAACAATGGTCAAATAAGGAAAATTACTAAAACCTGTGGATGGCTTGCCAAAAAGCCACAAAACAAGATAACCAAGTACTGTCGAAAGAACGAGTCACTTGACGGCATCGAGACCGCAAAAATTGCTTGTCCCAACACTTGTTCAGCCTACGTTACGTAAAGATTTTCTTTGTACAAGTTCGAAAGTCTATTAAAAAATACCTGGTATTTGAATTTTTAATCTTCACAAAAACAAATTGTATAACTACACGTACTGATATGATGGTGGTTATCGACACGAAGAAGACTATTTATTCGCAACCATCAGAGGCAACCCGAGTGGAATAGCAATGTGTGGGCAACTGAAGCCACCAGACGCGCTGTGCTAATTGGAAGTCTGAAGTGGGCATACATCTGATGCTTTAAACAAATATTCATTGGATGCATCTTCTCAACGCGTGTTTTGCAATCTTCCTATGTATGCGCCCGTAGATGGTGCCCATACGGAGCAAGTTCAAGTTCATCGTCAACTTCTCTTCAATATCTCAAGATCACTGATGACATTTCTGCACTCTAAATAAAAGGGTATTTGCAATTGTAGGTGATGACATTGCATTCAGCTGCGCAGTTATATCACTCACGCATTCGTCTCTTTACGTCGACGTCCTTTCACCCAAAGCCTCACTTCAAATCGTTTTCTTTCCTCCTTGCATAGCAACAAGCTTCTCTCCCAAGAGCTTGGTCAAAATCCCACCAGCAGCAACCTCTAAAGCCATTGCAGCTGGAGGATCATCAGTCAGCTCAAATCCAAACCCCCTGTACCAATCTTTCGTACTGTCTAGCGTCAGCAGATAAACATCACCAGCCCTTCTCTCAAGCATGACATGCTTTGCCATAACCTTACGAATAAGCTCACTCCCTATCCCTTTATGCCTCCACTCCGGTATAACATAAACGGATGCTAGCTCCCATAATTGATTCTTGTCCCTCTTCTTTTCTCGTTCCGCTCCTTCTACGAAATTAGCCCTCTGTTCCCTTCGTTTCGCAGAGGTTTGAGAAAATTCTCTATATTCCTTAGTCCAGGGAAGGGAAGCAACACCGTTGGGAAATTCTACCTCGTCTTTTTCGAACTCATCCCAAAGTTCATCTTCAATCTCTTGCTCCGCGGATCCACTTCCAGGCAGAGTATCGTATTGGTTCGGATCCCTGATGGAAGAACCGATGGAACGAAGTTGTGCCCAGCCATATAATTTGTTATCATTGGAAGGGTCAACTGCCACGATGAAACGCTTGGAATTTATTCCCAGGGGATTCATCAGGTTTCGTGCCATGGTGAGTGAGATTTGGAATTCATCGGACTTTACACCGGGACGAAATTTGACGCCCCCAGGATCTGGAGTGCTCAGTGCGCGAGCAGTGCCAATGAAGAATAACAGCAGTAGGTTCGATAATGATTGAACTTTTGTCATAGTGTATGGCAGAGAATAGGTGTCCTGAGAACTCTGAGGATATAATCAGGGTAGACAGAGGGGCGTAGTTAGTCAACCGAACCGACCAGTTGTTCTGATTGTATCGCCGCCCGGTACAGAAAGATTGATTGCTTCAAGATCAAGATTGAAGATGTTTGAGAAAGATGAAAGATTTCATAACCAAAAATGACTCAATTTCCGTTTTGGCGCGCCAAAGAGCTAAAAAGAACAACAGATTGAAGATGTAAGTAGTGCATCATCAATCAATAAGTAAGTAACTCAATGAAAGTATCGGTATCTATCCTCCATTTTACTACACATTGCAGAACAGCAGACGGTAGACGGTACTGAAGAACCTATGTCCACAAAATCAGTAGGTATCACTTCAAAACTAAAATGTCACCAACTTCAGCAGATTCAAGATCTAATGATCCCGACAATCTTCCAATCCGAATGATCAGCAAAGTAGTCCAAGGTTTTGGGCGAGGCAGCAAAGACCTTGGAATACCAACCGCCAATCTTTCCCCCTCACCGCAAGACTTGAAATGCAAAATTTCGTTTGACTCCCTTCCTACTGGAATCTATTATGGCTTTGCTCGATTGGTGGAACATGATAGCATTACAAATTCCACGACAAACACCGACAATTCTTTGCACGGAGTGTACAAAGCAGCCATTTCCATAGGCTACAACCCATGTTACAACAATACCCTCAAAACAATCGAACCGCATTTAATTGCTCCTCCCGATAACCCATCTCGGCATATTTCTGTTTGTGGAGAAACCCAGTTTCAAGATTTGTACAATGAAACAATGAGGGTTTCGATTGTTGGATATTTGAGACCGGAATTACCTTTTGATGGGTTGGATAAGCTAATTGTGGCGATCAAGGGTGACATAGCCAAGACGGAGGAATTTTGTGATGATGAATCGAGTTCTGTGGTGGGGAGTGAGAGGGAATGGGTTCTGTCCAGCAGTGAAATAGCATGAGATGGTGAATAACTAGCAGGAGATGGCATTAAAGTGCTTTCTAGTTATTTTTGATTCACGAGCATTTCGTGCTCTTAAAGTTGATGTAAATGTGTAGTTCGTTCGTGACATATATCATATATTTAAAGGAACAATGATTCATTGCGTCCGTGTAGTGAAGACTAGAAGCGGTTTCTATGTCACATGACATAGTAGTACCATATGACATGTGAATTTACTGTAATCTAGGTCCGATAAGATCTCTAATAATTTCAGTAGGAACAAACTAATGGGGAATTCTTACGATGCACTTGTAAGACCAATAATAATACAAATGATAGAGGATCTTTGTCCACAGGGCGGATTTTAGAAAATCCAGTTTGATGTTTGTTTGGTCCTTATAATAGGATACCTTGGCGAAATATGAGAAATAATCTATTTTCCACCAGATTTCTTGGGCAAGAGAACAGCGTGAATGTTGGGAAGAACTCCTCCTGAAGCAATAGTAACTCCTCCAAGAAGCTTGTTCAATTCCTCATCATTCTTGACAGCAAGAGTAATGTGCCTGGGTA
>Ga0115005_10002278_pt1 | contig 15355 bp, 9 predicted proteins | sample ArcOceMetagenome_FD_87163 | JGI IMG/M metagenome (GOLD analysis project Ga0115005, IMG submission 87163) | Marine eukaryotic phytoplankton communities from Arctic Ocean - Arctic Ocean - Greenland ARC118M Metagenome | ecosystem: Environmental > Aquatic > Marine > Oceanic | place: Arctic Ocean... | reverse complement strand
CCCAAGCTGCTAAAAATTATATTAAGCGCATTGAAGAATTAACAGGTGTGCCAATAGACATTATTTCAACTGGCCCTGATAGAAAAGAAACGATAGTGTTAAGACACCCCTTCGAGATTTAAAATATCGAGTTGATGAATCAATTAGGGCTGCAATTTGCGGCCTTTTTTATGTGATGTGGTTCTGTTAGCTATCAAGCTAAGGTAGTTCGCACTGAGAGTGTTATTGGTGTATTTTTTTACAAAAAGTACCTCATCAGTAGCTTCTTCTTTTAGACGGGGTTGCCAGTTAACTTCCCATTGGGATAGCCACCAAAAACATCAAGAAAGTCTAAATATAAGCAGATTCCTTGAATGTCTGTGAGCTTATGTCTACCTGATACGTTTTGTCTAACTCCCCATTTTATCGTTATTCATTATGGCTTGGGTCGTTAAAAGTACGTCTGTCTTCAAAGTGCCATAGGGGGCTGTTGGTTTTTCTTTAAATCAGCGCCTCTGACCCCGCAGGTTATGTGAATACCCATTGCCTAATTGACTCATGGGACAACACATCATCAACCAGTAAGGCGGCGCTTTCTGATATTCTCCGCGCACCACAGCATAGTAATGCGCCCCGTTTATCGTGTTGCCATCGTAATAGTGTTGATTATAATATGCTCAATAGAATCAATATTACCTAACTGGGATAAGAGAAAACCACCTTAGCCAAAATGCACTAAAGTGGGCTTCAGGATATTAAAACCAGTTGTATTTGAAGTTGACACCAGCCCAGCGCGGTGGGTTAACTACGTAGATAGAGTAGTTACCAAAGTCACTGATATCATAACCAAATGTCACGGCTTCTTTGTCAAACACATTATTAACAAATACACTGGCTTCCCAAGTTTCGCCAGAAAAATAGCTCAGCCTGAAATTTGTCAGTGCATAATTACCAGCTTCACTAGCCTCGGAATTTATCAGATTAAAGTACTCTTTACCTATATAATTGGTTGATAGCTGTGCAGCGATCCTTGCGCCGTCTAGTTCCCATTCTTTATGAATAAGAACGTTTGCGGTTATCTTGGGTGCCAGCAGAGCCTTCTGAACTTTAATGACATTCGCTCCGTCATTTGATGCGCCATTAACTTCGGTATCAAGTACACTTAGACCAAATAAAAAGTCCCAACCGTTATCAGTGGCGTAAGTTAATTCAGCTTCACCACCCATAAAGGAGGCTTCAGAATTGGTCAATAAACTGGTTGTGCCCGAAAAGAAGAAACCCTGATAATTGTCATAGTCATAATAAAACACGCTGGTATTAAAACGTCCATTACCATCCGCAAAACTTGTTTTAGAACCAATCTAATAAGATGTCAGTACTTCAGGTTCGAAACCCACCTCAGACGCTAAGCTTGCACCAAAGGATGTGTATTAAAGCCACCTCCTTTGGTGCCTCGGTTATAACCAACGTAAAATAATTGGTCATCACTTGCTTGCCAGTCTAGCTGTAACTTGCCAGAAAACTCTGCATCGGTACGATTGAAATTATAAACATCACCGGTATAAAGAAAGTCTGGACCATCAGCAAAGACAGCCTCTTCTCCGGTAAGCTGATAGGACAATTCTTTATCATCTTCGGTCCAACGCAAGCCGGCTGTTAACAACAAGTCTTCGCTTAAATCTATATCTATCTGCCCGAATATTGACACAGTATCCGTCTCAGAATCAGCCACATATTTTGGCAGATAACCATCCGATGGAAACTGAAGAGCCCCACTAAATTCATTGTTAATATTCAAAAAATACACACCACCGGTCCAACGAAGTTTATCAGCATTACCGTCTATCCGTAATTCCTGAGAGAGTTGTTCTACATCAGCGGTAGCAACATAAGTCACCAGATTAAGCGCTGAGCTGTCGTCGTCTTCACGGTACTCTTTATCGCTGGTGGTAAAGTCAGTAACACTCGTGAGGTGAATACCATTACTGAATTCAGTATTGAGTATTGCAGTTACACTACTCGATTCACGGTCAACACCGCCATCAAAATCAAACGCACCGTCGTGCACTGCGCCAATACCATCATCGAGCTGACCGTTACGAGGGTCGAAAAGGCTGCCTGAAGTGAGCGCGCTTTTATCCCCATCAAAAAAAACCTGAAATTCTTCTAAATCATCATTTGCATCATAACGAATACCCGCTCCGCAGTCGGTATCCCCTGATTGACAAAACACAGGACCATCAGCGGTCGTTTTGGTGGCACGGTTGCGATAAACCCCACCACTGGTATCGATATCAGTCATGCGGCCAATCATTAAAAGTGATGTTTCATCGCTTATTTCCACATTGAGCATTGCACGAAAAGACGTTGTATCATCTGACCTTTAGTCTGGCCCGATAGCGTTTAAAAACATAACCATCGTCTTTATTATCATAGATTGCCAGACGACCCTGAACATTGTCATTTAGCGCACCACTGACAAAACCGGTCACACCGAATTGTCCATATTCTGCTACCGTCAAACCAATTGAAGATTCAAAATATTCGGTAGGCTTGTTGCTGATGAAATGTACCAGCCCCCCTGTTGCATTTCGGCCATACAATGTTCCCTGAGGACCACGTAATACCTCAATACGTGCAAGATCGAATGATGGGGCCCCCGAAGCTCCAGGAGAAGATAAATAAACTTCATCGTTATAAATTGCGATAGGCGCTTCCTGACCTTCGGCAAAATCACCCTGATTAACACCGCGAATAGAAAACAGTGCAATATTAGAGGTATCACCGGTATCACTGGTTGCTACCAACCCTGGTGTTTGTGCCGCTACGTCCATGCTGTTATCACAACCAAGGGCTTTTAGCTGCTCATCGTTAAACGCGGTGACAGATACACCCACTTCCTGCAATTTTTGTACACGCTTTTGCGCGGTAACTACAATTTTTTCTGTTAAAAGTTTAGCGTTTGCAACGCCCGATAAAGAAAAAGAAATTGCCGCTACAAGTGGCAGCAACTTATGTTTTTTCAAACAAAAATTAATCGAATTACTCATCTCAAATTCCTCATGTTATTGTGTTTTATAAAGTTAAACCTTATGCAAATTCATATTTTGCTCTATTCTTATCTTGTGCTTTCAAGTCTCAATTTTTATTATGGCGCGCAGTCAATTCAAGTGAATGACACTCTTTTTATGGTTAGCCAATAGGTTGTTATTATGTCAAGAAGGTTGATGTAGAACTGTGAACAGGATATGCAGGTCGATGTTGGTTCACTTAAAAAAAAATATTGTAAAATAACTAAATTAATAAAATTTCGCAGTTAATTATCCAGAAAGTTATATAGCTTCATTTCTAGAGGCTTTATTTTATCTGTGCTCTTAGCAATATTTAGCAATATTTTTGCCTAGAAAGTAGTCCTTTATTTCTCCTTAATCATTTGAGAACTTATGTTTAGATTTCTTTTAAATTTCTGTTAATACAAATATTAGTAATGTAGTGTTATATAATTGTAATGACTTATCCGTTCTATGCATAAATCGTGTGGTAATTCTCAACTAATCTTTTGTCTGCGATTGTAAAGCTTAGTCTTAGTGAAATATAAGAGGAATTTAAAAGTGGCTGATGACAAAAAGCACAACAAACCTAAAGGTAATAAATTAAAGGTAAAATCTGAGGTTTCCAAATTAGAAGACCGAATTGCCCCGGGCGGGATCGGTGGCATAGTCGGTGATTTAGGTATAGAGCCGGATACTACTGAAACACCGCCGCCTGCTGAGGGCGATTTAACGGGCGATGAACCCCCGCCGCTGCCTGAGGGCGATTTAACGGGCGATGAACCCCCGCCGCCGCCTGCTGAGGGCAATTTAACGGGCGATGAACCCCCGCCGCCGCCTGTTGAGGGCGATTTAACGGGTGATGAACCCCCGCCGTCGCCTGCTGAAGGCGATTTAACTGGGGATGAACCCCCGCCACCGCCTGCTGAAGGCGATTTAACGGGTGATGAACCCCCGCCGCCACCTGTTGAAGGCGATTTAACGGGTGATGAACCCCCGCCGCCGCCTGCTGAAGGCGATTTAACTGGGGATGAACCCCCGCCGCCACCTGCTGAAGGCGATTTAACTGGGGATGAACCCCCGCCGTCGCCTGCTGAAGGCGATTTAACGGGTGATGAACCCCCGCCACCGCCTGCTGAAGGCGATTTAACTGGGGATGAACCAGCGCCTGAAGGTGATGAACTGCAAGTTGATGTTAATGCCGATGGCTCAGGCAGCGAAACCTACGCCGATGGGAGTAGTTATAGCTGGGAAGCGGATGGCAGTGGCAGTCAAACTTATGCTGATGGCTCCGCCTCCACCTGGGGCGCTGATGGTAGTGGTAGCTGGGATGATGGTCAGGGTAATACGAGTAGTTGGCAGGCAGATGGCTCAGGCAGTTGGAACGGCTCAGATGGTAGCAGCGGTAATTATAACGCCGATGGTTCTTGGGGTAGCACCTATGCTGATGGCAGCAGCGAAAGCTGGGACAGCAGCGGTAATGTGACTTACACCGATGTCGATGGCAATCTTGTTGAAGGCGATACCTCACAAGGAGAACCGCTCGCTGTTACCACTGAAACCGGCGCCGATGGCACTGTGTATCAATATAATGAAGACGGCTCAGGCACGACCACATACCCCGATGGCAGCGTTGAAACCTGGGATGGTCAGGGCGGCGGCAGTTGGGATGACGGTCAGGGCAACTTGAGCAGTTGGAACAGCGATGGTAGTGGCAGCGCCATTTATGCCGACGGCTCTAACGATAGCTGGGGCAGTGACGGCTCTTATGAGCATAACGGCAGTGATGGCTCACATTACAGTTATAACGCCAGCGATGGCAGCAGTAGTTGGGACGATGGTCAGGGTAACTCAGGCACTTATAATAGCGATGGCTCAGGCAGTGAAACCTACGCCGATGGTAGTAGTTATAGCTGGAGCACAGATGGCTCCGGCAGCCAGACCTATTCTGATGGTTCAACTTCAACTTGGGAGGCTGATGGCTCTGGCAGTTGGGACGATGGTCAGGGTAACTCAAGCAGCTGGAATGCAGATGGCTCAGGCAGTTGGAGCAGTTCAGATGGCAGCAGCGGTTACTATAATTCTGATGGTTCATGGGGTACCACCTATGCTGATGGTACCAGCGAAAGCTGGGATAGCGCAGGCAATGCCACCTATTACGATGCCGATGGCAACCCAGTAGACGATACCGGTGGCGACACCGGCACTGATACCAGTGGCGATGGCGGCTCAACTGAAACCGGCGAAGACGGCACGGTTTATCAGTACAATGACGATGGCTCTGGCACGGCGACCTATGCCGATGGCAGCACTGAGACCTGGGATGGTCAAGGCGGCGGCACCTGGGATGATGGTCAAGGCAACATAAGTACATGGAACGCCGATGGCAGCGGTAGTTTTGGCAGCTCTGATGGCAGCTCAGGCAGTTGGAATGCCGATGGCTCTAGTACTTATACTGAAGCCAATGGCACCACTTGGGTGTATAACGCTGATGGTTCTGGCAGCGTGACATACCCAGACGGTACGCTAGATAGCTGGCCTAAGCCTTAGGTATACATGACACTCTCGCCTGTTAAATGGCGGGAGGATGTAGACTGACACGCGAATGAACAAGACAATTTAACTTAATTTTAATTCATCCCATTTGTTGGGAATATTTAAGTAAGACGGAGTAATATCATGGCGATTCAACAAGCACAGTTAAACCAAGTTAAAACTGATGCAAACATTTCAGTGGTAAGAGCCAAGGCCCGAGCGGCCCAAGTGACAGCCAATGCCCACGTGCTCAAGGTCAAGCGAATGATCAATAAACCACAGCCTAAGGGCCTATGACTTAAGTACATTAATGAGAATGAATTTTATTGCTAGTAATTAAGTCCGCAATGCAAACTAGACTACTGTCGAAATACGGAGAAATACCATGGCTATACAAGAAGCACAGATAAACAAAGTGAAAACCGACGCTACTGTCTCAATTGCTCGAGCTAAAGCGCGTGCGGCTCAGGTTACGGCCAATGCCCATGTTCTTAAGGCTAAGCGTTTTATTAGCCGGGGACAGTCAAAAGGGGACGAGTGATTGACCCTACTAAAGGACAGTGCAAAACTAGGCTGAGCGTGTTTACGCTCAGCCGTGCTAAGGCCTAATAATTTTAATATGCATAGACACAAAAACCAGTGGACAGCTTACCAAGCTTAAGTTTTATGATTTTTGGCTACGGCTGATATTCGTCTAGACAAGGCTTGTTTACTGCCTTATTTGTAAAATTAATAACAATAATGATGTAACTCCATGGACCAATCCAGGTCACAGACACAAAAAATATCGGCCTTGCATCAAGAGATCTTGGCCCTTGAAAAAACCAATAGACGTTTGTCGATCTCTCATCAGTTAACACAGGAATTTGTTGGCGAAGTGAAAGGGGTTAAGCACCTGGTTAGCATAGTGTTTGACCGTGTGCTGGAAGCGTTAGATGCTCAAGCTGGCTCCTTGTGGTTGGTGGATAAACCTAATCGGCAGAATATTTGTCACCTGGCCGAAGGGCCCGCTAAAAAAGGCGTGCTGGGCCTGCGTCTACCCGAAAAAAAAGGCGTAGTCGGCTCGGTTATCCAATCACAGCAGCCGGTTATTGTGCTGGATTGTAGTGATGATCCACGTTTTGCAAAAGACGTTGACTCCCGAACCGGTTTCGTTACTCGCTCAATGATTTGTGTCCCTTTGGTCATTGATAATGAAAGCTATGGTGCACTTCAGATCGTTAATAAAAATAATAAGCTTAACGGTCAGTTTGACGACGAAGATTGCAAGCTTGTGATGCAACTTGCCGCCGGTGCATCCTTGTCCCTTAAAAATGCGCGCATACTCGAAATGGAAAGCCGGGTAGATGAAATGCGCATCCTGATGGAAATTTCTAAGGAAATTGTCTCAACCCTGGACCTGGATCAGGTACTTGATTATGTGGTGAATAAAACCAATGAACTGGTTGCCATCAACGGGGGCGCCATTGCCTTATATAATGAGCATAAAAAACAACTTGAATTGATGGTTCTCTCAGGTGGTCGCAGCATTGACCGTGAAGATGAAAACCAAGCCATGTTGGTTAAGCTAATGGCACAAGTACAAAAAAGCGAACGTAGCGCCTACGTTGCCGACCTTGAAAAATACAAAAAGACCCTAGATAGTGGTGATAATCTTTGGGTGACTTACATGCAAGATAACCAGCTTAAAGCACTATGGGCTATGCCCTTACAGGACGAAGAAGGGGTGTTGGGGGTAGTTTTGTTTGAAAGCGATACACCTGGCTTTGCCAACGGCAGCAAAGCCGATTTATTGCACATCTTATCTGCGCAAACTACCGTTGCCCTGCGTAACGCCAGCCTGTTTCGCAATGTTCCTTTGAGTGTCGCCTTGAGCAATGCCAGTAAAAAAGGCCGGGCTATGGGTATCAGTGGGTGGAAGAAGACGTCTGTCATAATGCTTGTTCTGTTTAGTCTGCTTGCTGGCTTGCATTTTTTACCGGTGTTTCGCTGGGTTTCCGGGCCGGCCATTGTTGAGGCCCGTTTGGGCCAGGGGGTATTTCTGCCATTGGCGGGTAAAATTGATAAAATTCACGTGCTTGAGGGGCAGGTGGTTAGCGAGGGTGACATGATAGCCCAACTTAATAGCAGTGAAATACAGCTACAGCTATTAGATGCAGGCTCCCAGTTGGCGATCATTGAACGCCAGATAGTCGAGGCCAGAGCAGAGAGTGATGCGGCGGCGATGAATCGCGCGGCGATTGAAAGGCAATCCCTAAGAGCGAAAGTGATCAAGGCCCGTTCAGATCTGCAACACATAAGCCTTAAAGCCCCTATTGATGGTATCGTATTGACTCCCAATCCAAAAGAACTTGAGGGGCGGGTGTTTGCTATGGGGGATGAAATTGTCCGTCTTGTCGACCCAAAAAAGCTCATCATCCTGGTGCATATTCCGGAAACTGATTTACTCGATATCGCCATCGGTCAACGGGTGCGATGTGTATTGCGAGCCCAGCCAGGACATAGTTTTGAAGGTAAGGTTAGGCATGTCGGACGCTCATATGAGATCCCCAGCACGGTACTGGATTCCTCCTCGGCGTTGGAAGATGAAGAAACGCAAACGGGTTTTATTGCTGAAGTTGAAATACTTAACTCGCCTTTTGAAATAAGGCCAGGCATGACAGGGCATGCCTTGATCTATACGGATAAAACTTCCGTGATAGTCAGAATTTGGCGCAGGATCAGCAACTTTCTCTCCTTTAATCTGGGCTTGTGAGCTGAATGACCCTGACCCTTGCGCCACCACTGAGAGAAGAGCTTAAAATAAGTAAACTGGTGCAACAGGGCAAGTTGAGTTACGTCATTAAAGAGCCTGACAAGCAGGCATATTACGCTTTTAGCGATGCTCAGTATGATCTGATCTGTTTGTTCGACGGCGCTCATAATCTGCAAAGCGTAACCGACACATTCAATCGGCAGTCACAGCACTATGAATTTGATCTTGAAGGGGTGACTGAGCTATATGAAACGTGCCGGGAATATCAGCTATTAAGACGAGATAAGCGTGAACAAAATACCGCTTTGCTGGAAAAAATCAGAGAGGAGCGAAAAAAGAAGTTGTTGCAGGGGCAGGGCAGTATATTATTTTTACGTTTTCAGCTGGTTGACCCTAACGACTTTCTTAATAAAGTAATCGATAAACTACGCTTTTTCTGGCATCCGACAGTGATTAAAATTCAGCTGGCATTGTTAGTGTTGGCGGTGTTAGTTGTGTTATTTCAGGGAGACCGGTTCTTGCTCGATTTTAATCGGGTTTACCTGCAAAGTCAGCAGGGTATGTGGGGCTATCTGAGTATATGGTTAATCGCCGTAGGGGCCATTGCTATTCACGAATGCGGACATGGCTTAACCTGTAAGCACTTTGGCGGCGATGTGCATGAGATGGGCTTTTTGTTACTGGCTTTTCAACCCTGCTTGTACTGCAATGTTAACGATGCCTGGTTGTTTGAAGATAAATGGCAGAAAATTTATGTGGCCCTGGCCGGGGTTTGGGTTGAATTATTGCTGGCGGGTATTAGCGCCTTTGTGTGGTTGCTGGTTGATGTGGGCAACCCTATCGGTTTTATTGCTTATGTATTAATGACCATAGGCACAGCGACGTCGTTGTTGGTCAACCTTAATCCCTTGCTCAAGTTTGATGGTTACTACATTTTGACCGACGTGCTTGAAATACCTAATTTACGACAAAATTCCATAAGCTGGTTCTCCTGGACATTGAAAACCCGTTTGCTGGGCATGGATGATGAAGCGCCATTATCGCCTTCACCGCGTGAGCGTCGAGTGTATTTGATATATGGTGCGCTGGTTACCCTGTATATGATATTTATATTGTCATTTCTTGCCTTGGTTGGATACGGATTTGTCTCCCAGCAATTTGGCTTTTTTGCTAATTTGGCATTCATTTTTTTAGTGTTGTATCTGCTTAAAAAGATAACTAATAGTTGGGGTGAGACATTGAGTAAGTGGGCAAAAAAGCTATTTTGGCAGTCACAAAAGCGCCAGTTGGTCACTAAAATTGGGGCGGTGGTACTCTTGTTAGCGCTAGTATTTTGGCAGCCACAGATCCGTATACATTCCAGTGGCAAGGTTGCAGCCACTCAATATGTGGTTCATGCCCCGCAATCGGGTTTTATTTCTTATGTCGGGTTTGATGCAGGGCGTAATATGACAAATGCAACGGGACAAGCCTTCTTGCAATTAAGGTCTCCCGAACTGATGATCGCTGAAACCGAACTTGAAAATGCCCGGCAGCAACTGACTATGCAGTTACAGGAGGCTGCAGTAAGCTTCGAGACGGCAGAAACCGGACGTCTGTTGATAGAGCGTTCCCTGCTGGATAAAAAATTACAGCTGGTGCTTGAACAAGGCAACAGCCTATCCATTGCTGCTCCGCCAGGAAAGTGGCTGGTTGACGGTTTGCCTGCGCAATCCTTACTTGGACGATATTTCAATTCCGGTGATGAGATAGTGACACTTGTTTCACAACAAAAACGATTCATTGATGTGATTGTCGATCAACGTGATGTTCATTATATTCAAGTCGGTAACCGCGGACGCATCCGTTTTGCCGGTGTGGCTGCCCATGTTTACCCGGCAACGGTGACGTTGATATCGCCGGTGGCAAAACTTGAAGGTATAGAGCAAAGTTTGTTGGTGCGGATGGCAATCGATGTCGCACAAAATACCGCGATCCCCCCCCTGGACTTATCCGGGGAGATCTTGATTTTGGGTCAGGCGACACCACTGTGGCGCCATATTTATCATAGCATTCGTAAAATACTAAGGGCAGACCTATGGCTATAAACGTAAACCTAGCTAACAAAGCATTAAGCATGTTAGGGCCATTTGCAGTGTTTTTGATGCTGTTTACATCCGCCAGTCTGGTGCGGGCGACTGAAAATGATGAGACAGTGCATTTGCAGGGCATTGTCATGCCGGCTCATAAGATTAAATTGTCCTTTACTCAGTCGGGTGTAATTAAAGCGTTGGCCCGCAATGGCAGTGTGGTTGAGGCGGGTGTGATCATTGCCAAAATGGATGATAAAAAGGCCCGTTCACAGCTCAAGCAAAGCACCGCGCAATATCGTCTGGCTATTTCTGAACTGGCATCTGTTACCCATGACAGAGATAAGTCTGCTCGTCTGGTAGCGGAAAATATATTATCCGATGTGGCCTTACTTGAAGCCGATTTTTCTGTGGAAATCGCTAAACAACGTCTAATTGTTGCTCTGTCTCAATTGGAATTGGCAGAAAGTGCCTTGGCTGAATGTTTGGTAAGCGCACCCTTCAAAGGCGCGGTGGTTGACAAAAGTGCCAATGTGGGAGAATGGATGAATGCCGGGGACCCGTTTTTGGAGTTTGTTAATCTGGCTGTGTTAAACCTGTCCATCGATATCCCACCTGAAATGATCCGTGGCTTGCGTTTGGGTCTAAGCACTTCGGTAATGGACAAGGGGCACGTTGTCGGCCAAGCAAAAGTGACAACTATTTTTCCAATAATCGATCCCGCCAGCGGATTACAGCGAGTGATTTGGCAGGTTTTTCCTAATGAGGATGCTTTACTTACCGGACGTTATGTTTCTCTGGCCACTTGGCTGTCTGTGAGCGGCGCGTTGAAACAGGGGGAGGAATGACAGATTTAAGCCGATTATGTGGCGGCGCGGCTAGGCCGAGCTCTTTTTTATGCCGCGTTTTGCTGTTGACTATTGTTATCATGCAAAGCGCCTTGTCCGCCGAGCCTGAAGTCAACTTTACCTTTGAAAAACTGCTGAAACAAGCCTTTGAAAAAAACCTTGGCTTAAAAATAGAGATTGAAAAGACCCACCAACAAAAGGCCAGTGAACAAGCCGCTTTTCGTCGTTTGTTGCCATTGGCGTCAATCAGCAGTGGTCGAAGCGAAACCTTATATGATAGCCAAAGCCAGGAGGGTGAACTGACCAGTTATTCCTCCAGTGTTACTATTTCACAGCCTTTGTATCAACCTGCACTTTGGGCAAATTGGAAAAAGTCAGAGCTGAATAAGAATAACGCAGATTATAGCCTGCTAAGAAAACAGCAAAGCTTGTTGTTTGAAGTAAAAAAAGCATGGTTTAAGTTACTTGAAGAACAAGTGCTGTATAGCGAAACGCAAGCCTCATTACTGCGTTTGCAGCAGCATCAAAAAAATGCCGAAGCGTTTTATCGCAATGGAAAAATATGGCGCAACGATGTGCTGCAAGCTCAGGTCAGGGTAGCCAAGGGAGAGCAAGATATGTTTGCCTCGAGTAATCGGGTAACACTGGCAAAATCAACCATCAATCTAATACTTGATCGTGAAGTCACCTCAGCTTTAAGTCCTCAGGGACGTTTGACATGGATCTCATTTACCAAAACATTAAAGCCTTTGTTTAGTCAAGCCACTAATGACAGAATCGAACTTAAGCAAAGTCAGGTCGGCATCAATCTGGCCAAGCAGGACGTCGCGCTTGCCAGTGCAAAACTGAAACCCACGGCAAATTTTACCCTTACCAGTGGTGCTTATTCAGAGCACTTTGGATATCAGCGCTCAGTCAAGGATACCGTGGCGTCTTTGACCTTACGCTGGGACTTTTGGCAATGGGGTCAAACGAATCGTGAAGTGGCCTCCGCAAGAGCTAATGTTCAGGTGCAGCACCTGAGTTTGGCGCAACTAAAAGCCGCTGTTATGGCCGAAGTACAAAGTGCGTATCTGACTGTAGTTGAAAGCCAAAAGAGTTTTAAGGTGTCAGAGCAAGCCCTGAGCCAAGCCAAGGAAAACTATAAGGTTAGTCAGATCCGCTATACAGAACAACTGGGCAGCTCAACCGACGTACTGGATGCCCAGGACTTGCTTACGCAAACCCGCAATAGCAGGACTTCGGCACTGGCGCGATATTTAACGGCTATTGCTGAGTTAAACCTGGCGACGGGACAGGGTGTGGCTGATACATCGGTGTCGCCCACGCGAAAATAAAATGCCCAAATAAAAGCCACGATAAAAATACTTACTAAAACAGTGAGAAACACAGAAGCACCAATCAAACTGATGATTTTTGAGAGTGGCTATTACGCCGCAGGCAAGAAAGAGATTGATTAGTTTAGTAGATACGTACTATTACCATTGTGTTTCGCGCTGTGTTCGCCGGTATTATTTGTGTGGTGTGGATGACGATTCAGGTCACAACTATGAGCATAGACGAGGTTGGGTTGAGTCTCGCTTACTTTATCATTCGTCAGTATTTGCAATTGATAGCGCGGCTAACGTATCTGTGCCTTTGCGGTGATGAGTAATCACGTACATGTGGATGTAAAAAAGCACAAGGTTGGACAGATAAACAAGTGTTGGCGTTATTGCATATGTAGACTTAAACCCCATTCGCGCCAAGATTGCGAGAACCCCTGAAACTTCAGACCACACCAGTATTCAACAGCGCATTAATGCAACTACGCAAACGCAAAAACCTAATAATTTAATGCCCTTTGTAGGCAACCCAAGACAAAATATGCCCAAAGGCATTGCGTACAGCCTCAAAGACTACTGCGAATTGGTGGACACCACAGGCAAAATCATTCGTGAAGATAAACGTGGTTATATTGAACAGAAAAACCCAATACTTGAAAGGTTAGGCTTAGACTCAGAACAATGGCTCACCCTAACCACACAGTTTGAACAACACTTTAATACCGCAGTAGGCAGTGAACATCTGATGCGCCAATTTGGTATATACACAAACCACCAAAGAATACGAGGTATTGGAAAAGTAAGAACGCTGTTAAAACACGCTTAAGTAAACCATTAACACTTTTAAACTATCTTAAACTATCAATCTAAGCGATTGAGGAAGCACTTGCTCAAATTCTGAAAAATCTAAGGCTATCCCGTTATTTCCCAACAAACTAAGCTGAAAACCTTCTAAATGCTCAAGATTTCCTTGTGACAGTAACCTCATAAATTTAACACTGTCGGTTGAATTTATTTTGGATGATTTATTAATTTGGGTGTCTAAGTAATTTTTTTTAATACGTCCTTCTCCAGCACCAATTATATGTTGTGCGAGCTTTATTGGCCAACCTAATGGCTTTTGCAAAAGTCTATTAGTGATAAAGCGGTGTGGAATGTACCGCAATGTTTGAGTAAAAAAGTAGCCTAACGGTCTAAAGGTTTGTCACTTCGCCACCACCCGTCCAGCGAAAGCCGACGTGATGGAGCATATCCAGCGAGCACCAGTAACCCTGCGACTATTCCCAGATTTTTGACAAAATTCTGCATTTCACGAGCGGCCATATCCTCACTCATGGTCCAAAAGTCGTGCAGCATGAAATTGACGAGCAGAACGTAGACTACAAATCCCTAGGCTACGAGTTTAACGTGCCGACCGGACATCAATAAAATCCCACCAATCACACTCGCAGCCCCAGCAAACCACAAAAACTGGGGCCTACATGCAATGTCATGGGATTGCATGTAGGCCACCAGGTCTTCTGATGTCGTAAATTTGCGTATTCCAGGGACCAAAAAATGGAAGCCGAGTAGAAATCGCCCAATAATTATGCTGAATCTTTCCATTTATTTTACTTTTTGTTAAGTAGTTTATTAAGTGGTTTTTGGAGTCATATTTTCTACGGTTAATTAGAGCACATAACGCCGCGTAGTCCGAGCTTCGCCGTTGATGGCCATGTTACGTATTAAATATACTGTCCACTTTACTCACTTTAGCCCCTTTGATGAAATTTATCTGTGTCAGTCTATTGTCATTTCGCGCCAAGCAATTAAAATGATTGGAGCATAAACAAAATATGACGTCAAATGGACACTTTGTATTCCACAATAAGCGGCTAGATGATCCCTTTCAGCCGAGCTTGTGAAGCCAACGACATAGATGTTTCGTTGGCTATGAAAGCTTTGAATATTGCTTTTGTTTATGATGATGAACTGCTTTTATTCAAACGGATTTATCTGAGGTGGCGCTAGATTTTCGCCATTAGATGGCTGCTTTCATCGCGTACTCGGTATTTAAATGGCTAGAAAAGCTAATCCTCCCACCGTCTGCGATTCGATCACAAAAGACAGTCGTCATGGTTTCTAAGTATATGTAAAATAAACATTTTGTTGTTGCCAATTTGAATTATTTGTACGGACTATCATTGTTTAATCTGCTATCAGTGGTGCTTAATAAATTATATAGCGGTAATCTACTCATAGAAACTTTACGTAAAAGCCACGACTAATCAATTGCCATTATAAAAAATATTACACTATTAAATACACAAACATCTCAATAATATAACCCCTAATAAGTTAACTTTTTTATGCATCGTTAGGTAATTCAATCAGTTTAAATCAACTGGATTTGTCATCTTTAAAACCATAAATTTTACTTATTGATGACCTTATAAAGCAAAGTGAGGCATTTTGTTACATAAACCCTGTGCATGTATGATCTTCATAGTTGTTTCTGAGTTAAAATGGGGAATGAAAGATAATAGGTCATAGGTATCCTATGCAGGCAGAAACGCTCCCAAATAAGATTAATACCCCATCAGTCCCGGATATTGCACCCAAAATACAACTTATAAAAAACACGTTTGCTTCGGGAAAAACCAAACCACTGCCTTGGCGTATCGAACAGCTTACTCAAATCAGAAAAATGGTGGTTGAGCAGCAAGATAAAATTTTTGTGGCAATGCAACAGGATCTTGGTCGTTGTAATATGGAATCATGGACTGCTGAGTTAGGCGGTGTGATCAGCGAAGTG
>Ga0115005_10002274_pt1 | contig 15363 bp, 14 predicted proteins | sample ArcOceMetagenome_FD_87163 | JGI IMG/M metagenome (GOLD analysis project Ga0115005, IMG submission 87163) | Marine eukaryotic phytoplankton communities from Arctic Ocean - Arctic Ocean - Greenland ARC118M Metagenome | ecosystem: Environmental > Aquatic > Marine > Oceanic | place: Arctic Ocean... | reverse complement strand
GTTTTATTTTAGAAGGTTAAACACTGACTTTAATAAAACCATATAAAAATTTGAGAGAAACTATGTCATTATTTCCACAAGCGCCAAATGCGGTCGTCATGATCCGTCCTCATCATTTTTGTCCAAACGAAGAAACGAAACAAGACAATAGTTTTCAATCAAGAGAACCTATCAATACACAACTTGTTAAAAACTTAGCTTTTCAACAAGTTACTGCCGCAGGGAAATTGCTTGAAGCCGAAGGGGTCGTTGTACACACTTTTGAAGATCAAGGAAAAGAAACACCTGATTCAGTGTTTCCTAACAATTGGTTTTCAACCCACACCGGCGGTCAAATTGCTATTTATCCAATGTATGTCAAAAATCGCAGAAAGGAACGCCGAACCGATATTATAGAAATGCTGAAGAAACAATATCGCGTACAAGTTATCTTTGATTATTCTGGATTAGAATATGACGATATCTATTTAGAAGGCACTGGCGCTATGGTATTAGATCATATAGAACGAATTGCTTATGCTGCCAGTTCAAAAAGAAGTGACTCACATATACTCGAGCGATTTTGTGCCCACTTCAATTTTGAACCCATGGTTTTTGATGCGCAAAATAAGGCAGGCATCTCTGTTTATCACACCAATGTGCTAATGTGTATTGGCAGTGATTTTGTTTTAGCTGGTTTTGAAATGATGACAAATGGTAAACGACGGGCTGAAATTATTCAACGTTTTGAAAATGCTGGAAAACGCATTGTTTATTTATCCGAACAACAAATCAACGCCTTTTGCGGTAACGCACTTGAGCTGCAAGGGTCTTCAGGACGCATCTTAGCGCTGTCAGTTACAGCTTATAATGCATTAACAAAAGACCAAGTATCATTATTAGAAGAAACGGTAAAATTGGTCCCCCTTGATGTATCAGCAATTGAACTTGCAGGTGGTTCAGTACGTTGTATGTTGGCAGGTGTCCATTTGTCTAAAAGGTAATTAATGTCAATTGAGCAGACAGACATTAACCATATAATTTTAAGAACACATCGTACTATAATAAAAATTAGAGAGTAAAAGGAAAATCAATGATTAATGAAATTGTAAACTCTATGAATAATGTACTGTGGGGAGAAGGCCAAATATTAATTTATTTGTTACTTTTTGCCGGATTTTGGTTTTCGTTCAAGCTACGTTGGATTCAAATACTTCAATTCAGATATATGTTCACCGTTATGAAAGGCAGCACGCAGTCTGACAAATCGGGGATCAGTTCTTTTCAAGCCTTATGTACCGGTTTATCTGCCAGAGTTGGAACGGGTAATTTAGCAGGTGTCGCTATGGCAATCTCACTAGGCGGCAGTGGTGCAGTATTCTGGATGTGGGTAATTGCATTACTCGGAATGGCAACTGGGTTTGCAGAGAGTGTATTGGGACAGTTATATAAAGTACGAGACGAACATAAAGAATTCAGAGGTGGTCCTGCTTACTATATTCGATCTGGGCTCAATAAACCTTGGCTCGCTATCCTTTTTTCACTTTGTCTTTTTCTTGGTTACGGCTTAACTTTTAGTGCCATGCAAGCGAATACTATCGCTGATGCTTTGAATAATACATTTACCATCCCTCGCGAATATTCTGGTGTAGTTATTGCTGTTCTCGCAGGTAGCATAGTAGTTGGAGGCATGAGAAGTATCGCTAGATTTGCTGAACTCATCGTTCCTTTTATGGGATTAGCCTTTGTTAGTACTGCTGTAATTATCACCTTAATGAATATTGAATTATTGCCTTCAATGTTTATAGATATATTTAACTCAGCCTTTGGTCTAAATGAAGCAGGCGCCGGCGCTTTAGGTGCAGCAATTAAAAATGGTATTCAGCGAGGTTTATATTCAAATGAAGCGGGTGCAGGTAGTGTGCCTCACGCCGCAGCGGGCGCATCACCTGTACCTAATCATCCTGTTGCTCAAGGTTATGTGCAAATGTTAGGTGTTTTCTTAGACACTATGGTGCTTTGTAGCTGTACCGCTGTGGTAATTCTGTTATCTGATATTAATATTAGCGGTGATATGGAAGGCATTAGAATGACACAAAATGCCATGACGAGTCACTTCGGCACAGGTGGAAACTATTTTGTCGCTGCAGCAATAACCTTATTTGCTTTTACCTCAGTTGTTGCTAATTACGCTTATGCTGAAAGTAATCTTCACTTATTCAAATTAGACAATAAAGTAGGTCGGCTACTCTATACCAGTATTTATTTAATGATGGTTTTTTGGGGAGCAACAGCATCATTGAAAGAAGTCTGGGGCTTAGCAGATATGGCGCTTGGGTTAATGACACTGGTGAATATTTACGCCATTATTCTACTCACTCCAACAGTTATAAATTTAACTCAGGATTTTCGTAAAAAACTACAGGAAAATGGTAAGCCTACGTTTTCACTTGATGATGTAGAAATACAAGGAAAGACCGCACCGGGTATCTGGTCAAGCAATCAATAGAAAAGTCTAGTAACGATAAAAAAGATTGCGCGCTAAGCCTGAGACTTAGCGCTTTATTTAACGGGGACTTTCCCACAAAGCGCTTCGTTTGAGTTAGATTATAACCTGCTGGAAAAAGTGCTTCATTTATAACTCAAGGTGTACTACAAATATACTGTTAAAACAACAGACCATAAGAACGAAGTTCAATGAGCTAAAGAGCATTAAACTTATTTAGAGAATTTATTTTATCGATAATGCGTAAGGGGATTGTAATATGTTGCTAAGCTGAATCTACCTCACTGTGAATATCTTTTTTTGATTTAATAAAGGTGGGAATGGATGCAGCATAAATCAATAAATCAAATAAATTGTGGTCGTCAGAGGTAATTGATAATCAAGAAAGTCCTGTGCATTCATAAGATGAAGATGAAGGTACTCCTTTAACTCGTCAGGTAATATACTTTGACTAAACCAGATAAGCAGAGAATCAAGTGTTTTTATGTTTGAGATAAATCAAACGTCTTTTTCAAAAAAACGTCTAATTTTTCAAAACTTAATGGCTTTTGAAGTAATCCTTTTACGTTTTTTAATTTGATGGTTTTTTTGATTAATGGGTCGTCATAATCAGCACTTGTCAAGAGGCAACAATTAAGTTCTGGATCGTTTCTAAATAAAAGGGTAAATAACCTGTCTGCTCTTAAACTGGGTAAGTACAACTCACATAATACTAACTTAAAAGTTTTATCTTTCACTAATTGAATCGCTTCAACAGCGTTATCACAGCTCGAGACTGTATAACCCCATTCTTTCAATTTAGGAATTAATGCATTGACGAAAGTTAAATTATTATCGATCAGCAATATTGATTTCAATTGGGTATTAGCTTCAGGCATCCTATTTTCCATGCTTAGTAATTTTCATAAAACATAAAGATATGCTTTAATGTAAAATGTATTCTTATAATGGTCAACTCCTTTATGCTAGCTTCCTCATTGCTTTAGCGACATAACAAAAATAATGTATTAGAAAATATATGGCAAATATTTTTAGGTTAACGTCTCCTTTTTGTACCAAGAATACCTTGGCAGCAGAACATCATTATGATTCGTTAAATATTTAGCTAAGCTCACTAATACCACACTGAAGATATTAGCAATTGAGAATTTATACTGATAAGATTTTATGCGTTGATTTACAGTGGACATGGCTAAAAAATCACATGACTCTGACAGCATCACTTAGCGCACGTTTATCATAGATGAAAGCACCTGCTTCTTGATGATTCAACAAAGATGTACTAAAAATATAAACGTAATACAGTTTCAGCCACACAAGCTAAACGCTTACTGTTTTCAACTTCAATACTTACCTCATTAACAACTTCAATACTTCGCTTCATTGGCACTAAGTTAACTAATTTAATGCTAGCTCTAACACGAGTCCCCGCTTTAACTGGATAAGGAAAGCGTACTTGATTCAAGCCAAAATTAATCACCATCTTCGCTTCAGGATAGGGATTATTATCCAAATCAACTGAATTAGTTAATTTGGGGATTAATGATAAGGTTAAAAACCCATGGGCTATTGTCGCTTTAAAAGGTGATTCTTTCGCTGCACGTATAGGGTCTGTATGAATCCACTGTTTATCGCCCGTAACCTCTGCAAATTGATCAATACACTCTTGCTCTACCGAATGCCATTCGCCTAAGAAAGTTACTGTATTAACTTCCTTAAGAAGGCTCTTATAGGTTTTTTCTGCTTGTGGTACTTGTATCAATACCTCTTCGGTTTTACTTTCTTCCACATCAACAGGACTAAATTGAGAGAACCAGGGGTTATTTAGCGTATTACGAAAAGGCATGGTGATTTTGTTATTAAATATATTTGATAAGTTTTTAAATTTAGGCTCTAACTTGGCGATAAACTGATCGTTTTGATGTTGCAAGTTTCTTTTTTTTTCTCTAATAAACTCTATAACTTTCATATAGCAGCCTTAACAAAATCTAGATTTATTTTCTGTTAGTGTTTTAAAGTAACATACCACTATGACATCAATAAATGATTAAAGTGAATCCATTCTTAAGGACTAATTCAGCCTTAGAGTACATCAATAATTACAAGCAAGGTAATAATAGTTAGGCTTAAACTGAAGAGCTAAGCCTAACGTAACCCTATTAATCTTCTACGCGAACACCCCAAACATCATGTTCGTCGGCATGAATAATTTGTACCCAAAGTAAATCACCCGGCTCTGCATCAAAATCATCAGACAAATACACTTTACCGTCAACCTCTGGTGCGTCCATGTAAGAGCGCCCAACAATACCAAGACCATTCACTTCATCAACAAGAATAAGGTATTCTTGACCAATGCGTGCTTGTAATTTATCTGAACTTATTTTCGCTTGAACTGCCATAAAACGCTGTAAACGTTCTTCCATTACCTCGGTAGAAACATGATCAGGTAAGGCATTCGCCTTAGCACCTTCAACAGGTGAATACTTGAAACAACCCACACGGTCTAATTGCGCTTCTTCTAAAAACTCAAGCAACTCTTCAAATTCTTCTTCTGTTTCACCTGGGAAACCAACAATGAACGTAGAACGAATAACTAATTCAGGACAAATTTCTCGCCATTTAGCAATGCGTTCTAATACTCGGTCTGAACTACCAGGGCGTTTCATTAATTTCAATATACGTTTATTGGCATGCTGAAAGGGAATGTCTAAATACGGCAGTATTTTACCTTCAGCCATAAGGGGAATAATTTTATCAACATGCGGGTATGGATAAACATAATGAAGACGGATCCAAACGCCCTGCTTCGCTAATTCTTCACATAACTGCTGCATGTGAGTTTTAACGGGCATACCATCCCAAAAATCTGTTTTGTGCTTAACATCAACACCATAAGCTGAAGTGTCTTGTGAAATAACCAATAATTCTTTAACGCCAGCATCAACCAAACGTTTAGCTTCACCTAACACATCGCCAACAGGACGCGAGTCTAAATCACCACGCATTGACGGGATAATACAGAACGTACAACGGTGGTTACACCCTTCTGAAATTTTCAAATAAGCATAATGCTTAGGGGTAAGTTTAACCCCTTGTGGCGGGACTAAATCAATAAAAGGATTATGTACTGGCTTAGGCACATGTTTATGTACTTGCGTTAAGACTTCGTCATAAGCATGAGGACCTGTTACACCTAAAACATTGGGATGTAGTTCAATTATTTCATCTTTTTTTACGCCTAAACAACCGGTAACCAACACTTTACCATTGGCAGCAAGCGCTTCACCGATAGTATCTAATGACTCTTGAACGGCTGAATCAATAAAGCCACAGGTATTTACAATCACGAGTTCAGCATCGTCATAGCTATTGGTTACATCGTAACCTTCAGTGCGAAGTTGTGTAAGAATACGTTCGCTGTCTACTAAATTTTTTGGACAGCCAAGACTCACGAAGCCTACCTTTGCAGCGCGATTTGCTTCTGGATGTGATGCAACAACTACTTGATGTTGCGCTTCAATCATTTTAGAGGGAATATCTAACGTGGTTGTTTGGCTTTGGGCTGAATTACTTGTGCTTGGGTCGAATTGTTCTACGGTCATGCTTTGCCTCAACTTACTCTTTAAATGGCTACTGATGGATGCTTTTACCCATCTTTTATAAAATAAAAAGAGTAGCGTCATAATTAGTGATTTAACGGTCTTTATTGCAAATTCAATGATTACGCAAGATTTGAAATAAAGGCTGTTGTTTAATGCGCAGAATTATACAGGAGATTAACAGGCAGAGGAATGCTAACATTTAGGTGATTTTGTTTATAACTCCTCTTACTGGTTATATTTTAGTGTCATAAAGTTAATGAATGTTAACGTCTTATTCGTTACATTAAATCAATATATAAATAGTAAGGCATAGCATATGATTTATCAGTTAGGTGAACTTTATCCAAAGATTTCAAAAAGTTGTTTTATAGCACCAAATGCTAGTGTTATAGGAAATGTAGAATTAGAGGACAATACAAGTATCTGGTTTAATGTCGTGATCAGAGCTGATTTAGCACAAGTAAAAATAGGGAAAAATTCAAATATTCAAGATGGGTGTATTTTACATGTTGATGAAGGATATCCTATTAACGTTGCAGAGAACGTAACTATTGGACATAAGGTGATGTTACATGGTTGCTCTATTGGTGAAGGTAGTTTAATTGGTATAAATGCTGTGGTGCTAAATGGCGCTAAAATAGGTAAAAACTGTTTAGTGGGAGCCAATGCTTTAGTGACCGAAAATATGGTTATTCCTGACGGTAGTTTAGTCTTAGGCTCGCCAGCCAAAGTAATAAAGCAACTTGATGAAGAAACCAAAAAAATGATTGCAGAGGGCGCGGTTCATTATGTTGATAGTAATCATAAGTATACGAAAAGTTTGAAAAAAATAGGTTAGTCTATTGGGGGTTTGTTACTGAAATAAACATCCCTTATTAAAAAGCACGTTGCATTGTTTGAATATAATTAATATTATTTAATAATCACTATTATACTCAACATAGGTTTAACGATCAAAAAAAACAACACCTACTAAACAAGCACTTATGCGATGTTGCGGTTGTGAATAAACACCCCCTCAATTGAAAGTCAACTTAAATTAAGTGTAAGTCATTAAGTATAAAGATAATTAGGAGATAGCATGACCTTTTCAAGTGATGTACTGGTTAGAAATAATGTCAAATTGATTGGAACAGGTGACAAAACACTTTTTCTTGCTCATGGCTTTGGTTGTGATCAAAACATGTGGCGCTTTTTAACCCCTGCACTCATAAGTCAATTTACCATTGTGTTATTTGACTATGTTGGCTCAGGTGCATCTGATATATCACAATACGATAAAAAACGTTATAGCCGACTCGAAGGATACGCAGAAGATATTCTTGAAATATGTGATGCATTAACGTTATCAGATGCTATATTTGTCGGGCATTCTGTTAGTAGCATTATTGGTGCTATTGCAGCCACTCAAAAACCTGCATTATTTTCGAAACTTATCATGGTATGCCCTTCCCCCTGTTTTTTAAATTTTCCTCCTGAATATATGGGTGGGTTTGAAAAAGAAGACTTACTCGAACTATTAAGCCTAATGGATAAAAATTACATTGGCTGGGCGGATTATTTAGCACCTTTAGTTATAGGCAGTAATAATTCGAACGATCTTATAGGTGAATTATCAGGAAGCTTTTGCTCAACAGACCCTGTTATAGCTAAGAATTTTGCCGAAGCAACATTCCTCTCTGATTATCGCCATATTTTGAAAGAGATAAAAAAACCGTCATTAATCTTTCAAAGTCGAAACGATGCATTGGCTTCAACTTCTGTTGGCGAATATATTCATAATCACATCACTGATAGTAAGCTTGAAATTATTCAAGCCGATGGCCATTGTTTACACATGACACACCCAGAAGACATTGTTGACTTAATAATAGAGTATGCGAAATCATAACGATGGCTGGCAATAATAAATCACAAAATAAAAGATTGAATTATACACCCGACAATTTCCCTTGTGGGGCTTTCGTTACGAATTCATCAAGAGTTATTACTTATGTAAACTCATATTTTACCTCTGAACTATTATGGAAGCCAGGTGAACTCATTGGTAAAAACGCCGATGTGATTTTTACTCAATCGTCAAAAATATTTTTTCAGAGCTACTTAATCCCCACACTTTTACACGAAAAAACCTGTGAAGAAATGCAACTGATCATATTAAATGCTAAAGGGGTACGTATTCCAGTTACCATTAATGCTCATATCAGTAAAGATGATTGTATTTACTGGAGCTTTTTTAACGCATCTAAAAGAGATAAGTTATACGGGGAATTAATAAAAACACGGGAAACACTTGAGGAACAAGCAGAACAGTTAAAATTACTAGCTTCAACTGATGAGTTAACCGGATTATTAAATCGAAGAGAAATGAAAAAACGAAGCATATTAGTACTGGAACAAACGGCGAGGTCTCATCAGTCTGTTAGTTTGTTAATGCTAGATATTGATTATTTTAAAAAAATAAATGACACTTTTGGACATTTAGCAGGTGACAGAGTACTCAAAGAACTAGGACATGAATTGAAAGCATTTTGTCGAAAAACAGATCTTGTTGCCCGTATTGGAGGCGAAGAGTTTTTGATTATGCTACCTGACACAAATAAAACAGACACATTATTATTCTGTAAAAGGTTACATGAATTAATCGCAAAAATTAAAGTGGGTAATCATCCAATACACGTCAGTATTGGTGCAAGTATATGTAATGATAAGATTTCATTTACAGATTTTCATGCACAAGCAGACAAGGCAGTTTACAAAGCAAAAGACCTTGGAAGAAATAGAACTGAGGTTTATGTTACCGAGCAATAATGAACGATAGTAATGCGCTAACACCTAATTACATTGCTTATTTAAGCTATCTTTATACCTTATTTTACAAGACTTTCATCAGTAAGTTAATTAACTGATAAATATTTGTCACTAATAGTTATTCAATTAGATAAGCATCAAAAACAGTCTTATTAAATTTATTTTATAGCATGAATAAATTGTTTATAAAGTGCTACTTCTTCTGGCTTGTCAAGTATATAACCCTGAACCGCCCCTTCAACAATGACTGACTTGCATTATACAGTAAATGGGACAATTCCACGGGGACTTACTCCTAACCCTAGACGGTCAAAAATCATAATATATTTTTCAAGTTTAGCTAACATTTTAATAACGATTATTTCTCCCTCACCTCGCCTCATTCTATTCCCTTGTTTAAAAAGTCAACACCTTATGTCATGAAAGAGATTTCTCAAAGATACCACTACACCCAACTGACGCAAAAAGATTGAATAACAAGGTAACTTTTTTATACATTTCCTTTTTATTTGCACATTATTTGCATTTTCTCTTGTTAACTTTACTTATAAATTAAAGTTAAGTAACAGAGTTTCATATGAACATAAGTTCAAAAACAATTATAGCGGTCACTTTACTTTGTGCTGGATTAACGTAAACACAAGCAAGAAAAAATTCACATCATGAAAATGGACCTCCACCGTGTCCATTATTCTCTGACATAGATATTAATAATAATGGATATATTGATTTTGACGTATTTTCGGCACAAAAGGCTCCGAAGAAAGGGGATCAGAAATTTTTTTCTAAAAGAGACAAAGCCGATTATTGGTAAATATTTTATGCCAATTAATTTTTTATAATATCTACGACGAACAAATATCCGTAAAAAGTCATTCACAATGAAAAATACAATTAATTCTTTTGACAATACAACTTCGGTATTAATAAAGTTAGTTTTAATTTTTTCGTTAGCCGCCTATGGGAGAAGTAACAATGCCAGCGATACTGTAAATGCAGTTCCCACTACCAATGCAGGGCGTGGTCAAACAATATTTATCAATGAAACAGTTACATTAATGGGCAAATTAAGTGGCGATGTTGATGATAATTAACTCAGTTACTCATAGCGTTTTTCTTCAATACCCGATGGAAGCTTTTCAACTTTATCTAACGATACGACAGTTTCACCTACCTTCACCGCGGATGTTGTCGGCAGTTATTCTATAAACCTAACGGATATGATAGTTTTTGAACAGTGAAGTTGATAGTGTTGAGATCACCGTTTCAGAAGTCGTAAGTGGCTCAACAGCTGGTGTTTTGTGTGATTACAATATAAAGAATACAATGATTCAACTTATGTGTTTGATGACAGTATGGCGCAATGGAGCTTTACTGGTGGTGAGCGCGTAAATATTGTCGATGACGGTGTTTTTATAGTGATTTCATTACCCGTTTCTGCATTTAAAAATACTGATAACGATAATGATGATAAGTTATCTGCCGAAGAGTTCATCCTGCACTGTTCGATAATTGCCCGCACTGTGCATGAAAAAATAATACTGAGTGATACAAAGGGTAAAGTTACGCTTCAAGAAATGATATTAGCACCTGTAACTTCCCATCATTATCCTCAAGCGCAAGCATCGCAGCTAATCGTTATGGGACGTTATACGATAGTTTCACCCAATAGTGAGCTGCAATATAAAGTAGACTTGTTCGGAACGATGCCCTCTGAAAAAACAATAGAAATCACCGTTACGAATAAGCAACATAACAACAAGCAAGTTATTAAACTTTCACCTAAAAAAACGACTCCATCTTTATTTCAAAGGGAGTTGTGAGCATTAGTTAAAAAGTAAAATATTAAAACAAGTAATTTGTAATACCTTAAACATGGTTGAAGTTAAAATAAAAAAGCCAATGTTCATAATAAAAATTGGCTTTTCTGATGAAGTATATTATCTATTTTTCAGCAGCAATCTTGCGTGCTTGATGCAATTTTTTATAGCTTTCTATTAATCTTAAATGTTTATCTAAACCTTCGAGTTTCAGACTCGTTGGCGTTAAACCGTAAAACCTGACTTCACCGAATACCGAACCCACAACTTGCTCCATGTTATCTTCACCAAACATTCTGTTAAAGTTATCCATATAGTCTTCAAGTTCCATTTCTTCGTCTAGGGTAACCTCAAGTACGGCATGAATTGCTTGATAGAATAAACCACGTTCAACGGTATTGTCGTTGTATTGTAAAAATTCGCCCACTAATTCAATAGCATCTTCTAAAGCGCCTAAGGCAAGATAGCTAAGTATCTTTAACTCAAGAATTGTTAATTGGCCCCAAACCGTATTTTCATCAAACTCAATACCAATTAACGTTTTAATATCTATGTAGTTGTCTTGCTGGCTGTCTTCTAGACGCTCAACCAAGGCAACTAAAGCTTCTTCACTCAAAATATGAAGATTTAAAATATCTTCACGGTAATCTAGAGATTTATTAGTATTATCCCAAATAAGATCTTCAACTGGATACACTTCTGAATAGTCAGGCACTAAAATACGACAAGCGGTAGCACCTAGTTGATTAAACTCTGCAATATAAACGTCCTTGCCTAGGTCTTTCAAAATACTCATTAATAGGTCATTTTCTTCTTCATTGGTACCTGAAAAATCCCATTCGCAAAATTCATAGTCATGTTTGTTACTAAAGAAACGCCAAGAAACCACACCCGTTGAATCAATAAAGTGATCAACAAAATTTTCAGGTTCAGTGACTGCCATACTATTAAACGTAGGTTTAGGGACATCATTTAAACCTTCAAAGCTTCTGCCTTGCAATAATTCAGTTAAGCTACGTTCAAGGGCAACTTCAAAACTTGGATGAGCACCAAAAGAAGCAAAAACACCACCTGTTTTAGGATTCATTAGCGTTACACACATAACAGGAAATTGACCACCTAACGAAGCATCTTTGACGACAACAGGAAATCCCTGCGCCTCTAACCCTTCAATACCAGCTAAAATACTTGGGTATTTGGCAATAACGTCTTTAGGTACGTCAGGTAAAACAATTTCTTCTGCAATAATTTGCTTTTTAACCGCGCGTTCAAATATTTCTGATAAACATTGTACTTGTGCTTCTGGTAAGTTATTACCTGCACTCATGCCATTACTTAAGAATAAATTTTCAATTAAATTCGAAGGAAAATACACGGTTTCGCCATCGGAGTGGCGTACATAAGGAATTGAACAAATACCTCGCTCAGCCATACCTGAGTTGGTATCGATAAGGTTCGAGCCACGAAGTTCATCTTCTGGGTTATATATACCTAAGCAGTAATCATCTAAAATATCGCTTGGTAGTTCATCATTCTCGCCAGGAACAAACCATTTTTCATTGGGGTAATGTACGAAATCACTGTTTGCTATGTCAGTACCGAAAAACTGATCGTTATAAAAGAAATTACAATTAAGACGCTCAATAAACTCACCGAGCGCAGAACAAAGCGCACTTTCTTTAGTTGCCCCTTTACCGTTAGTAAAACACATCGGAGATGCTGCATCACGAATGTGAAGTGACCAAACGTTAGGAACAATGTTTCGCCAAGAAGATATTTCAATTTTCATCCCTAAATCAGACAAGAGACCTGTCATATCAGTGATTGTTTGTTCAAGCGGTAAATCCTTTCCTAGAATATAGGTATTCGCATCACCTTCTAATTTAGCCATAAGCATAGCTTGAGCATCATCTTCAAGGCTCTCAACTATTTCTACTTTAAACTCTGGTCCACTTTGAACCACTTTTTTGACGGTACAGCGATCAATTGAACGTACGATACCTTTGCGATCTTTCTCAGAAATGCTTTCAGGTAACTCTACTTGAATTTGAAAGATTTGATTATAGCGATCTTCAGGGTCAACAATATTATTCTGGGACAACCGAATATTTTCAGTGGGTATATCTCGTGAACTACAATAAACCTTAACAAAGTAGGCTGCGCAAAGTGCTGATGATGCTAAAAAATAATCAAAAGGTCCTGGCGCAGAACCGTCCCCTTTGTAGCGAATAGGCTGATCAGCGATGACAGAAAAATCATCAAACTTAGCTTCAATTCTAAGATTGTCGAGATAATTGACTTTGATTTCCATGAAATAATTTCCGGTGTTATGCGCTAAAACTGAAAAGATTTGAACGGTTTTAGCGACTGCCTATCGGCGTAGTATGACTAATGGTGTGTATTATCTGTTTTTTCATTACATTAGTCTTGGAAAAAATACATTAATTGCTTATTTTAGCTTTTGGGGACGAACGTATGGCAAATATACCGTTGAATAATTATTGTAGACGTTACCGTTTAAAATTGTCTGTCGTGGTATTTATCTTCTATATTTAAAGAAACCGTCAAAGTTTTCGCGGACTTATCAATACATAGGTTGTGTAATTCACTCTGAAGCTAGAAGTAACTCAGATCAATGTATGCATGTATTCAAGATAGATGAAGTTAAAATTATTGCTATCAATCAGACAATTTCAATTTAAGTGTTCAGAGGCTATATGACTTTACGAAAAAGCTCAGATAAAAATGAAATGGTAAACCAGTTACTGGGTAAAATGGATAAATCTGTTGCGGATAGTTTCACTTACAAGCAGCGAAAGGCGTTACAAAAAGTGATCAGCACTCGAGATTGGCAAAAACATAATGTAGATTTTAGGCCAACACTCGCATTGCCTTTTTTACCATGGAACTTTTATATTGTTTTTCTCTTTGGTGTTAACAGAAGAGGTCTGTTACCTGCGGAACGCTTTATGGCAGCAACAATGTTTTTATTGGTTTTATTTTTTATGGGACTATTCGTTATAGGAAGTTTTCTTGTCATCCTCTACTTAGTAAAGTCGTGGTTAGGGATTGATCTATTTCCGGGTACATCGTTAGGTCTTTGGGATGAATTTAAACGTTTATTGTAGATTCATGCTGTCGTTTAAAGTGAAGACATATTAATCATTACTTTCTAGATAAAATAAAAAAAGCTACTTTAATCAGAGATTAAAATAGCGTTCATCAAGTATTGCTTACTGAATTAATGATTGAAAATTAACCGCCACACTTTTTAGCTTTAGCTTTGGTTTCCCCACATTTACCTTCACCACACTTACCTTGTTTGGCTTTTTTACCTTCGCCACATTTACCTTTTTTGGCCGCTTTACCTTCGCCACATTTACCTTCGCCGCATTTACCTTTTTTGGCTGCTTTACTTTCGCCACATTTTCCTTTTGCGTCAGCTTTACCTTCGCCACATTTTCCTTTTGCGTCAGCTTTACCTTCGCCACATTTTCCACTAGCATCTTGCGTTACAATAGTTACAATGCTTTGAGTTTCAAAAGGGTTAGTTTCTGCTTTTACGGGAGCTGATACAGCAAGAGATAGAGCAAATAAACCTAATAGGGCTGTCATCGATGATTTTTTCAAAAGTTTCATTATGTTTTCCTTTAATTTTATAATTTTGGCACTACATATGTAAGCTAATAACAAAGACCTTTAGCGCAATAAATAAATTTCAATAATAGTAAAAATTATTTCTCTTTAGAGTAAAATTATCACTCATTTTTCAGGTTAACCTTAGATATATGAATACTCAAGTAAAAAAAGTAGTTTTAGCACCGATGGAAGGTGTTGCCGATGCTTTGATGCGTCACTTATTAACCTCACTGAATAATTACGATTTTTGTATCACTGAATTTCTACGTATTGTTGACCAACTATTACCCGAACGATGCTTTTATAAGGTTTGTCCAGAATTAGAACAGCAAGGATATACGCAATCAGGCACCCCTTTAAGAATGCAGTTACTTGGGCAAGAGCCCAATTGGATGGCGGAAAATGCGGTGAGAGCGATTGAATTAGGCTCCCATGGTGTAGATATTAATTTTGGCTGTCCAGCTAAAACAGTTAATAAGAATCGTGGTGGGGCAGCATTACTTAAAACGCCTGAAGATATATATAAAATAGTACTCGCCGTAAAAGAGGCCCTTGGGAAAGGTGTCGTACTTTCAGCCAAAATACGCTTAGGGTTTGATGATGCTTCTTTATTAGATGAAATTGTTAGCGCTATAACTTCTGCCAATGCTGATCAGCTAACAATACATGCAAGAACAAAAGCAGACGGTTATCGTCCACCTGCATATTGGCATTTCATCGCTGATATTGTAAAAAAGCATCCAATAGAAATTTTTGCTAATGGCGAAATTTGGAGTTTAGCTGACGCTCATCGTTGCATTGAAGAAAGTCATACACCTAACTTAATGCTTGGTCGTGGAGCCCTTGCTTTACCCAATTTAGAGGCTGTAATAAAAAGTAGTCAACAGCCAATGCCTTGGCACCAACTTTGTATTCTGCTCAAACAATACAGTGAACTTGAATTAATAGGCGATAAAAGCTTTTATTTTTCGAGTCGATTAAAACAATGGTTACGCTACTTAAG
>Ga0115005_10002271_pt1 | contig 15366 bp, 14 predicted proteins | sample ArcOceMetagenome_FD_87163 | JGI IMG/M metagenome (GOLD analysis project Ga0115005, IMG submission 87163) | Marine eukaryotic phytoplankton communities from Arctic Ocean - Arctic Ocean - Greenland ARC118M Metagenome | ecosystem: Environmental > Aquatic > Marine > Oceanic | place: Arctic Ocean... | reverse complement strand
GCACTTTTAATGGGGCGCTGCGGCACTTTTAATGGGGGGGCTGTAGCACTTTAATGGGGAGCTGTGGCACCTTTATTATTATGTATTGCAGAATTCAGTGAGCTCTCAATAGGGTTTTAGTGTAAGTGAGGCAACAGCGATACCGCAACTTTATCCTAGAGCTAATGGCGAGATAAATTATTCACTTATAATTAACCCTAGCATCACCGCTGTTCTATAATTACTGCTATCAGGGACACATGTTGATCCGATCGCTTATTTATTCCGTCATAGTATTGTCATCTGCGGCATCGACACTAGAGATGAATGCAAGCCCAATAAAAGAACAGCCTAAAAGGAGCAGTAAATGAAGTCAGAGCAAGAGAGAGTCTTTGTCGTAGTAGATCCAACCGCCAGTGACCATATCGCTCTTCAACGCGCGATTATTACCGCACGCTTTCGCACACCCAAACCGACTCTGTATGTTTTTATCGCGGTGGACAGCGAGAGTATTGACACTAGAGCCACCAATGATTCACTGTTTAAAAATAGTCAGTGGTTTGAAGACGAGATTCACGCGCCGTTAAAGAAGCAGGAGCTGGATTATCAGATTGAAATTTCCTGGTCCAGCGAATGGCAGCGGTCGATACTTAAATCTGCCAACCGTTTTGGCGCCGATGTCATCCTGCTGCCGATTCAGAAGAAGAAAAAGCACAGCCTGCGCATCACCTTCTCAGAGTCAAAGTGGAAAGTCCTCAAAAAGGCCACCTGCCCTGTTATTTTGGTGCGCCCGGGCGCTGCTGAGCAGCGCAAAACTATTTTGGCTGCGGTTAACTTTCAGACCATTGGCGATCAGCAGAGGCTTTTGAATGCCAATATTCTCGCTCGCGGAAGATGGGTTGCCGAGCACTATGGTGCAGAACTACACGTGGTCAATGCCTACAAAGACTCGATGAATTACCCCGACCGCGGCAAATTGGCCAAAGAGACGGGCCTACCATCAGAGAATATTCATGTAGTGCCGGGTTATACAGATGAAGCCGTAGCTAAGACCGCCAAAGAGATTCGTGCCGATCTAGTGATTATGGGCACCTTGGGACAGACTGGACAGACCTCCACGCGCCGCGGTAATACTGCTGAGCGAGTGATTTCAGGACTGGATGTGGATGTGCTTGTGGTCAATACAGAGTATCAGAGCTAAAGCCGCCATATAGCGGGTATATACCAGCCCTACACTCAGTTAAAAACTTAGTTAAGAACTTAGAAAAAAGCTCAGCTAAAAGCTGTCAGTCCGCAACCGGACTGACAGCTTTTATGGTTGCACCTGTCGCGCTCGAGGGTCCAGAGCAATCTTTGCGCAGAGCAGCACTATCACCACCGAGCAGCCAACCAGCGTTGCCGATAGATTCCAATCCAGCGCAAAACCAATCACCGCATTGCCCACCGGCACCAGCCCCACCGACATAAACATCAAAATACTCATCACCCGACCCAGTAGCTGTTCCGGGCAAGTTCGCTGTATCCAAGTATTAAAATTAACGAACATATAGCTATCAAAAATTCCGGCAAAAAAGAACAGTAACATCGCCCACCAATAGGGTTCGTACCAGACGATCAAGCCCAGAGTTGAGCCACTGTAAATAAACACCGTAAACATCAACGGGATTAACTTGCGGTCACTGGGGCTCGGCAGCAGCCCACTCAGCGCCGCGCCCAACAATGCCCCCATACCATAGGCTGCAAGTTCGAGGCCATAGACATAAGCGCCGTCGACAAAGCGAGATTTAGCCAGAACCGGCAGGCCCACATAGATCACCGGCATAAACAGAAAATGGATAATCGCCATACCGATAAAGCCAAGACGCACAGCGGGAATAGAATTAACCCATTGCACTGCGACTTTGATGTCCTGATACAGCGACTGCTGCTCCCGGCCCGTAGATGGCTCTCCGCCGAGAGGCCTGGTCTTGACAAAAAATAGTGAGATCAGTGACAGGGCGAAGGTTATAGCGTCGACAAAAAAGGCCCGTGCCAAGCCCTCACGGTCTTTTTCATAGGCATCACCCAAGCCAACGGCAGACTGCGCTGCAGGCTCGTGGGATAGACTACTGAGCTCACCAGCAATAATTAAACCGGCCAATACTGGACCCGCCGTCATTCCCAGATGCAGGGTAATTTGTAGCACTGCATTACCTTCTTTGAGTAGTGTTCGCGGCACAATACTCGGCAAGATGGAGGTGCTGGCAGGATAGAAAAAGGCGTCAGCCACACCAAAAAAGAATGCGATCACAAACACATTGGTGATATTCACCAGATCGTTGGTAATCATATAGGCGAGGCACAGCACCATAACCAAACGTGCGGCATTGCTCAGTATCATGATCAGACGGGGGCTGGTGCGATCCACCAGTGCACCACCCGCCAGCATCAGCACCGCGCGCGGAATGCCCTGCACGGCAAAGACCAAACCGGTCATTAATGCACTGCCAGTCATCTGTAACACCAACCAGGGGAACGCCAGAAGACTAATATGATCGCCAACTACTGAGGTCATTTCTCCAAACCAGAAAATGAAGAAGTTGCGATCTTTAAAAATTTTTAACATAGAGAGATTTTTCCACAACAGTAAGCAGCGCAGCAGCGGCTGCGTGGATCAACTGTACTTGAAATAGGTTAACCTGGGGGTAGTTGTAGTTTGAACTAAGTGTCTTGTTTTAAGTGTCTTGTTTTAAGTGTCTTGTTTTAAGTGTCTTGTTTTAAGTGTCTTGTTTTAAGTGTCTTGTTTTAAGTGTCTTGTCTATAGCAGAATGATCAACGCCGACAGTGCCAGGCCAGAGATCAGGCCTAACAAAAACCCAGCGGTGAAACTGACGTTTTTACTGGCAGCTAAAGCCCTTGCAAGCAGAGAGTCCGAGGAGCTAGATGATTTAGCCGCCATGTCATCCGAGCGACGTTGAGCGACAAAGCTCTTCTCCAGTCGGTTGATTTCGTTATCGGCCCAAGGCTCGAGATTTTTCAATGCCGCTCGGGTCTTGTCGGTGGGGCAGTTATCAGACATCCATCAATGCAAATTCTGTTAGGGCTTTTTCGGCCTGCTCCTTGGCGCAATCAAGATGCGTTGCAATAACCGCTTCAGAGGCATCCAGCTGCAGCGCAATTTCCGCAGTCGGCAGGTGTTTGAACTCATGTAACAGATAGATATAACGCGTCTTCTCTGGCAACTGAGCAATACTCTCTTTCAAAGTCTCGCTCTTGAGTTCATCCAACAGCACGCGGTAAGCGCAGCTATCCCGAGTTAACAATCCCGCCGAATTCTCTTTATGGCCGTAGTACTGAGTGTCCATCTTGCGCTTGCGCAGCACGTTCAGCGCCAGCCTAACGGCCATACTGAACAGATAGTGGCGCAAATCGCCAACATCTTGATTGTGTTTGATACGCAGCAGTTTGAGATAGGCATCCTGAGCCAGTGCCTCGGCGCCCTCTTCATCTCCAAGTTTGCGCACCAGCAGACCGCGCAGCTCGTTGGAGGTATCTTTGTACAACTGGTCTATTTCGGTTTGGCTAATACCCGCACCTGCGGCTGTCATATGCAAAATAAGTCCCTCTATTTCCAGCCTGTCGCGATCCAGTAGAATGCTCTTCTCATCTACTGGCAGATCGACATGCTCTGTGTCTTGCTGTTTATGACTCACCTTGTCACCTATAAATCCGTTTTCTAACCTCGATCCTGAGGTTAGCGTTTACCATAATAATCCTTATTATGGTTTGCCCGGCTGGTCAGTTATCAATTCCCTGACAGGCATACTCTATAAGACTCCAAAACGGGCTTATTCCTCACCTTATTGAGAAACTTTTTATTGACTATGTGGGTTGTAATCACAGTTGGCGGCGCCCAGACCAGATCATATCTGGTCTACTATAAAATCAAAGTGGCCTTAGATTTTAGACGACAGGGAGATCGTTGTGCCCAACTCAGACAACCAACTCAGACGCTCGTTAACCCTGCCTATGCTGATTCTCTATGGCCTAGGCACTACCATTGGTGGCGGCATCTACGCCCTTGTGGGCAAGGTTGCGGCCCGGGCGGGCATGCTCGCGCCGCTATCCTTTGTCGCCGCAGCCCTACTCTCGGCCTTCACTGCTCTAGCCTTTGCGGAACTCTCCAGCCGCTATCCCCAGAGCGCTGGCGAAGCGGTCTATGTGCAACAGGCCTTTAATAAAAAGAGTCTGACAGTCATTATTGGGGTTCTTGTGGTACTCAATGGCTGTATTTCAGCCGCTGCACTGGCCAATGGCTTTGTTGGCTACCTTCAGGTATTTGTGCCGATTCCCGACTGGATCGCCATTATCACTGTCACCGCAGCCCTTGGACTGCTGGCGATTTGGGGCATAGGCCAGTCAGTTATAACCGCGGCCGTGATCACAGTAATCGAAATCGTTGGTTTGATACTGATCGTCTGGGTCACACGCAGTGACCTGGCCACCTTTCCTCTGCGCCTTAATGAATTCAATCCAGGACTCAACAGCACAATGTGGCTGGGGATTCTCAGTGGATCCTTTCTCGCCTTTTATGCCTTTATCGGCTTTGAGGATATGGTGAATGTCGCTGAGGAGGTTGTCGACGTGGAGAAAAATTTGCCCAAGGCGATCATTATCACCCTAGTGCTAACCACGGTGATTTACTGCTTGGTGACACTTGCCGCGGTGTTGAGCGTGGACCCCGAACAGCTCGGCCGACAGAGCGCACCGCTGACCTATATCTATGCCTCTAAAACCGGATCCGATGCAACGGTGATTAGCCTGATCAGTCTTTTAGCCATTATTAATGGAGGTCTGATACAGATGATTATGGCCTCCCGGGTTTTGTATGGCATGAGCCGCCAGTCACTGATTCCCGCCCAATTAAATTTTATGGCGGATATCAATTCACGCACCCAAACCCCAATCAAAGCCACGCTTTTGGTTATGCTATTGGTGTCTTTTTTGGCCCTGAGTTACGCCATTGAAAGCCTTGCCGAAACCACTTCGCTAATGATTTTGATCATAGCAGTGGTAGTCAATACGGCACTGGTTCGGATCAAATTGAAGGCTGGAGAACAGTCAGAGACAAAGGGAATTCGGGTGCCCATAGCTGTACCTATTATTGGACTGATAATCAGCTTTGGCTTTGCCATAATGATTGCAATAGATTTGACAAAATAATTCAAATCAATGTCTTATAGCCATTATCTAAGGTACATTCGAGATAATTACTTTACCGTCCTACCAGTTATCGCGCAGCGAGCGCAGCTTAATAAACACCTCTTTATTGGTTGCATCCACAGAGTTCAAGCCCTCGCGAATCTGCGCATTGGCCAAACGGAAGAAGCTATTAAATTCCCGCTCATCACCTATGCAGGTAACCACAGGAGTCACAGTAGGGTCCGCAGCCATAACTCGAGGCAACCATGCCTGAGCCTGTTGATTGTCCGGCTCCACACTGAGGGTAAAGCGCAGATTATTCTCTAGATAATCATGGCCGGGATAGACCAGCACATTGTTATCGAGACTGTGAAATTGTTCAGAAATAGTCTGATACAGCGAATCAACATCGCCACCGCGGCAGTGACCCACGCCAGCATTAAATAATGTGTCGCCGGTAAAAACAGCCGCCGCTGTGCCCTGCTCAAGCACCAAAAAGCACAGGTGAGCGTAAGTATGCCCAGGGGTATCTAAGACCCGCAACTGGGCGCCAGAATCTAAATCAATCAGCTCCCCTGCAGTCAGCATTCGGCTTAGACCTGGCACCTTTCCCTGGCCGTTGCTGTGGGCCCAAACTTCGCAGCCGTGTTCGGCGACCAGCTCATCATTGCCCTGAATGTGGTCCCAGTGTTCATGGGTGTTGATAATCGCCTGAAGACTTAGCTGATGTTTGCGTAACAGGCTGTTAACCACTGTGGCATCCCAGGGGTCTATTACCAAAGCAGAACTGTCCTCTAATTCGATAAGATAGGTGAAGTTGCGGAGTACACTTTCGGTATAGATCTGGTGGATTTTCATAATCGCCCTCTGGAAATGATTTACGCTTGCTGGCCAGTACAATAGCGAGTTGTAATTTGGAAATCTAGGTTGGGTTTGGCGATTGAACCTAATGGGGCTAGGCTTTCAGGTAGGCTTTCAGGTAGGCTGGCACCGCTTGAGATGGCAAAGCAAGTTTGTCCTCTCGGCAATGGCTCCTAACTCATCCCGACTGGTCGGTTGAGTGGTTCATCTTCAGTTGAACTCTTCAGTTGAACTCTTCAGTTGAACTCTTCAGTTGAACTCTTCAGTTGAACTCTTCAGTTGAACTCTTCAGTTGAACTCAAGCCCCGAATATTGTCTGATCAAGCAGAAAAAAATATCCGTCCTATAAGTCAGTCCTGCTCAACATCCTCGTGATTATCTTGACGATGAATGCGACTCTGGCTCACAGTACCTGCACTAGGGTCAGCAGCACAGAACTATCAATGCAAGCAGATACTGGCGCCCATTCCGGTATATCTATTGCAGCAAAGAGCACTGCCATGCTACGAAGCTAATAGCTCTGAGGTTTTATCACCGCCTATACCCTGCCGCTTTTACAGCATTAGGCTAGCACAGACCTCTCGAGGCATATAAAAAATAGGACTAAGCCGGTAGAATAGTTGTCCTGAGAAATTACATTTACGACAGGTTAAGAAGAAAAAGTAATGAGCGAAGAAAAGGCAGTAACCGAAGAAAAACCAAAGAAGAAAAAAACCAACATAGGCGCCCTGGTGAAAAGTATTTTAGCAGCAGCCATAGGTGTCCAGAGCAACAAAAACCGAGAGCGCGACTTCGAGGAAGGCAATCCCCTGGCATTTATTATTGGCGGTTTTGTGTTTACGGCGCTGTTTATTGTCACCATTGCCACAATCGTGGGCTTCGTTCTGAGCACTAACGGCTAGCTTCAATCCTACTTAGCCGACCCGAAGAAATACGCTAATCAGGACTGTAAAAGAAGATCGTAAAAAAAGGGGCTGCATCACTGCAGCCCCTTTTTTGTACTTCTTGTTAACTAAGCTAACACTATTTAGAAGCTGTACTTAGCCTGCAGAGCAATGTTCAACGGACGGTTGACGAAAGCGTAGTAAGAGTTACCACCACCACCAGTCAAAGTTCCACCCAGTGGTGTGTTGCCACCAAAGTTAATCACTGTCTCATCGGTGAGGTTGCGACCTAACAGAGCCACTTCCCAAGCACCTTCAGAATCACTGATAGCAACACGGGCACTCACCTGAGTAGTCGCGTCCTGCTTAGTGCGTGGATCCAGGTTTGATGCATAGATGTAGTCATCCATATAGACCAGATCAACCGACGCATTAAGGACCAAACCTTCACCTACATCACCCATCCAAGCTGCACCAATATTGGCCTGCAGTTCTGGTGTGTACTCTTTACGCTCTCCGCCCACATCACAGAGACCAGCGAAATCAGCCGAGTTAGACGTCTGACCAAAGTAGCACTGTGAGTTGGGGAACTTGTCGTAGTTAAAGTCCAAGTAAGCAGCAGAACCCGTCAAGGTAACGTTATCTGAAACAGCCCAACGGCCATCAGCTTCAAGACCCTGTACCGTAGCTTCACCAGCATTGGTGACGTTAAAGCCAAGTGTTCCATCAAACTGAGAAACTTGCAGATCGCTGTACTCGGTAAAATACAGAGCAACATTAAGCTCTGCAGCGCCATCGGCAAGAGTCATCTTGGAACCCAGTTCAATACTGGTGGCTTCTTCACGATCGAATTCCCAGCTACCGGTAATAGGATTTCCACTTAACGGGTTGCCGGCATTGTTAACCGCTGCATCTGGATGGCCATTAGAGCGCGCATCAAAACCACCGGACTTAAAGCCCTTGGTCCAAGTCAGATAAGCCATAGTGTCTTCATTGGCATCCCACTCGACAGTGACTACTGGCGTAAATGAGCTGTCATCTAGCTCGCCAACAATTGTCTCGTAAGGTTCTATAGCAAAAATACCCCAAAGCGCGTTGTAGGCGCCAGAAACCGCATCAACAACAACCGGTGACTGGTACTGGCCGCCAAAAGCTGCAACCGCTTTATGCTGTTGAGTGCGGTCCGCGTCTTTGGTTTCCTGAGTATAACGGCCGCCAACGGTGACTCGTACTTCGTCGGTCAATGTCCAGGTACCCTGAGCAAAAGCAGCCCAAAGGTCACCTTCCTGATTAAACATACGATCAGTAGAGGCGCCGGGAGCAAATGGCACAAGCCCAACAGCAGTCGGAATACCACCCAGTACATCAGCAATCAATGTAGGAGTAGGCAGGCTAATTTGATCTTTGTAATTTAGCTCAGTTGACTGAAAGAACAGTCCGCCGATGTAGTCAAAGTCACCGCCAAGGTCTGAGGTGAAACGGAATTCTTGGCTAAACTGCTCGTACTCTTCCTGACGTGCTGCGTCAAAAATAGCGGCACCAGAGAAGTCACAGTCACAGCTCTCATCAAATTCATATTCAACAAAGCCCGTTACCGAAGTCAGGGAGAAGCCATCCATATCCCAGTCAACCGTCAAAGTCACATCACTGACTTCGTTGTCACTGAAATGGCCATTGTTGTCGGCACTGTAGTTAAGCCCAGCTTCAACTGGAGAGGCAACAGCGGCTGATGGAATACCATTCAACACGGAGATATGATCTGGCGCACCAATGCTGTTATAGACTTCCATATTACGACCGATAGTATCGAAAGTTGAACGCGACACTTTCAGGTTGGCAGTGACATCTTCGTTGACATCCCAACGCAGAGAGGCGCGGATAACCTGCTCTTTTTCTTGCTGCTCATCCTCACCCGAGACAGTGTTAAACACATAGCCGTCAAAAGTGCGATCGAGAATGGCGATACGGCCACTAACGTTGTCACTGATTGGGCCGGACAACATGACACGCAAGTCTTGCTCGCCGTGATCTGGCTCATACAGCGCTGTAACCGAACCTTCGAATTCATCTGTAGGCTTGGCACTGATCTGGCTAACGGCACCAGCGATGCTGTTTTTACCGAATAAGATACCCTGTGGGCCACGCAGTATTTCGACGCGTTCCATATCAATCATCGGGATTCGCGCTAGCTGATCGCGACCGTAGAAAATACCGTCGTTGTAGATACCGACAGACTGCTCAAAGCCGGGGTTAATACCGGAACTGATACCACGAATAGTAACAGTGGTAGAGATACCAGTTTCATTGATGCTGAAGTTAGGCACTAACTCAGACAGACCCTGAAGGTCGACAATACCGGCATTGGACATTTTCTCAGCAGTTACGGCTGCAACCGAAACCGGAACGTCCTGCAGTGATTCTGCACGCTGTTGCGCAGTAACTACGATTTCTTCCAATACTGCCGCGTTAACCGCGCCAGCACTGGCGGTAATAGCTAAAGCTAAAAGTGACTTCTTTAATACTCGGTTCATATTTCCCCCCTGGGAATTTGTGTTATGTGAAGATGTGCTTCATTGTAATTTTATCTATAAACAGGTGTTTCTACTGCCTAAAACTACATCCCTATAACCTACGTCCTTGCTTACTTTTCCTTCTAAAAACTCCTTGGCTACGATTTTCGCGGACTATCCCACAAGCTCGCGCCAAGCGCCATAATTAGATCACTAAGCCTGCAAAAAATCGGATGGCTCCAGAGCATCAAAACTACCCGCCCCTAATATCAACGTAGCCAAATATCCGCTGTTGCGTGGCAATATTTGCGTCGAAAAGAATTCTGCCGTGGCAATTTTCTGGTTATAAAAGCGATCGGTCTCACCCGCAGCGAGTCGCTCCTGAGCCGCCGCAGCCAGCTTAACCAACAGCCAGTAGGAAACCGTATTTCCGTACATCATCATAAAGTTGTACGCAATTCCCTGTGAGTCACTGCTGTTTTCCAACACGTAGTTAAGCGCTTCTTGACACTGCTCAACTGAATGTCGCAGTCGATTACGCAAGTTCACTGTGCTGCCATGGGCCGACGCCAACTGCTCCACAGTGGCCTGCATATCGGCCAATAACAGCTTCACTGTCTGGCCACCGTCGCGGAGACATTTGCGGCCGATAAAATCTAATGCCTGAATACCATTGGTGCCTTCATAGATCGGCAGAATACGCGCGTCGCGCATATGTTGCGCCGCGCCAGTCTCTTCAATAAAGCCCATACCACCGTGGACCTGAACCCCAAGAGAGGTACTTTCCATCGCCACTTCGGTACACCAGCCCTTCACCAGCGGCGTCAATAGCTCAACCATCTGCGCGCTTTGAGCACGGACCTGCTCATCCGGGTGATGGGAGCTGCGATCCTCTGCGGCGATGGCATAGTAAGACATGGCACGGCCACCCTCAGTCAAGGCACGCATCTGCATCAACATACGCTTAACATCTGAGTGATGAATAATGGCTGCACGACCTTCGACACCAGAGGCTCTACCCTGAACCCGATCCGTGGCATAGGCAACGGCCTGCTGATAGGCGCGCTCGCCCAAGGCAACACCCTGATGGCCTACAGAAAGACGAGCATTGTTCATCATCGTGAACATGCACTGCAGACCTTTATTTTCTTCGCCAACCAAGTAGCCAATCGCGCCCTCGTTATCGCCAAAAGCCAGAGTACAGGTGGGGCTCGAATGGATACCTAGCTTGTGCTCGACACCCACTGGCTTCACGTCGTTGCGCTCACCTAGACTGCCGTCGGCATTAACCAAGAACTTGGGCACCAGAAATAGCGAGATGCCCTGATTGCCTTCGGGGGCATCGGGACGGCGAGCTAAGACCAGGTGAATAATATTGTCGGCGCAACTGTGGTCGCCCCAGGTGATATAGATTTTTTGGCCGCTGATCAAATAGTGGTCGCCATTTAATATGGCTTTGGTTTTTACCGCAGATAAGTCACTACCCGCCTGAGGTTCAGTGAGATTCATGGTGCCAGACCAGGCGCCGGAAATCAGCTTGCCCAGATAAGTCTCTTTCTGCTCATCGGTACCGTACTGGTTTAACGCATGAACCACACCGCGGGTCAGCATAGGCAACAGACTAAAGCCACAGTTGGCGGTCTGTAGCATTTCCTGCACCGCCAGATCGACAACACTTGGGAAACCCGCGCCGCCATAATTACTATCGCCATTCAGACAGCACCAGCCGGCTTCAACCATCTGGCGGTAAATGGGGTCTAGCCCGGGAGACGTCACCACCTCGCCATCTTTCAAAAAGGCCGGATGCTTATCAGTCTCGTGATTGGTCGGTGCCACTATATCTTCGAAAAATTTGGCCGCCTCTGGCAACACCACGTCCACCATGTCGCGGCTCGCGTCTTCAAAGCCTGGCAAGCTGCAAATGTCAGAATAGTTAACAATCTCATCAAAGATAAATGCCAGTTCCTTCTGCGGTACCTTGTATACGCTCACGATGTTGCTCCCCAGAATACAAAAAATGAATAGATTTAGATTAAGCACTTTAGGAGCTAGCTATCACCTGTGTAAACCTTAATCCATGACCATATGGTCTATCCTCAAGAGACGGTGTAAAACCCTCAAGACACTTAAGACCCGCAACGGATTACCATTCTCGAATTATAGGAAGACAGTATGTTAGGTATTATCGGCGGCTCCGGGCTCTACCAGCTTCAAGGGTTGCAGATCGACAGGGAACAAACGCTAACCACAGCCTTTGGCGCGCCCTCCTCGGCAATCAGCTGCGGTGAGTACGCTGGCCAGCCGGTGCTGTTCCTCGCCCGCCACGGCCCCGCACATCAGCTGCTGCCCCACGAGATTAATTATCGCGCCAATATCTATGCCCTCAAGACCCTCGGCGCCCGGCGTATTATTTCTTTTTCTGCCGCCGGCAGTTTGCGCAGAGAGATTAAACCCGGTGACCTGGCATTGGTTGAACAGTATTTTGACCACACCAGAGGCCGTCGTGCCCAGAGTTTTTTTGGCAATGGTGTCGCCGCTCATGTATCCACTGCCAATCCGGTCTGCGCCGCACTCAATAGCGATATCCAGCGCGCCGCAGCAGCAGTTGGCCAGCCAATTCATCTCAACAATAGTTATGCCTGTGTCGAAGGCCCGCGTCTGGGCACTCGCGCCGAGAGCTTCTTTTTGCGCGACGCAGCCAACTGCGATTTAGTCGGCATGACCAATCTACCCGAAGCCTTCTTGGCCCGGGAAGCGCAGATCGCCTACAGCTCCCTATGCCTGATTACCGACTATGACTGTTGGATGGATGACCCCAGCCAGCATGTGAGCCTGGACAAGTTCTTTGAGGTCTACAGCGACACATTGGCCCGGGCGATTAGAATTTTAAAGCCACTGGTGGCCAGCCCCTTCACAGAAACACCCAGCCATATCAGAGGGGCACTCAAAAGCGCAGTGTTAACAGCCCGAGAGCAACTCAGTTCGGCACAGCAACAGTGGCTTGAGGTATTGGAGCGTTGAGTGATTCTGGGCTAGCGGTGCTGTCGATTATTATTCCCCTAGCGCCAGAGGAGACCCAACAGCAGTATCTGCTCGCTGATCTGGCCGCGGGCTCTTTGGATACCGAGATTATCCAGAGCGCGCAACAGAGTCGCGCCATCAGTCTCAATGCCGGTGCCATGCAGGCAATAGGTCAATGGCTGTGGTTTTTACATGCCGACAGCCGCGTTAGCCAAGATAACCTGCGCGCCCTTGAGGCCAGTCTGGAGCAAGATCCACAGAGAGCTGCCCTGCACTATTTTGATCTCGGCTTTGAAGATAGCGGCCCGCTATTAAACAGCAATGCCCTAGGCGCCAATCTGCGCTCGCGGATACTTTGCTGTCCCTATGGTGATCAAGGGTTTTGTATTTCCAAGGCATTGTTTTCAGCTCTAGGAGGCTTCTCAGAAAACCGCCCCTACGGCGAAGACCTGCTGTTTGTCTGGCGCGCCCATCAGGCCGCTGTGCCACTGCAACGCATCCCCTCAACCCTATTCACTAGCAGCCGTAAATATCAGCAGCAGGGTTGGCTCAAAGTCACACTGTTACACCAGTGGTGTTGGCTAAGACTGTCGCTACCCGAGCTGTTTAAACTAATATTGCAGCGCTGGCGGCGAAGATGACGACCTCGAAAAGTTCTACTGCGATCGCCATTTTTGTTAAAACCCCCAGCCTCTCGCCAATCAAAACCCGCCTCGCCAAAACCATCGGCCAGGTTGCCGCTGAGAGCGCCTACCGTCTCTGTGTAAAGGCGACAAAAGAAACCGTTATAAGAGTTGCTGCTGACAGCTACTTTGCCGTAGCCGAGCAAGAAGGGCTAAGAGACCCTCTTTGGCATGGCTTGGAGTGCCTTCACACCGGCCGCGGCTGCCTTGGCCAGCGCCAACACCATATCTACCAGAGACTGTTGCAACGCTACCAGCAGGTCATTTTAATCGGCTCTGATAGCCCCCAGCTAACAGTCGACAGATTACAGCAGGCCATTGAGGCTCTGAAAAGCGAGCAATTTGCTGTGGGCCCGGCCCGCGACGGTGGTTATTATCTGTTTGCCGGCAGGCGTCCACTAAGCCAGGAGTTTTGGACCAACCTGATCTATAGTCGCGCTGACACCTGTGATAGTTTGCTCGCCGCCCTCCCTGCCAAGGCTGCCCTGCTGGCGCCGCTGACCGATCTGGATACAGTGGACGATGTGCCGCAATTACATCACGAATTAACTGCACTGGGCACAGCATTAACCCCGCAACAGCGGGCTGTGATTAGCTGGATTGACAATAGGGGCTAGTCAGCCACCGAGCAGCTACCCCCACCCAGCACACAAAAACTCGCGCAGTGAGGATGGTTAAGCTGCACGCTTTTCTGTGCCTCGAGCAAGCTGTGGCCAAGATTAAACTGCTGATCATAGGCCAGTAATGTGCAGGCCATCACTGAGGGTTGCTGATCACCTTTGCGCATCACCACCATGCGCGACGAGGCACACATCATGGCATCCGGATCGACATTGAGAATCTGCCAGCAGTCTTCAGTGATCTCCGGCAGATTGACATCAGCGGTGATCTCAGGGAACAGCACCAGGGCCTTTACATCAAAGGCATCCAGTTGAATATTGTGGCGTTTAAATAGCGCGGCATAACCCTCACGGAGAACCTCTTCGTCTTCCCCCCAGAGTCTGCGGCCAGCCACATCAATATTAAAACCCTGCTCCGAGAGCCAGCAAAGTCCATCGAGCATCGGCTGCCAAGATTTTGGGCCGCGCTCTTGCTGGTGCAGCGTTTGATCGAAGTGATCCATTGAGACCCGCAGGGTTAGCTGCTCGCCATAGAGTTTTTGTAGGGCCAATAAACCGCTCTGACGTTTAAGCATGGGACGCATGGCATTGGTCAGCACCAGGAGTCTAAAACCCCGACGTAAGATCAAAGCCATAATGGCGATAATATCCGGATTGAAAAAGGGTTCGCCGCCGGTTAAGCCAATCTCTTCAGTTCCCAGATCATGCTGTTGGATCTCATCGAGAAACTGCTGCACCTGGCTAAGGCGAATAAATTCGAGACGATCATTGGTCGGAGAGGATTCGATATAGCAGTTGCTGCAGGCGAGATTACACAGGGTGCCAGTATTAAACCAGAGTGTTTTAAGCTGCTTGAGTTCGACGCTGGCCCGAGGACAGCCAGCGGCAGTGAAGAGTGGGTTGGAGAATTTTTCTGCTTGAGTATCCATACTCAGGTTCCGATCTGTTTAATGCTTTAAGGGTAGTCTAAATCAGCCTTAAGTAGCGCAGTTTAACAGGCAGAAACAGGATCCGGTCTAGTCACAGAGTAAGCCCAGTAGAAAGCAACAAACTGCAGAGCCAAGCGCACATAGAGGGCAGTTAAAGGAATATCCGTAAACAGCTCCGGGTTGTACGCCATATACAGATTGGCCGGATACACCGCGACCAATAAGGCCACCAAGCCAAGACCAGCCAATGCTCGGAAACGGGGAATCAAGACGCCGATGCCCCCCATAATTTCAAAGACACCGCTGATATACACCAGTGACAAATGCCCGGGTATCCAGGGCGGCATAATGCTCACATAGAAGTCTGGAGCAAACAGGTGGTGGAACCCGGCATAGGTGAAAAAGGCGCTCAGCAGGAATAGGAAAAAGCGCTTTATCCCGCTTTTTGGCAGCTGCATTGAGTCAATTACGCGGCTCAGCGCGTTGGCTAAAGTACTGATGAGGTGCCAAATTCTTCAATTAAGTCTATGGCGACTCGCTCTTGCTCGGCACGGGCATCAAGCTGCTCGCACTGGCCATTGTTCCAAGACCTGTAGCGAGCAACATCTGCACTGCCCACATTGGTCAGGGTTTCCCACAGCAGTAGGCACTTTTCAATCTGGCTGGCGTTATCATCCTCAGCGATTCCCGCTAACAGG
>Ga0115005_10002269_pt1 | contig 15371 bp, 14 predicted proteins | sample ArcOceMetagenome_FD_87163 | JGI IMG/M metagenome (GOLD analysis project Ga0115005, IMG submission 87163) | Marine eukaryotic phytoplankton communities from Arctic Ocean - Arctic Ocean - Greenland ARC118M Metagenome | ecosystem: Environmental > Aquatic > Marine > Oceanic | place: Arctic Ocean... | reverse complement strand
GCGCACGCAGCCCATGGTGGTGCCACCGCCACTGACGAGGGAGCAAGCGCTAGAGCACGTTCGGGCGGAGAGGCTAACGCTGCGCCCAGGCGACAACCAGTCCGGCTACTGGAACGTCTCCGTGCTGAAACATGAGGACGGGCGTATCAGGAACGAGCCTTACCAGGCGCAGGTGTCTCTTCCCCGTTCAATCAACCACTCAGCGGTACGACCGCTCAGTGGCATCAGGGTGCACCTGGGCCTGTTTGCTACCGCTGAGGAGGCTGCGCTGTATGTCGCGCGGTCGATGGAGGCTGGGATCGCGATCTTGAAGCCTGAGGGGGTGGCTCACTTGGCGGCACAGCCGGCACTTAGAGTCCGCAGCGCTGCAACACGCGGCGTAGTCAAGGCGATTGCTGTGACCGCAGCGGACATGGAGGCAGGTCTAAAGGCAGGTCCGCCTCCAGGACCCGAAGAGGAGATGGAAGTGGCGGATTCTGCCGTGGCGACGGTGAGCTACGAAAACCGGCCGTCGCAGCTCGAAGGCTACGAGCTTCTTCTGAGCGAGACGAAGTCTGGCTATGCCAACGTGTACCACGGTACTAACCCTAACCAGCGGTGCAATCCGTGGCTGGCCAAGATCGGCCGTCGCCTGGTCGGCAGCTTTGAGAAGCCAGAGCAAGCGGCGCTGGCCGTCGCGAAGCAGCGTGCAAAGGAGGCGCACCAAGAAAAGGACGAGGCAGTCGATAAGGCGACCAGGGCGGTGGCGAGGGCGACGGCCACCCTCAGCGCGACGATGGTAGGCCGCAAGGAGCTCGGGGCGGTGCAGCTGCTGGGGTTGAACCTCACTGCCGTCAGCTTCGAGACTGTCGTCGATGGCGAGCGCAAAACGACCGAGCAGTACGCGATGGAAAGGCATCTGCAGACGCAACAAATGCTGCGGGAGGCGCGCAGGCCGCAGCAGCGCGGCTTGATACCGCACCAGTTCGGTGGGCCAATACAGCACAACTTTGGCGAGCTGCACCCGCAGCTACGCAACTTTGCAGCCCCACCGGTGACGACGAAGCTGCGCGTGACGGTGCCGCCGAACTCCAAGGGCGGGGATCACGTCCGCGTGATGACGCCGGTGGGGCTGCAGATGGTGCAGATCCCGGCTGGCCTGGAGCAGGGCGAGGTTTTCGACATGGTTTGCCACGAGGCCCCACAGGCGGTGACGAGCAAGCCAGGGCGCCCGCTGCACCAAGGAGGCGGAGGAAGAGGTGGCGGGATCGACCTGGCTCTCTTCAACCAGCAGCGCCGCTTCGGCTTCTCTCCAGCGTCTGCTACCCTTCTCCCGCCTCCTCCGCCTCCTCCTGACGAGATAGCACAGGGCGCAGGCGGCTACACGGTCAACTACAAGCAACCTGGCAATAACCCCTACATTGAGTTCGCCCGCTCGCGTCGGGCGCTCTTGCCGCCGAACATGCGCAATGCTGAGAGGGAGGCGCTTCTGGGCCGGATGTGGACGGCGCTCCCCCTGACTGAGAAGGTCAAGTTCACGGCCGAGACAGATGCCACAAATTACAGCGTCGAGGGGGACGAAGAGATGGACGAGGACGGTGCGGAGGAGGAGGAGGAAGGGGAGGAGGAGGCGGAGGAGGAGGAGCAGGAAGAACTGGAGGAGACGGAGGAGGAGGAGGAGGGCGAGGCGGAAGATGCGCAGAAGGCAGAGGAGGAGGCGGCGGAGGAGGACGGCATGGAGATCGAGTACCCGCGCGTGCGGCTTGTGTGGCGCGGCAAACCCGAAGTCAGCTCGGTGGACAAGGCGATGGTAGGCCGGCGGATCAAGCTATACTGGCCTGGCGAGGACGCATGGTTCTCAGGCGAGGTCATCGAGGTCTTCAATATCGGCGCTGTGACGATTGCCAAGGTGCTGTACGACGATGGCGAGGAGCAGTCTCACCACCTGGGCATATGGGAGCATCACTGGCTGACGGACGAGTGGGGTAATGCGGAGGTCCTGACGACGGCGAAACCGGGCACTGCCTCTGCGTGGGAGGGACTAGTGCCGATCAAGTACAACCAGCAGACAACGTTTACCGAAGCTCCCGTCGACGCGAGTCAGATTGACGATAAGCTGTGGGAAGGTGCGGCTGCGGTAGGGTGGAGCCTCAAGGCCAAAGGGGGAGGGCACTACATCTACTTTGCTCCTGATGGCCGCCGCTTCTCGAGCAAAAAGGGGGCAGAGGAGGTGGCCGAGGAGTACGAGGCGGAGGAGCAGGAGAAGCAGGAGAAGCAGGAGGAGCAGGAGGAGCAGGAGGAGCAGGAGGAGGATGGGGGTGAGGAGAACTTGGTCGACGCTAAGCTGTGGGAGGGCGCCGCGTCGGAAGGATGGAGCCTCAAGGCCAATGCGGGCTTCCACTACGTCTACTACAGCCCCGACGGCCGCCGCTTTTCGAGCAAGAAAACGGCGGAGGAGGCGAGGCATGCGGTCGGGAGCAACCGCAAACGAGGGAGGGAGGCTAGCGACCACGGCAAGGGCGCAAAGCGCGCCAAGGGCGCCAAGGGCGAGGCCAGTCGCAAGGCGCCTGCCGACGCGCAGAAGTGGCTGACGGAGGGGTGTCGGGCAGAGATGCAGATGCAGGACGGAGGAATGGTTGGCTCTCGCTACCCTGTGCGTGTGGTACAGCTCTCCTCCCAGGGCGGCGCGCGCCGCGCTCAGGTTCTGTTCGACGGGCTGTACGCGGAAGCCGACGGCAAGGCGGACGCCGACGACGGTGCCGGCGCCGACACCAAGGCTAACATTGACGCCGACTTCTCACCCGAGGTGGTGGATGAAAAGTTATGGGTGGGGGCTTCGGCGGCCGGGTGGCGTCTGCGCAAGCGGGGCGGAAAGAGCAAGTACCATTACATCTCGCCCGCCGGTGAGCGCTTCAGCAGCAAGCGTGGTGCGGAGGATGCGGCCGGAATCGAACGTGTCAAGCCGAAGCCACTGAGCGTTGAGGAGGTGGTGCAAGAGGCGGTCAAGGCGGCGGTGGCGGCGGTGACGGGAGGAGGTGATGAGCCGAGCCAGGCCGCGTCGGCCGCAGCGAAGGCCAAGCCGGCACCCGCAGTGGAGAGGGCTCCGCCGCTCGACGAGGCGGGATCCAAGGCGCTGGTGGGGCAGACGATCGAAGTCTACTGGGACGGCGAGCTGCGCTGGTACGCCGCCAAGGTGGTGGGCTACGACAAGGCTGAGCGAACCCACACGGTGGTCTACGTGGTGGACGAGATGGAGAGCAGCGAGGCGCTGCGAAACGGCGGCATCACGTGGCGTCCCGCCCCCCCGGGAGCGGTCGAGGCGGAGCGCGCGGCGGCCGGAGCTGAGGACGGCTCTGCGGCCGACTCGTCGCGGACCGGGCGGTTGCTTGAGTGGGTGGACGCCACTTTCCTCGTGCCGGCGCCGCCTGAGCGGCCGATCCAGGCGTGGTCGTTCGAGACGATCGCGCTGGGCACAAGGCTCGAGCTCTTCTACGAGGGCGGCTGGTGGCCTGTGACCGTGCTTGAGAAGAAGCCGGCCGACGCGCAGCTCGCCTCGAGACCGAGCCTCCATGTGCAGGCCATTGGATATGACGTCAAGAGCTGGGCGGGACTCTCAGCCTTCCGGCTGCCGAGTGCCGCATGAAAGATGAATGAATCCATGCCCCGGATGGGAGTCGTCCGGGTTCCGGCGTCGGATGCCACAGCTAGGACTGCGAGCTATAATGAGGTCGGAGTGAGGTAGAGGCTAGTGCATTGTGGTAGAGACTGAAAGAGTACTAACTGACAACTATGATGCATGAACTAAGATAGAGCTCTATACCAATACCTGCACATAAAAAGCCATAAAGGCTAAAGCCGTTTCTCCAAAGTGGCACGTTAAAGTGGTGAAGGGTTTGAACAAGCTCGAAGTCGTGGTGCATGCCAGATGCTGCAGGTGTGTATTGACTATTGTGGAAGCGGGGAAATTAAGATAAGTCATAAAACGGCCTCAATACGTTCTGGAAGCTGGAACCTGTATCTGGGACCAGGGTGTGTCGCGCACCTCAAACACTGCGACACGGTCGGCCAACTTTAGTTTTCGCCGCCCCGAGCCAGCGGTGGCGGTCACGGGTACCTGCTCAAACGAGACATTGAAGGCCGAAGCGATCTCCGCGTGTGCCCTCTGCTGGCCGTGTGGGCCGCCCGCCGCCCAGTCGTCGTAGTATATGACCGTGCCGCGCACCAAGAGGCGGTGGGCGCACATCCAGCCGAGGGACTGTACGGTGCTCGAGTACAGGTCGGCGTCCGCGTCGACGAGCAGCGCAGGTGCCATTTTCCGGGCCAGCTGCGGCGTCAAGCTCGCGTTAAAAAAACCAGTGACCCAGCGGACGCGGGAGTCGTTGACCTTGGCGGACAACCTCGCCTTGAGCTGGTTTACTGAGTAAATGCCCAGCGCATCCGCCGCGTTATAGTGCCCCGCCTGGTAGTCCCCAGAATGCCGCCGCTTGAAGTACACACTGGACGATGGTGCCGATGCCTCCTCAGATGGCAGGCCAGCAAAGCTGTCGAAGCCCCACATACGGCGGAATGGGACCTTGCGCTGGGGCATGCGCTCAGATAGTAGCGCCATCGAGTCGCCCAGGTAGACGCCGAACTGGTATATGTCTCGACGGGCGCACTCGTGGCGGTCACTGCCGCACAACTGCTCGACACGCTCCCATGCTGCGCTGCGGCGTGCCTCAAGCCACGAGCCATTGTTCTTCCCGGCATTGTCAGCGTTGATTATTGCCTTGAACCGCCCGCTGTTGCGCCAGCTGCTGCTGGCCAAATCAACATCTTGCTCGGCTTGTCCGAAGCCAAGCACTGCAGCAGGTACCAGCCCAGTACCCCCTTGGCCCCCAGAAAGGGTAACAACCGGTGGAAGAAGACTCCCGCCGCACCGCGAGTCAGGCTGTGCGTGTTGCTCGCGTCCAAGTTCCGCATTGGAATAGACTGTTGGACATGCACCACTTGTGCGCCAACTGGCAAAGAGAACGCTGCTGCCGTTATGGTACCTGCCAGCAGGGAGCAGGGGCAAGCTTTGGGCAACCCTCGTCGGTGTGCAGTCTAAAGAGGCACGCTTGACACTCGATGCGTGCCCGATCGTGAAAGGTAGCGGCTCTGGCGAGTCTCGCCGCGCCAGTGCTAGCATGCTGTCGCGGTCGCACTCCAGCTCGTGCGCGCAGCCCATCCCATTATCGAAGCATGGCTTCTTATTCTGAGCGAGGCTTCTACTGGCACGTGTGTTGTCGAGCACAGCCTGCGAGTCCTGAACACGAGCGAGTTTAACCAAGGCCTCGTACTTAACGGCGCCTTGAGATGCCTGGTTGATGAGCTTGGTGTAGACGGTCTCGCTGCTAGACGCCGAGCCGTACAGCTTGACCTTCCACTCACCCGCACCGGTGGCGCATGACGATGCGTATGCACTGACGACGAGTCCTGTCTCATCGTGAAGGGTTCCTACACCGTGCCGCAGAATCCACTCAGCGATCCTGTCTCGGCGGAGGACGGTGTGAGATCCAGCCTTAAACATTGCGACAAATGGCCGCTTATCGACAAACTCTTGCCTTACCTCGTCGAGCTGCCAACGCCCGCGTCGTGTCAGGGAAGGATTCAGTCAGGGAGGGGCAGGGAATGGGGCATTTACTTGCTCCAACGCACGCGTCGCATTGCTCGAGATCCATGCTGAGACGTACACGAAACGGGCGCCTTCGATGGTGGTGAGTGCGATGCCGCTGAGCGGTGGCTTCAGCCTCTCCGCGGCTACAAACCTGTGCCCGGCGAGGGCAAGAATTCCGACCATCGACGGAAGCACGCCGATCGGGCTCGTTCCCGGTCGCGACCGCCCATCTGCGTCTTGGCGATTCACCTGCATCTCGAATGCGGACTTCTGGAGTCGTGACGACTGATAATTGGGATTATCAGTGAGCGCTGTGATCATCGATTTGGCCGACGTAGTGGCAACATTTGCGCAATCGGGGTACTCGAAGCAGGTAAGATCGCCCGGCTCCCACTCGGCGATCAGCACGAACTCCGCCGCATGTGGGAAGAAGCTGAGCGCTGTCGCAATGTCCATGCCCGAGAAGATGTAGAGCACGGGCGAGGTCTTCGGCACGTTAACTGTCGGGAGGACGTTGTGCCCAAATCCGTGGAGCTGCTGAGCGCGAGCCCGAAACGCCGCCAGGGCCGTTGCACCCTTTCTCTCTCTCGCTTCCTTAAATCTAGCCGCCCAGCCGTTAATTGCATGCGCCGCTGCCTCTTGCATCCCGCTCGAAGAGGCAGTGGCAAGGGCGAGCCACATGTTCTGCTCTCGACGCACCTCCTGCGAGGGCGCAGACGCGCGCGCGCCGCGTCTTGGCGAAATATTCGGATCTACACCCCGACTCGAGTCGCTAACCAGTGCGTGTGTATCATTGGAAGATCATGATTATCAATGATTAGCTGATCTGGTTATCTAATCAGACGTACTAATTTCTCCCTCTTTTTCACACATTCCTTCCACAAGAGCGCCGTCTTGGTTGAGGACCACTCTTAGTGCGATGTCCCAGGACGACCTCAAGCCTTTGCTGCCGACAAGGACCTCAAGCCAGACGGGCGTTGCTGCAATCGATCTCAAGCGGCTTGCGGTGCTGTGTGGCTGCACAGTCGACGACCTCCACGTGCAGACGCCACTCCAGGCTGACGGCATCCTTGCACAGCCTTCGACAGAAGTCGCCTTCGAATTGCCTTCTAGCATCAGCGCGGTGCAGACAGGCATCGATACCGCGCTCATATCTCTGGCCACGCGTCCGGGGGTCTTCGACACGGTGTCGAGTCCCAAGGCGCTGCTCCTGCTTGCTGGTGAGCCCGTGCTTGTCCACGTGCTGCGCCAACTCTGGCTTGGCGGGATCCGGCGCGTGCTAATCGTACTGGGCGCGCATGGCGCCGCCACTCGCAGCGTGCTCTCCGGGCACCCACTCGCATTCAAGCTCGAGCTCACCTTCCTCGACCTCGGCGAGCAGTACTCGGCCGGGTTCGCACGCTCTCTCCTTCCGGCGCGGCAAGTGCTGCGAGAGCTCGGCGCACAGCGCTTCCTCGTATGCACCTCTGACCACATCTTCGACCCCGCGCTGGTCGTGCGCATGCGCTCCGCGCCCGTGGGGATGGGCCCGGAGGACTGCCACGCGGTGGCCCTCGTCGAGCGCGAGGTGCGGCAGCTCGAGGGCCTGCCGCCCACCGCCGTGCGCGTCGAGCTCGTGCCGCGCGCCGGCACCGCCGCCAGCCCCGGCTCGACCGCCACCGCAGATGACATGGCGGTGGTGGCGCGGGTGGGCAAGGCGCAGAGCTGGCCGCCGGGCAGCAAGGTGGACGGCATCGAGGCGGGGTGCTACGCGTGGAGCCTGGCGGCCTTCGGCGCGCTCGAGCAGGCGCCAGCCCGTCCATCCACCCGGCCACCCATCCTCCACCCATCCACCCACCCACCCGCCCACCGAGTCACCCATCCGCCCACCCGTCCATTGATCCGCCCGTCCATGCACCCAAACGTATATTGTGCAGGTGGCGGCGAGCCGCAGTTACTTCACCCTGGCGCACTCGATGAGCGCAATGGCGGCGCGGCAGGGTGCACTTGGCGCCAGCTTCACCGACGGGCTCGCGTGGTTCGCCATTGAGACGGAGGATCAGCTCTCGATCGCCGCGCACGCCGCCGGCACCGCGGGCGGCGCGCGCTTCCCGTGGCAGGTCAAGCTGGCGCGCGCTGACTCCTTCTCGAGCACTCCCTTTGCCGCCGCCGAGCCGGGCGCGGCGGCGCGCGACAAGCGGCTCGTGCTCGCGCTACGAGGTGCCACGCTCTCGCTCGCATCGCGCACCGCGCGCCTCCGCAGCACGGACGCGGGCGCGGGCGGCGCCGGCGCAGGCGCAGGCGCAGGCGCAGGCGCAGGCGCAGGCGCAGGCGCAGGCGCAGGCGCAGGTACCGCCACGCAGTGCTTCGACCTGCTCGCCGCCACCGGGTCGCCGCGGCTCTCGGCAGCGGCCCCCTCGGGATCCTCCTCCTCCATGTGGCCGCGGTCACCGCCTCCCGGCCTCGACTTGGGCGCGCCGCTGCTGCCGCCCGCGTGGGCGCGCATCGACGCGCCACGCGCGGAGGCACGCGCGCCTCTCGCGTCGCGTGCGGGGTCACTGGGTGTGGTAGGGCTCGAGTCGCTGCCGGCGTCGGTTGAGACGGCGGGCGGCGAGCTGCAAGGTGTCTCCATGAGCATTGCCCCTCACCCGCCACCTCCCTCCTTCACTACCCTCACCCGCTCGCCCTTACCTTCACCACCTTCTTCACCCTCTCGTCCTCGCCCTCGCCCGCACGTCCACCCTTGCTCTCTCACTCTCCATGCCCTTCCCCCCCTCGCCCTCACCCTCACCCTTGACCTTGAGCCCACCCCAAACTCCTCGCGAAGGCGCCACCATGAGCATCGGGGTCGCCTCGGACGTGCCTCTGGAGGCACGAGGCTTCCTTCTCCAGATGCACGCGCCCGCTGGCACGCCGCGCGAGCTGAAGGCAGGGGCGCACGGGGGGGCGAGGCTCGACACCGCCGACGACTTTGAGAGCTTGCTACTCGCCTTACCACGCGGCCCGCCCGCAAAGAGCTGGTACTGCGGTGCGCTCCGCCACGCCGCCGCCCGACACCGCCGCGTCGCACGCCTGCCCCGTGCCGCCCACCCAGCGCCGCCACACAGCCTGCCCGCTCCGCGCGCCACACCCTGCGCCGTGGTCGGCCGCTCAGGTATTCCTGCGAAGTTACCGTCGGGCGTCAGGGAGATGCGGTTGGAATTGCGCCCTGCGTCTCCCGTATTCCCCGCGCCCGACGGGCGCGACGCGGAGTCCGCCGTCGGCACGCCCGGCCTCAGCTCGCCACATCGGCTGCAGCTCACCGTGGAGAAGCGTGTGCCTCTGGTGTGCTGGGCGCTCCTCGGCGTCGCGTTGCTCACCACCAATTCCATTGGCCCCGCGAGCGACTTCCAGGCGGACAATCCGCCTGGCGCCGAGCCACCGGTGCACTCACCGTAGCCCTTGCCACCCTCGCTTCTCGCCTTTCGCCGCCGCCGTCGCCGCTCGCCCCTCGACCCCACGCCACCGCGCCACTGTGCCCCCGGCCTCGCCTGCGCAGGTGTGGCTGCGTGCCGCGTGGCGCGGCATGTCGTCGAGTCTCGGCGTCGCAATCTTCCTGCTGAGCCAGCTGGACGGCCGCCGCTCCCTCGGTGCGCTGCGCCAGCTGCGCAGCCCCGAGTGGCTGCGCCTCATCGGTGCCGGTCTTGGTTTCTTCACCAACTTTGGCGTGCGCCGCCGCAACCGCGGCCCCGCCGCCCCGCCGCTCGCACCCGCACCCGCAGCCTCGCCACGCATAGCGCGCGCGTGCGCAGAGAGCGTGCACCGTGATGAGAGGAACGTGCCGCTCCCCCGGCGCAGGTGTTCGCGGTGTCACTCTCGCTCACGTCGGTCTCGCACGCCGCACTCTTCGCCTCCGTCTCGCTCATTTGGATGGTGAGTGGCAAGATGCTCGCTGCCGCCGCGGTCGGGCTGTCGCCGCGCCTCGCCGCCTGCTTCGGCGCCGCGCCCCCCGTGCCCCGCATGCACGTGCTATGCATCACAGCTTGCGTGCTCGGCGTCGGCCTCTGCTTCTGCGACGCACCGCCGCCAGACACCAGCGCGGGCAAGAAGCCGACAGCGCTGGGCGACGCGGTGGCTCTCGTCTCGGCGCTCGGCGCGAGCGTCTACCTCACCCAAGCCGAGGCGCTGAGGCCGCACGTCGAGCCGCCCGTCTTCTTCCTCGCCGTCGAGATCCAGAGCGCCCGCCCGAGCGAACCCACGCCGCCCCGCCCCGCCCCGTAAGCGATGAGCTTACCGCCTCCTCCCCTCCCTCCCGCGCGCGACCCAGGTATTTCTGCATCTGCCTGCTCGTCGCGTGCGCATCCTCGCCCTCGCCGCCCACGCTGGACATGGACCCGCAGCACGGCGTCTTCGGCTGGATGCAGCCATCCGCAGGCCGGTTGGGCTGCCAAGTGTGGATTACCGTCGCCGCCGACCTCGTCGGCAACCTTGGCACGGCCCTATGTGGAGAGCAAGGCCGGTATGACCGGCCGGCTAGAACATGCCAATTGGCCGAGGCGGGCCGAGGCTGGAGGCCGCCTCGAGCTTGATCTGACGCTGGTGGGGCTAGGTGGGGCTAGGTGGGGCCACCTGTGCTGGAGGGCGAATTGGCCGACGCCTTTAGGCGGCAGATAGAGATAGATGGATTGTCTAACACATAGGCATGGTCGCCGTCATGAAGTACGTGCCTGGGACGATCGTCGCCGTGACCTTGCTGCTCGGTCATCGCTAACCCTAACCCTAACCCTAACCCTAACCCTAACCCTAACCCTAACCCTAAGCAGATCCGATGATGGGTCAACCCTAACTCTAACCCTAACCCTAACCCCATCCAGGCCCCATCATCGCTACGCTGGAAGGCCTCGCCCTCGGCACCGACGAGGTGCCCGGCTCGTGGACCATGGCCGGCGCGGCGATCAACATCGCAGCCAGCGCACTTATAGCGGCGGACGCGCAGAACCAGTCGAAGACCGTCCAGCTCAAAGAGCTCCAGCTCTCAGCTGACGGTAAGGGGTTGTAGAGCTGAGAGCTGGACCTGGAGCCCTTTGAGCTGAGCGTAAAGCCGTAGTATAGAGAGCTCTTTGAGCCGTGACCCGTGTGTGGTGTGTGACAGTGACAGCCTGATGACACTTGACACATGACACAGACAGTGAGCTGTGTTGACGCATCTCGTGTGACGGTAACGTGGGTAAGGGGCGAGAGTGCAGAGTCGGTGACGGGTCTCGGGTAAGCCCGATGACGCGCGTCCGGAGGGTTAACTCTAGCGCGATGTAGTCGTGTGTTTTTCTTTCCTGGAACATGAGGACCCTTCATACGACGAGGGATAACCAAGCGAGAATGAGTGTGGAGCCACCCACAGGCGCAAAGCGGCCGTTCTCTCTCACTCCAGTGAGCGCAGCTGCGTAGCATGAACCACTAAAGATCGCTATGCCGGCAGCGAAGAGAGTGCCGCTCACGAGTGGAGCTCGCGGCTTCAGGATCGGAGCCATGGCTAACATGACTGAGTGGACCAGGTGCATTCGATTCCCGTTCTCAAAGGCTTTTTTGCTCAGCGGGTCGGCGTCACTCAGACCATGGGCACCGTAAGCGGCTGCGCCAACCGCAGAGGCCCCAGACAGCCCGGCGAGCCGCCGAAACGCGGCCATACTCGCCAGAACGACGCCTCGGCAAAGTATTATAAGGTCATCTCAACTGAAGCGTCGTCATGCTCAGCCTGTTCGACCTCATCAACCTCATGAAGAGCCCCCAACTGGGGATACAGGGTACCACCGCCACTGAGGTCATCGCCGCGGCCGAGCAGTTTCTTGGCCTGCAGCCAGTGGCTGGCGACAGTCTCCACGCACGCGCTCTTGCCATCTGCAGGGTTGCCGGCTTCCGGGAGCTTTTTGAAGGGCCACCAGCCGACGTCTCTGTAGAGGAAGTGGCTGTGGAGGAAGTTGCTCCAACCAAGGCACTCCCGCAAAAACCGGTCTCCGATCTTTTTCGGGCGAATTCGATCTTGCACGAGCAACAGGAAAACAAAGATCGGTTTTCGCATCCCCTTCTTCGACATCTCGGTAAGCCGTCGAGTTCTTTTTGGCTTAACTTAGACACAATCGACCGCGCGTTGTGTGGCCTACCTAGCGCGCGCAAGGGCGTGGGTCTGGACGAGATCGCTGCGTACTCAGCGTTCATGGACCCCGCCGTGCGTGGCAAAGAGCACGTGGAGGCCTCACGAAATGTGCTGCACGGAGAAGATGCCACTCTGATGCGGCACGCTTTGCTGACGACGTACCTCTTCGTGCAGCATCACATGCTGCGCAAAGCTGATCTGCACCACCTGATCAATTTAGAGCACGCGCGCGACACGCTCAAGCAGACCCGCCTGCGCCAGGCGCTTTTGAGAGTGCGACCGCTGGTTTTTGGGACTGCGTCGGGGCTCACCTCCGCAGTAAAGCAGCGGCTCTCCAGCTTCCCGATGACGCGCGGATGCCTCCTCTTTTTGCTTAACGACATGCTGCGTGGCTACGCACAGGTATTCTGGTGCTGCAACCCGTGGATGGGGCTCGGGGCATTCATTGCGCTGTTGATCGACGACACGTGGATGGCACTGGTCTGTCTGGTTGCAGTCCTCTCGTGCAACGTGACGGCGCGGGTGCTTGGTGCGTCTCCCATCCTATTGGAGCTCGGACTTCTTCAATGCAAATGTGTGGTTGCTGCCCAGATCATTGCATATCAGAACTTGGATACGCCCCCTCAGGATACGAGCTGGGAGTCAATGAAGATCTTCAAGTGCCTGTTCCTCATCGTCATCAATTGCTTCTGGGTGAACGTCTTGAGCATCGGTCTGGGCGGTTTATTGATCCCACGGATCCAAATGTGCGAGTACGGACTTGGCTATCAATTCGGTATTTTGACGGTATTGATGTGGGGGGCTGAGAACTCGGTCTTCAACAACGGCGTTGGCATCGCCGGGCCCGTCTCCGATCTCGTGTCAACGTCACTTTCCGGCTCCGCATGGGATATCGACCATATTGACTGGGGCAAAGCAGCCGACGCAGTCTTTCGGTCCTCAGCATGCTGCATATGGCTCTCCAGCACGCATGCCAGCTTGCTAATGTGGGTCGGCATGTTGGTCACAAGTCCGATCTTCGCGCTGCTTTACTTCTCCGGAGCATGGATCGCCCAGCTCACGTTCATTGTTGGTGGTGCATCGACCTCTGTGATTTACGGTGGCTATTGGCTATGGGCTCCTGCGCTAAACGCGGGAGTCATCGGCGGGCTAGTGAACGTCCCTTCACTGCAAAGTATGCTTTATGCGTGGCTGTCGGCCGTCTTCACTGTGCTTACGGGTAATCTCTTCGCCCGTGTCTGTGGACTTTTTGGAATGCCAGGATTTGGCATCAGCCATCCATTCGTATGCGTAATATTCACCATGGCGCGCTACGTGAAATTTGCCACGGTCCCTGTCGACATCTCGAATACCACAGTGCCAGAGGATCACCTGTACCAATCAAAGTATGCGAGCAAGTGCTTTCTCGAGCTCGCTGACATCGTCTGCGAGAGCACCTCCGACCCAAACGCGCCGGACCTTGCCACGCGCAGCCTTCGTTTCGTGCTGCCAGAATCATCCGTGGCCAGCATCGAAGCGTCCGTGAAGTATCTCACGCCCCTCCGCAGCGTGTGGCGCAAGGTGCAAGACTATGTGTACCTCTGCTTCTCCTGGGGCGCCTTCTCTCTGAGTGAGCTGCTGCCGATGCACGAAGCACAGGATGGCTCGGCGCTCTCATGCAACAAGACGATCAGCGTGATGCGCCGTGTTGCAGCTGCGCTGGAAAAAGTGCATGAGCAAGAGCTCGACGAAACCCCTCATGACTTGGCGATGCAAGGGTGGCTGTTAGCTGTCCTGCTTCTGAGCGGCGAATGCAACTTGACAGTAAAAGACGTGGAGCGTTTGAAGCTGTGGTACGCTGATGTTCACGATCATGAGGTCATGGACTCAGATTTCACCAAACTCGATCCCGGCCTACGCCGCGAAGTCACCATGGTGTACATGACGCTACAGCTAGCCCATATGGCAGATGTGGCAAAGCATGTGAGCCTTTTCTACGAGTTGTTTGACAAGGACGGAGACGGCCACATTACAGAGGTGGAGCTTCTCGTCGTCCTGAAGAAGGAACGGCCTGACGACAACACGCTGGAATCTCGAATCGCGGAGATCGTCGAGGAGGCAGACAGGGACGCGAGTGGCGGGATTTGTGCCAATGAGCTCCTGCACACACTGCTCAACTGTAAGGCTGCACGGAAAACCAGACTCAACCTGCTCCAGCACGTGACCCAACTTTGCCAGCTTAACCCTACACCACATATTGATCCCAACGAGATTAAGGATACGAGACTGGAGATAGAGAAGATCCGACACGAGCTAAATCATTCCCGGTTAGGGTTAGGGTTAGGGTTAGGGTTATAATAAGGTTATAATGCTTGCCACCCGCTAAAAAATCCGAGACGCACTGTACTATTATCATCGCACCACACTGCACGTATCGCATGTTCCTATAACCCTCTCTCCACTGAGGGTTAGTGTAGTTATAGATATAGTGTGTTGTCCGTTGTCTGGTTTTGTCAGTAGCCAAAGTTAGCCCAGCAGGGCTTTGCGCATTGCGGCAGCGCTCCAGTGTTGCCCCTTGTCGCGGCCTCAGCCCGACTCGATCCACCATGGATCTCGACGTGGTAGCGGTTCACGGATCACGGGTCCACGCTCCCAAGAACACCCTCATCCATCCAATGGATTCATCTTCACTTGATCTTCAACTACTGACAAACCGACCAACACTTCGGACTGTCCGATCTTCAAGGAAAGGTATTGTGACCCAATCTCGTACGACGGCAACCCCGCTGGCATCTCCGGCGTGATGCACGAGATCTACCAATACATCAAACACACAGGGAACTTCCAACTGCTCTTCGAGCAGCGTGCGGTGCCACTGTTCAATGGTGGCATGGCTATCGACCAGGCCGAGAACATCAGCTTCATCGAGAAGCGACTGCCGAATGCGCCCGAGTACGGGTTCGACAACCCGTGTCCGCCGAGAAGCGCCTCCATGAAGACAACGTCATGGCGTTGAGCAGCACTCCTCGCCGCCCTATCGCTACACCTACCAACACGCCCGTCCCGAAGGAGCAGAGCCGGAACTACATCGCATCGGAGCACAAAGTCAACGAGCAGCTTCGCTCGCTCATGGGCAGCCTCGCCCATTGCTTCGTGGATCGCAACGCCGCGCACTCCTTCATCGAGAAGAGCGACGGCTACGGCTTCAAGTTCCTTGAGCTCTGGCGAGCCGACATGCAAAAGGTCAAACCGTCCGACCTGGCGCTCGTCACGACGAAGCGCGACGCTGCATACTCTCGCGGCCTCGTCGGCGATCTAACTATCGACTCGCTGAATGCCTTCATCAAGGATTACTGCATCCTCGAGCGGACATGTCCGCCTGAGAATCGGAAGAGCAATGCGGAGATGATGACTCTCATCAACACGACCATGCTCTCCAACGAGTCCACCCGGAGCGGTTTCGAGCAGCTCCTCATGCTTTCCATCCATGTTTCCAACCTCTCGACAACTACGACGATACCCTCGACGCGGCACACTCTATGCTATGCACCCGCCAGAACTACGTCGAGATGGACGCGGTCAAGGCCAACTCATCTCAGTTCGGCGGCTTGCCTGCCCTCACCGCTGCTCACGTAGCTGCCCTCGCATCAGTCAGTCAGCATCGAT
>Ga0115005_10002267_pt1 | contig 15379 bp, 15 predicted proteins | sample ArcOceMetagenome_FD_87163 | JGI IMG/M metagenome (GOLD analysis project Ga0115005, IMG submission 87163) | Marine eukaryotic phytoplankton communities from Arctic Ocean - Arctic Ocean - Greenland ARC118M Metagenome | ecosystem: Environmental > Aquatic > Marine > Oceanic | place: Arctic Ocean... | reverse complement strand
TTTGCAAACAAACCTGCTCTTTTCAAGGCATCTCTATACGCTTTTTTGGTAGTTTTATATCTAACAGTGCGTTTGCCAATAACAAGAGTCCCTTGAGAGCTCATCACTTGACGGGTAAGTCTTGATTCGTCCATTTCTGCAACTCTGGTTTAAGAGAATCGTAGCTGTCGGACAGTGATGGATGAGTGCGTCAATGGGTTGCAGTTTTGTCTTCTTCAAATATACTTCGTTTTTGATCTTGTGTTCTTTCACCTGGAACAGTTGGCGGGCGAATTTATGATGAAAACTGCGGAGTTTCATGAGCTGACTCTTCATGAGTGCCCATGTATCACATCCCCAGAGGAGAATGTTCACAGTTATGGCCATGTACATTTGACATCTTAGTTCGAGTTTGATCTTGCGGTTTCTGAAGATTGTTCTACCGAGGGCATTAAAGTTCTTCGTTGCTGCGATGATTCTGAGCTCGATGTCGGTGTCATCTGATAGGTTTTGAGAGAGGTAAGTTCCAAGGTATTTGAATTTGTTTGTAAACGATACAAATTTTCCGTTTGGGATATCGAAGTCTTCGTCAATGAGTTCCTGAGGTATGTCTTCATTCTTGAGTTTCGAATGAGATGGGAAATACATTGCTTCTGTTTTGGATGTCGCGTTGTTGGCTCTTGTACCGAGATGTACTTCAAGACCAAATTGTGCGAAGGAGGATCTGAAAAATTATGTTCCTATGATGAGATCTTTCTTTGAGAGGAAAATAAATGCAGAGTCGTCTGCATAAAATGTGTCTTTGTGGTCTTCTCGTAGGCGGGTGCCTGATTTGGGGCTCCTTTTATTTAAGAATCCTTTTGCATTTGGATACCATTCGAGGTGCGGACTGGCGAGGTCGACGGAGGACTATTTCTGGTGCATCGTATCAATCGTCGCTTGGATCACAAATAGGAATAGGACTGGGGTCAGATTGTCTCCTTGTTTGACACCAGCAGACGTAAAATTAAAAGTAGTAAATACCTTCGGTTTTTGTTACGAACGCATACGTCAGAAAAGTGGGCCTTCCGTTCCAGAGAATTTTGTAGCTACTTTACGCGTGTACTCCTTCACAATATCAAATGCAGAGCCCTTAATTTGAGCAGGATATGATCTCAATTTCAATTTCAAATTCAGTAGCGTAACTCAATTTTAACTTTATCTTTTATTAAAAAACAATGCACCAGGGATACTCAGCCTCTGCTCTTGCGCTTCTTCTTGGGTTGCTTCTTCAGGAGAATACTCTTCTCTGGAGTCTTATTAAGAATAGATTTTGCATCAATCTTCTTCATATCCTTCATTGAAGCCTTGTAGGATTTGCTCTGATTCGTTTTACCAAATTTCACCTTTTTCGAGCCTTCATTTGAAGACTCTTCTTCCGCTGCCGCTGCCGCTTTGGCTTTGGAGGCCTTCTCTGCCTTTGCCGCTGCCCGTGTAGCGGCTTTCCCAGCAGCTTTCTGTTCTTTCTTCGAGATTGTTATGATCTCTTCCTCTTCTTCCGTGAGCTCGATCTCTTTCTTGGGTGTTGACTTCTTCTTTTTCTTTGATGGAGTTTCCTTCTTCGGAGTACTAATCTCTTCCTTTTCTTCCGTGAGCTCGATCTCTTTCTTGGGTGTTGACTTCTTCTTTTTCTTCGATGGAGTTTCCTTCTTTGGAGTACTAATCTCTTCCTTTTCTTCCGTAAGCTCGATCTCTTTCTTGGATTTTGATTTTTTTCTTTTCTTCGATGGAGTTTCCTTCTTTGGAGTACTAATCACCTCAGCAGCTTTCTGTTTTTTCTTCGAGATGGTAATGATCTCTTCCTTTTCTTTCGTGAGCTCGATCTCTTTCTTGGGTGTTGACTTCTTTTTCTTCTTCTTTGACGGAGTTTCCTTCTTTGGAGTACTAATCACCTCTACTACCTCTTCTGTCTCCATTTCTGGTTCGTTTTTCTTTGACCTCTTTTTTGCCGAAGTTTTCACCTTCTTTGTTGAATCTGGCGATGATTCTACCTTGCTGAATTCCGATCCATCCTTTTTGTCCTTGGACTTTTTCTTCTTCTTTTTGGATTTCTTTGGCTCAGGTTCTACTTCTAGTTTCTCTTCTACTACCGCAGCCTCTCCCTCGGCAATGCCATCCTCTGACATTTCCTCGTCGTTTTCAGTGTCCTCGTTAATGTCAACATCTCTACCTACGGCCTTGATTCTCTTCAGATAAGTTTTATGCATATCATAAAGTCCTTTTCTGTAGCGATCTGCCGTTCTGGTATCACTGGCCAATTCAAAAATAAACTGGCCAACGGTTCCTACATGCACTTGATCCATGACGAGATTTTTTCTGGCTTCAGCAGATTCATCTCCTTCTTCAGGTGTTTCATAGTTATCACTGACAACACTGAATTCCTCCAAGAATTTCATGATAACCTTGTCCATTGCACGCTTTTGAATAATCTTGTCGTCTACACGCTGTGCCAATGCAAAGAATGGCTCAAGTGCATCCAAAAAAGTTGCTTCTGTAAGGGGTAAGCCTGTTCCCTCTTCAGCATTCACCTTTGCCAACTCCTCCAAACAGATATCTAGAATGTGGAACCTCACTCCATTTCCATATTTAGTGGTACGAAGGACTTCCTCAAAAAGAGCGTCGTTGAAGAGACGGATGATGCCCAAATTCCAGTGACGGGAGGACATGTATCTGTAGACCTCCCTAAGTACGAGACGAGAGAGGGTGTAAAACTTGTCTATTCTGTACTTGTCCATGTTGGACCATTCGCGTGTCAGAGTTCGAAAGAATGTTCGCACATAGAGTGCAGAAAGGTGGGCTCCACGACAATGCTTGACATTTTCTTCTTCTGCAGGGTTGACGCTGTCTTCGTCCATTTCCTCGTCCTCGGCTTCGTCGCCCTCTTCTTCGTCGCTCTCTTTCATTTCAATTACTCGAATTTCGTCGTCGTCGCCTTCTTCCTCATCGCTTACATCTTTTCCTAGTACGCCTTCTTCCATTTCAAGATAAAACCTACCAGCATACTCATCTTCTTCTTGGTTCCCACCCACAGACCATATCAACTCGGCCAGAAGCTTGGATACCTCCTCCTGAACAGGAGCACCATCACAGAGGTATAGGGTGTGCCACATACCCTTCCATAATTTCATCAAGTCTAAAACACTCAAACCCCCATTCTCCTTGTTTGGATCAGTCCTCGCCTTGAGATACTCCGTCAACTTCAAAATAGTAGCATGGCGAGTCCTAGCAACGGGTGAAGCCAAAAGTCTACCAAACTTGTACTCGGGCGAGTTTATGAAATCCGCATCAGGGTTAAGGTTCTGTTTGACCTCTCTGGATTTGGTAAACCCTGCACTACGAAGTTTGGCCCTTTCGCGAGCTTCCATGGATTTTATTTTGGGTTGTTGTTGCCATGTGTTGGAGGGGTTGGGCCCTTTTTGGCGTTGCTGGCGTTTGGTTGCTTTCGGTTTATCATTTTTTACCGAGGCTGCCGTCATTTTGGAAATTGGTCTAAAAGTGAAAGTTGCAATGTGTGTAGATGTTTGTTAAGTAGATGTGTTACACGGGTCAACTTTTAATAGTTGTAGTTGTTTCAAGCTTTGTTTCATCAGTTTTTGTGTCGAAATGTGATGGACAAAACAATTTCCTCATTATTGATTTTGGATGGATGGTGACGGTTGGTCCTTCAGGGATATTACATAAGTGGTTCTGAAGGCATCCAAAAATACCAAAGAGATCACGACGAGAAAATGAGAGAAAGCAAGACGGTACCAGTATGATACAAGTTCGCAAGTAAAGCACAAGTATCTCCATCAAAGAGGTTTATGAATTGCAACATAAAGCACAGAGTCTACGAACAATAATTAGAAACAAAATCATGGCTATCTCTAGTCCAGTGAAGAAAAAGTCCAAGAAGGACAAGAAGCGTCGCCTCTCGTCTTCTGCATCTAAATTACCCATCAAGGAAGAGCAATCCAAAAAGGTTAAATTCGAATCAAACTCAGGCACTGCAAAATGTCTTACCTTTCCATCGAAATATACAACTGAGCTCAAGGTGGCTGTCCAAGATCCAGACTCTACCAAGAATCCTGTGGTAGTTTCATTTCCTGCTGGTCTCCCATCCTCCATCGCAAATAATTCAAACGATGAGGACCACGATAGTAGATCCCCACCCGTATTTACATGGACCAAAGCGCGCCAAGCTTCTTCGAAAGGCCGTATCCTACATGGATCAGATGATGCATGTACCTATTCGGCGATGAATGCCGGGAGGGGGTCTGATGGACGTCTTACCAAATTATATGTTGCAATTTATCATAAGCCAACCAATACAGTCAAATTCATTCCATCCTCGGAAAACGGAACAGTTTTTGCCATTAATCAAAAGGTGACTTCGTACCATGACTCTAAATCACTAGATTTCAGAAATTTGACCATGAGTGAACGCAGAAAAATGGTATTTGAGTCCTTCGGTTCCAGTAAGAAGAAGAAGGTGCTCAGGAGTCAGGCTGCAAATGTTGTCGAGATGAAGAGCGTGGTTGGTGCTGGCGATGGAATGATGAAAGCACTTGGAAGTCAAATCGAGACTGGAATTGTCAGTGAAAGTAATAAGAATGTAATGGAGGAGGTGAAGAAGGGATCTGATGCAAAGGTTAGTATTATGCATGATATACATGTCTTTCATTTTCATCCCTTTCAATGCATCATGGTCCTGAATACTAATGATGAGTCAATTCAATCATTCCTATGCAGCCCATAACAGCTGTGGATAAAGCATTCGCCGAAGCCAGAAGAGCTTTCCTTCCACCGTTCGATGAAAATGCAACAAAGCCATATAGAGTTTACGACTCTCAAGAGGTTGCTGGAGAAGATGCATGGGGTCAGATCTCTCGCGTTGTTGATGCATGTATTAACAAAGAAGATTGGAAGAGTGCTCTCCAAAAGTGGCCCTGGCCAGAGTCTACCGCCAAACTTTTGGACCTTGTGTCAGATCCTCACAGAAAGGGAGCAAAATATCAAATCAAGACCATCCTCCTTGTACATCACTTAGTAAGATTTCACGACAAAGCTTCTAAAAACTTTATGGACGGCACTGCTGAAGAACTGGGGAAATATCTTGGGCTGCCAAAAGCAGTTTCAGATCGCTTTCTTGAACTGTTTTGTGTGGCGTCTTATGATCGTGGTAGAGCTGGATATGCAACGTCCAAGAATTTGAAGGATAGACGAGTCATATATACTTTGGTTATGTACCTGCTTGCGCATGGAAAAGAAATGAAGGTGGGATCAATCGACAAATTGTGCCTTGACATGAGTATGGAGACGAAGGAAGCTATGAGCCTTTACAGAGAAGCTGGATGTAAGTGTGTCAAGGGGAAATCTGGGATGGTCAGTGTAAGCTTATCAGTTCCTCTTGTCTTCCCCAATCCTAAAAGAGGGAAAAAGACTTAATAAATATGTAGAAGCGTCTATGCGAGGAGTAAAACCAAATTCTGTCTAATTTGAACATATGATAAAAAGTGAAAAAAACCATGTCTTTTATCAGGATTCATTCGATAGGAGGGAGGGAGGGGGACTCCGAGCCCCCTCACATGATATGAGTGGGACATGAAGAATTTAGACTTCAAAACTTACCGGACTTGTAAAAGGTCGTACTAGCTGTAACTTTTAAAATAACGACAGTCCTGTAACCAATTTTTTGATTTGAATACATTGAACCATGTGCTTGTTGTTCTTGTTGTGTGACTCAGACCCGAAGGTCGCCCTTCTTCAATGCTGTTGTTGTTGTTGTTGTTTGGCTGTAAAATTTGCTAGTGAATGCAAACTCCGCCGCCCAAACGAGTACTTGTGAGGCCTTCAACCTGACCAAAAATCTCTTGTAAATATTTAGCTAAACAAACCAAGTCACGCACGGCGCATCAGCACCACACCGGTCATTGTTTTAGGCATACTTGTAGTTCGTTTGTGTCATATTACGTCAGAGGGGGCATTGATTGATTGGTTTGTTGTCGCTTTTTTAGCCCGAACTCACTCTAATAAGCACCTAATACTGTCTAATACGAGTACACCCCGCGATTCTCAAGAAGGAACAGTTTTTTTACAAACCCGGGTCGGGGATAATTGGACATTGATTCAACGACATCAATATCTTTTCACACAATTCTGAGTGTCAAAAAACTATCAGACTTCAAAAGATTTCAGATTGAGAAGAAGTGTTGGATTGATTCTCATAAAAAATGCAGGAGACGAATAAAACATCTTTTTACAATTAAAATATGAATAGAAATAACTATACACAGCAACTGTTTCACAATGATAAGGCAACCAGAAGATGGGCTCTTGATACCACCGCCAATCACAGTGAACCAAAAGAAATTCAATCAGTTCCAGGATCAAGCACCTATCAAGTACCAAAAAAGGAAATCCCTACAGATTTTGACAGGAAGAACTATGTAAGAAGAGTACGTGTTAAAAGGAGGAGCTTTTCCAGACGCCCTAATGTTTTATTTTTCCAAAATGACCCGCCAGAGGAGACAGATGACCGCACAACTGACATGATTGCATCTAGTTTAAACGAATCTTCGCCTATTGCAACGAAGGACGTGGTACCAAGTGATACTCAGCTGGAGGATATGATGGAGAAGGTTGAAATTGGAAACCACAGATATTCCCTCTGAGATATTCCCTCTGAGTGCAGCATCTGTCTATTCAACCCACGAGAGGTGACATTCATGCATATACGTTACAAGTTCAATGATGTATACTATACTGTATATTTGTTCAGCTCCTGGCTTTGCGAGGCTATTTACACTTTTGAAAGATTTGAAGCTAATAATAATCTATTTTTTTTTATAAGAAAGAAAACCAATCAAACTTCTATCTTCATTTTCCTATCGGCCCATACATTGGCATAGTAATCACTGACAGTAGATAGTGCTCCATCCAGTGTGTTACTTCTCAGTAGTCAACCATACGTAGTGGCGACAACTAACTCTTGCTGTCGGGTAGTAGGGCATAGTTCGTTTGTGTCGTATTACGCCAGCCAGGAGGGGACATTGATTGGTTTGTTGTCGCTTTTCAGGCCATTGTTTTAGGCATAGTTCGTTTGTGCTGTTTTCTGTTTCTGTTTTAAAGCTGTGAAGTTTTGTTGTTGTTGTTGTTGTTTGACTCAGACCCGAAGGTCGCCCTCTCCAAGAGAGATTTCGTCTAGATTATTTTTTACTATAAAGATGCTTTGCAGTCAAGTTCGACCCCTCTATCAACAGCACCATTATTGTCCATGTAATGTCTTCCGAATTGGCTGTTGTCAGCACTAACCTACGTGATAGTGATAAAAGTAGTGGCAGCGATTTATCATGTTGCATCCCCTAAAAAAGTAGACTAAATTGACGGAAGAATGAACATGAAAACCCGTGCCCCCACGCTACAAATATCTCCACACCCAATCGTGAAGCTTCCCATCGATGATTTGATTCTCACACCATTTAATGTCACAATATCATCCTGCCCGCACGCTCTGAAACGGAAAGCCTTCGATTGTTCTGAATATGAAATACAAGATGCATGTTCACTGCATGAGTCTTCAATGCCACCAATATTGCAGTCAACATGACCAATTGTTCCACCAAATTCCAATCCATAGAATCCAAGTGTTTCCGATGCTTGTTCGAGAACCGGTGGGGCTTTCCCTATAAAACAAGGGTTTCCTTGCATTAGGCTTCGGAAACGGGTATTCAAAGAACATTCACTGGCCAACGCAGTCAATAGAGAATCACGACGTTTCCCTAATGGGAACTGCTGCATTGAATCAACGAAATTGTCGACACTCCATTGGCAACTTTTAGACGAAAGGCCAATGAATGCAGCATGACCGGGCGGAATATCAGTACTTTTGAGTCCTGCAATCGAAACACAGCGAGAACCATCGACGACATCATGCGACTGACTCGCAAGGATTCTCTCGGTTGCACCCGAAATGAGGTTGCTATCATGTTCAGTTGTTCTGCACCGCTGAAAGTCAGGTGTCATCTAAAATGTAACGATCAATTGTATGAATAAGTTGAGCATATTTAGCACATGTACCATAAAGCAAATATATGAAACAAACGCACCTTTGGAATAGACGCTTTGATTACCTCCGCATTTAGAGGAGGAGTCTGCCCATCTGTTAATGACTGCTCTAGGGTTTTCTTCCTCCTTCCTCGTTGCCCGGTGCCTTTGCTTTTCGGTGCCGGTCTTTTCTTTTTTGTTGGCGTGGGCGCCACAATCTTCCCCTCCGCAATATCCTTCTTCTCCTGTTCATAGGCTGCCACTGCATCTTCACCCTCTCGTTGCGCCTTTTTTGTCGCCTCTTCTCCATAGAGAATGAGGTGGGCCCAGGCTAAAAACAATTGTTCGATTAGATATTATTACGTGTACTAGGTCCGCGTGCAATGAAAATCAATTGACATTCTTACCATAAATTGCCGCGGCATCCCATTCAGAATCAAAGGTTCCAAGGTAATGATTGGTTCCACCAAATGATATTTGACTTTGCCATCTATCATGGCCTTTCCTAGCTTGCCGACAGACTCCTCTATATGCATAGATAAAGCGTTTGGCATTACCTCCTGCACGAGAAGTTTGCTTAGGATCACGCAATAACGGCACTACCCCTTTCGGTAGATCCTGATTTAGGAATGAAAAAACATTAAATGAGCATCATAAACTAAAGCATAAATTTCTAAAAGTTCCAATGAAATGTTGGCCTACCTTGATATTTATCACCGAAAGGGCAGGCACAACACTTGAAGCACCACCGCCTGAATATGAAAGGGAGATAATCAAATTATTAGTGGAAGAAAATAAAAGTATGCACTATTTTGACTGGAATATGTAGACTAACCGAGCATTTCCAAACCTCTACCTGTTGCAGTAGAGGTTGTTACCTCATCATTTATCATACGAGTCCCATCTGATTTGAAATTCAAATCAGTAATCTCGTTCCTTTGCTGCTTGGTTTCATCGTACACTTTCGCCGCTTCGTCCGCACAATCAAAGTATAAGCATCCTGACGTAGATTCGGCTGACAGAGTATCGCTTTCTTTCATAATCGGCTCACCGTTGACCTTTACAAAATATTTACCTTTGGGATTAACCCAGACACCATGGTAGGTGGAAACTTGAAGGTTTCCAGCTTCGTCCTTGTCTTTCATAGCTTTAGGATTAGAAATGCTTCGTTTTTTCTTTGAATTTTGCCCAACAGACGGCACACCGCCACCAAGAGAATTTTCTTTTGCAGGTACAGAGGTTCCTATAAGAAAAAAGCTCCCATGTGAGTATTTCAAAGAATACTTTTGCATAACCAACTATTATTATTGATTTGAACTCACCTGTGATATTTGATGCGCATGATCTTTCGTGATGAGTTCGAGCTTGACTTGTTCCACAATCTACAGAGCAGCTACGACACAGCCATGTTCCAGGAGGAGCATGAAGAGCTGCAAGATGCTGCCTCGTGCCTTGCTCACTTCCAAATTCCCGGCCGCAACGTAAAGCGGGTCGAAAAGCCGAAGGTCCCGAAACAGCGCCACCTGGACCATTTGCTGTAATGGATGAGGTTGTGACAATTTCATCGCATATGCAAAATGACGACCTAGCCTTGAAAGCATTGATAATCGGTTCAAGAGATACGGTTCCAAGCTCTTGGCGGATTGGAGATCCGATCTGCAGCCAGCTCGCAGCAAGACGTCGAGACTGAACTATCTTTCCGTCTGAAATCATCTTGTCTGTAGATATTGATAGTTTCTTGTCAATCAGAACGTCATGATAAGACTCGCTGCCACCTTTACAAACCCCAGTTCCAGTCATTGATGAAATGGCGAGAGAGAACAAATCCTCCGTGGTTTTAGATCCGTTGTAAACAACAATTCCCCGACTTATCAATCTCCTTATATGCTCCATACTCTTTTCACATGTGTGAATCCTGCTTCTATCCCACTCCTCTCTCACAACATCAGTGAACTGGGGTAAAAGAAATGACAAAAGAGCAGGAACTGGTGCAGAATATGTAACTTCACGGTATCGTGAATGCAGAGAAGATGCTACTAGGATCCTGCGCCTCGCAGTCAAACCTGTGAGCGAACTAGAAGCCGACTCGATGCTATCGTTTGATTTGGTACTTGTATCTATTATGCCGTCCGGAGAAACATCCAAGGCGAAATTCCATTTTTCATCTTTAACTCCTGCCAATCCAGCGTGGTTATCACTCTTGTTCCACATTGCCATGTCAAATACCTTACCGATCTGACCATTAGGGTCAAAGTGAGCTGTTCCTAACCAACTCATTCCATCGTCAAGAACTACAGACTGGAATGGGATTTGACAAAAATGTAAATAATCCTGCAAGAAAGTTTTGTACGTCGTAACGATGACGTTGTAGGGAGTGTCAGAAAGGCCAGATAAGCCAACTGATGTAAAGTGATCTATGCGCATTCGCCGTCGATTCTCATTGTTACCATGATATCGCAAACCTCTCATGTAGAAAGAGGTGTCGCCCGAAGACGAAGACTTGGCACCCAACGAAAAGTCCAAGGGTCCAAGAGCATGCATAAAAGTGTCCAGGTCACTTTCGTTTGTCATGATCAAATGAGGTCCATAATTAGGCTCTATTGGGTGTCGACTCTCATGGCTATCGAGCTTCACTTCACTTGTACTAGTAGCCAATCCTTTCAATAATTCTAGCACCCGATTGGCACGAGTTCTCCACAACATATCGTGCAAGACCAAATTTCCTGCCCCCGAATTCATGATTTTCAACAAACGAGGAAGACATTTCGCGGACCATTCCTCACTTGCCGTCGTTTGTTTTGGTGCTTTAAAACTATCATCACTGTCACTGCTGAAATGACTATCTACAACTGCATCAGCATCGACATCACTAGAATCGCTATCCGAGACCGTATTCACATTCCTCCACCTAAAAAATTGGTCTAGAACACCGTCACTGGAGAGAGACATGTTCTTGTCCTTCCTAGCCAAGTCAGATCTAGCGCAATCGGATCTCCACCTTCTCCTCTTCTCCCCACGTATCACTACCCCGCGGACTTGCTCCACGGTCCGCTTGGCGAAAATGTCTGCGGCGATTGTCACTGCACCCATATTAATCTCCGTCTTATAATCCTTGTCCTTGTCTTTCTCTTGATTATCAGCATTAATGACAGATTTTTCATCCTTACGCTCATTCTGCGGAACATCCAAAACATTGATATCCTGCAATTGATCAAACTTTGGCGTCAGCTGTTTGAAAGTCAACGAAGCAGCCGCACACAAAATCGCCCTAGACACTGTCGTCCGAGAATCGAAATTTGAATAACCCGCTAGTTGAACCGTGGGAGCTTCCTTCTTGTCAACCTTTTGGTTCTCCTTTTTCTTTTGAATTTTATCCTGCTTGCGAGTGGTGCTCGCAGCGGTACCGGTATTGTCACCTTTTCGCTTGTTGGAGACAATGTCCAGTGCATGTTTCTTTGCTTTATTTATTGCATCCAATTGACTCAGGAAACGGGGCAAGTCTGCAGTCTTTTCAGGTAAATCGGAATGCACCGCATGGTTTTCTTTCTGCAATTGCAAAGCTCTAAGGATCGAAAACGCCGCTGCGTCAAATGCTCGATGGATTATGGGAAGTTTGTCTTGGCACTGAGATAGAGTTTCTTCTATAGGAAAAAAAAATCCTTTGCGAGGATTCTTTGATAAAGATGTATTACAAGACTGCGAAGAAACTGAAAATTTCTTTTGGAGACTTTGACGCTTGCGTAGAATTGCATATATAGGATCGCTTCTTCGCCACGAAATTGGGTTCGTATTGGATAGCTGTGTCGGTTGGCTCAGATAAAGCGCAAGTGGGTCATGAGCAGATTGGGAATTTGATGATTTACAATCAGTTGGGAGGCTTGAGCTCGCATCTAGGGACACACCGGGGTCACGTTTTACTCTAATCTCTTGGCTTTTATTGTTACCGATGTTGGACGCCATTGTCGGTCCTTGACCTGTCAATAGTCAATACAAAAGAGTTTGAAGTTGTCTAATGGCTTTGACTACACGTAGTCGAGGGTGGGCAGTCACAACAAAATCCTGGAATTAGATGACATGGATTAGTTCGCGCGGAAGCTGCTTGTAATTGTGCATTGTCATCATGCTTAAGTCTCGCCGACGGACAGAAGACAGAAGAGACCTGACTACTGCCTGAAAAAGACGGACGGTGATTTCGCCATGGTGGTTCTTTTTTTTAATGTGTAACCGTGTCGGTGCGGGTTCAATTGAATTTTTGAACTGCGCACCTCCTCTTCCCACGAATCTATTAATTTCTTATTTCAAGGTAAACAAGAGGATGACTTTGAATAGATGCGATACTCGTGTGTAAATACAGTTGATTTATTCGCGGGCAATCCCTGATGACCCTTAATGTCCCTTTTGGCCCGCGCACCTCCACATTCACGAATCTATTTATTTCGATATTTCCAAGAACCTCAGACATCTCACTGCTCACAAATACAGTTCATACCTTTCTCCAATCGTGTGTTCCAAAGAGTCCTACTGCATGGATTCATCTCATCAATCATGAAGATTTCAGCTCTAATTATTCCGTTCCTTACTTTTGGAGTCAATAGTGCTCATGCCATGCAAGTAAAAGTGACAAAGAAAATGACAAAGGTGATTACCAAGACTGTGAAAGCACCAAAGGCACCCAAAACAAAAGCTCCAAAGGCGACCAAGGCTCCAAAGGTCCCCAAATCTGTAGAGACGCAGAATCCAACAGCCCCCGAAGTTCCGGCAGATGCTCCTTCTGATATGCCGACCGTGTTGGCGTCAGAGAGTGAGTACCCTAGTTCTATTCCGTCCGAAAGTCCATCTCAAATCCCTTCTCTATCCGGTAGTCCTTCAAACAATCCGTCTGTAAGTCCTTCCCAAATGCCATCCAAGCCACCATCCGATAGTCCTTCAAACAATCCTTCTGAAAGTCCTTCCCAAATGCCATCCAAGCCACCATCCGATAGTCCTTCCCAAATTCCGTCGAATGTTCCAACGGGTGGTCCTACTGTAACTCCATCTGCTTCTCTCGAACCTAGTGCATCAAGTGGTCCTACTGTTAATCCATCTGTTTCTTTCAAACCTAGTGCAGAAGGTCCGTCTGGAATTATGACGAATTCTCCTACTCAAACGAATGCTCAGGGCGCAAAGGCACCAAAGGGCGCAAAAACACCAAAGGGCGCAAAGGCGACAAAAGAACCCAAAAATGCAAAGGAGGCAAAAGCAACAAAGCTTCCAAAGGCGACTAAAGAACCTAAATCTTCAGAACTGAGGACCTTTCTCTCTAATCCAAACCAAGTGGCTCAAAACCGAATGAATCCAATCGAAAATCAATTTTCTTTTACATTCACTTTCCAGCTTGCTCTCGCGTTAAAGCTGTGTGATAATACTTCTGACGGGGGCACAAATCCTGATTTGCTCTGTGCCGATGATGATGATAGGCCACTTACTCGTTGGAGTTGGCAAAGGTCCGACGGAATTTCTGAGACTGCAGAGAGTGGATTTTTGAAAAACTCTGAAACCAATTCGTACATTACATCTCTAAACAATGATGTCCAAATGGTGCCAGAAAAGGACAAATTGACTTGGTCGATTGAGTTTGACATTGTTGGAGGAATTGCTGATAGAGCCATCGGTGTCGTTCTACATCCTGGGCAAAATTTCGACTTGATTTTGTGTGCGCAGGATAATCGTATAATGCAAAAATTTGCCCTCGCCGACACCCCGAAGTTTGCTGATGGGACCACAGACTTCAACAATGTGCTAGATGAATGCTTCATCCAAACTCAAATCCAGATTTAAAAAAAGGAAATGGCGCACATGTTTAACAGACGATATACCTGTCTTTTTCCAACGCGAATAGCTGAGAATATCTTCCAATAAACATGCTTTGTGTACGCTTATCAATTCGTGTAATTCATGACAGAACTGATGAAACCCCTGATGTGACGATGCTGGATTTGTTGCATGGCGATAATCGTGTTGTATTTTTCTACGCGAATGGCTGAGAATTGTTTGCCAAAATTATGGTTCGTGAATGCTTCATGTATTAATATAGTAATTTATAAAACACATTCGGAAGGTGTCGAATGAATTGGTCTCATTATGAATATTTTCACTAATGGATAAATCCCGCGCATTAAAAACTTTGAAGCTCGATCGCATGATCTCAATAAAATCAATCGCTCTTTTGATCGCTTGCTTGCACTATTCTCATTATGAATCTTCTATCTCCGTCTCCGTCTCCAAGGCCAGTGCTTCAGTCCCCTCTTCGGTATATCGACATGCGGTAAATTCCTCACAACACTCGGGGGGTGCCGAAACCCATCCCGCCCTATCCCCCCAACATTCACACTAAATCTGTGCCAATCAAACCTCACCTGATGCTTGGTCCTATGATTTTGTTTCATATGCTGGACATCTCTAGGTTCGAAGATAATTCCCACCCCTCCAGCATTTGGGTAAGAGTAGAAAAAGCTCACCTGACCCATACACCGTGCTAGCGGTTCAACAATTGGGAAGATGACGACAAAGGTTTGCCATACGAGGAGCATTGTAAAGTATAGTCTCATGGAAACTTTTGGTTCTCTAGTTGTGCGTATTTGTAGTAATCGTTTCATGGTCATTTTCCTGAGGTAGGATCTACGTGCTAGGTATAGTGTGTTTGTGACTGTGAGATAGGCCCCTGTTGCCATGGCAAGTGATGGGATGGAGTGCAAGGTTGGAGACGACATAGACAATAACGGCCCAGGATTAGTGATTGGGTTTGCAAAGGCTGTCATTGCTGCTGTGGGTGTGATCATAATGATTGTGATCTTGTTACGATAAACTCAACCAGTAGATATATTTCCCAATTTCAAATTTGTTTGCAAGAGAATGGAGAAATAAACGCTGAAGAAGAGTTCGTGTGATGTCTGTTGTGCCGATAAGGATGTTCGTTATTCACAGCACTTTTATCACTTTAGATGAGAGTGAGCGTGTTGTGTTGTGTGGCGGTTGATGTTTGTTGTTGTGTGTTGTTGGATGTGTTGTTGTTGTCAGAGGTCTGAGCGTCTTGTCGGAAAAAGAACAACGGTTAGACTAGATGAGTAAGACGTTTTTATAAATCGTTCAAATTTAGATCTCTTTTCTAAAAAATTTACAGAAGAAGCATCTGCTGGCGAGATGTACCCCCCGGGGTACCGGTATGTACCTTTTACCCCCTCTGGAGACATGAATAGCCAAAATATTCATACCCCCCCCTGTCTTTTCCTTACTCTAGTAGCAAGCTAGGAGCTAGCTTCGAGATGTACCCCCCCCCCCCCCAACCCCAACCCTTCCC
>Ga0115005_10002265_pt1 | contig 15380 bp, 9 predicted proteins | sample ArcOceMetagenome_FD_87163 | JGI IMG/M metagenome (GOLD analysis project Ga0115005, IMG submission 87163) | Marine eukaryotic phytoplankton communities from Arctic Ocean - Arctic Ocean - Greenland ARC118M Metagenome | ecosystem: Environmental > Aquatic > Marine > Oceanic | place: Arctic Ocean... | reverse complement strand
TATAGTAGCGGTGTTAGGGCTTAAAGCACCTAACACCGCTTTTATTTTAAAACTCCCAAAACATTTTTTTTAAAAGTAAAAATTGCCTTTCTTGAGTTTTCAAAACAAACAACTTAAATTTCAACTTAAATAAATTAATATGTATAACGTCGTTAAACATTTACATTCCATTAATCGATGGGTCGTTCTAGCTCTTCTTTTGGTGGCAACTTTCGGAGCATTAGTAAAATGGTTTGGGAACAAAGATTACAACGCACAAGATAAAAAAACAGCTTTGTTAGCTATGACTTTTACTCATGTACAATTACTTTTAGGATTAGCATTATTATATTTAAGTCCAAAAGTTTCCTTTGCTGAAGGTTGGAGAGACAATGAGGTATATAGATATTTTGGGTCAGCACATTTGATTATGATGATTTTTGCCATTGTATTAATTACAATTGGGTATTCGGTTGCCAAAAGACAATCTAAGCCAAAAACTAAATTTTTGATTACTTGGACTTTCTATTTATTAGGATTATTAACCATGCTCGGTGGAATTCCTTGGGGAAAATACGGAGCAGGTATGTACTAAATCGTTTCGACCTTAGGGACATGCCTTGTCTCTAAGGAATGCGAACTAAATAGATTCAGAATTTTCGGCTGCTTATTTTGTTCTTATTTCCCCCTTTAAAATCAATCATTTATCCAGATAAACTCATGCTTTCAAAGCAAAAACTAAGAACAAAATAAGCAGCCGAAAATTCTGAATCTATTTAGTTCGCATCCCTAAGGTAAAACAGCATAAAATGAATATCAATTTTAATGGAAAAATCCTTCCTTCTAACCAAGCTATTTTTGATAGCCAGAATCGAGCATTTCTTTACGGAGATGCTTTATTTGAAACGATCAGAATGTCAGAAGGGAAAATTCCTTTTTTGGAAAATCATGTAAATAGATTGTTACAAGGTCTACATTTTTTCAAATATAAAGTCCCAAAAAAATTCACTCCCGTTTTTTTCATAAAAGAAATCAAAAAAATAGCTACTGGAAATACTCGAATTCGAATCACTGTTTTCCGTTCCTCAGGAGGACTTTATACTCCCCAAAATAATCGTCCTCAATTTTTGATTTCAACTTCTCCCCTCTCCTCTCCTCATTTTTCACTCAATAAAAAAGGATTAAATGTTGGTATTTTTGATGAAATCAAATTGTCTTGTTCCCCCATTTCAAATATTAAAACCGGTAATAGTTCACCTTATATATTAGCTGGGTTAAATAAAAAGGAACGAAATTTGGATGATGTCATATTATTGAATGATAAAAATCGAATTTCAGAGGCGAGCAGTTCCAATATTTTTTTTGTCAAAAAAAATAAAATTATAACTCCCTCTTTATCAGAAGGTTGCATAGCAGGAACGATGCGCAAAACGATTTTAGAAATTGCAACTGAAAAAAAATATCTTATTCAAGAAGCCCCAATCAAATTAACCCTCCTACAAAAATTTGAAGAAATTTGGCTGACCAACGCAATTAGCGGAATAAAATGGGTCGCTCAAATTGATCAAAATACCTCCCTTCAATCTCCCAACCACGCACAAATATTTATAGAAAGCTTAAATAAGTTTTAATTTCACATTATCCATTTACTACAACTATGAAAAACAATCTTTTAACTGCTTTAGGGCTATTTTGTGTATTCACACTTTCCTCTTTTATTTTTTCTACTGAAAACATTGCTGACGCTAATGAAATTACAAATGATGAAGAAACATCATTTTACTATGTTTTGGACAACCGATTCCAAGGTGGTTCTGATACCTTCATTAAATTATTTAAGGAAAATGTAAGTTATCCTAAAGAAGCTTTTGACAACTGTCGAGTGGGACTTTCTAAAATAAAAATCACCATCAGTAAAGATGGAAAGTTGGAAAACTATGAATTCACCAATAAGCTAGAGATGGGCATCGAAGAAAAATTATCTCACTTTTTCGATACCACAAAAGATAATTGGAAAGCTTGGGCAAGAGCTTCTGAAATGGAATTAACCGTTGGTTTTTCTTTAATTACCAAAAAGGATTCCTACTATCCCGATGCAGATTTATTGGTTTTGGAAAAATCAGCTTTTAAGTTTGCTACCGATAATGAGTATTGCGATAGTGATGCACAAGTTGAGAAAAGAGTAAAAAAATATATTAAAAGAAAGAAATATGATAAAGCACTTTCCTTTGCGGAAGAGTTGATTCGAAGACATCCTGATAATCAAGACTTTAAAGATCAATTAATATTGGTTAAAGACAAAAGGACAAAATAGAATTTACTGCTAAACTGTTTTCGCTAAAATTAACCTAAAAAAAGCCAAATATTTCAATTGAAATATTTGGCTTTTCTACTTTTATAGAAAAAATCTATTCCGATTCACCCAAGTAAAAATTCGCTTTTTCTCCTCCCACATTTACTTCAAAGTCACCCGGCTCATTTATCCATTTATTTTCAGTTCCAACAAATGCTAAATCTCTAGCTTTGATAGAAAATGAAATCTCTTTACTTTCTCCTTTCTTCAACATCACTTTTTCAAAACCTCGAAGGCGTTTTACAGGCGGTGTAATGGAAGCTACTTTATCAGAAATAAATAATTGAACTACTTCTTTTCCATCTCGATCTCCAGTATTTTTCACGGTGATTGAAACAGTCAATTCATCATTCATTCCCATCTTATCAGCAACTTTCAAATTTGAGTATTCAAACGAAGTATAACTTAATCCATGTCCAAATTCATATTGTGGTTCAAAGGCATTCCAACTAAAATCTCGCTTAATCAAGTCCGTACCTTTGTGGTCATAAGTCATTAACGAATTGGAAAAACGAGGATAAGTAAATGGTAATTTCCCACTTGGATTAACGTCTCCTAACATTATATTTACAATAGCTCTTCCACCTTCATCTCCTGGCAAATATGATTGAATCACCCCCGCAGCTAATCCTTCTACGTCATTGAAAACTCTTGGACGACCTTCCACCAAAATGATGATAACTGGTTTTCCACTTTTAGCTACCGCTCGAACTAAATCCATTTGAGCCTTTGGCAAATCCAAATCATCAATGTCTCCTGGCTTTTCGGTGTAAGGCATTTCCCCTAAACAAACTATTGCTATATCTGCATTTTTGGCTGCAGCTGCAGCTTTTGCAGTATTGATATTTTTATCAATCGAAGCGCCTTCTACAAAATTCACTTTTCCTTTTCCTAATTTATCCTCCAGCGCAGTTACGATTGTTTTCTTTTCTTTGGAATGCCATTTCATTTCAGTTCCTTGCCAAGTTCTTCCCCAAGCACCATTCAATGCTAAAATAGAATTAGCCGTTGGGCCGGTAATTAAAACTCTCGTATCTTTTGCAAAAGGTAAAATATTATCATTATTTTTTAATAAAGTAATACTCTCTTCCGCAGACTTCAAACTTGCTTCAACATGTTCTTCTGAAGCAAATTTTGGATATTTTTCTTTTCCATGAATAGGAGTATCAAATAATCCTAATTGCATTTTCACCGTCAAAATTCTTTCTACCGATTCATCAATTCGACTCATTGGTACTTCACCTTCTTCCACTAATTCTTTTAGCAATTTTGGAAAATCAGTATCCATCGGAACCATGCTCATATCTATTCCAGCATTGATCGCCATTTTGATTGCTTCCTTGTAATCTTTAGCCACTCGATGTCTTGAATGGAGGTAAATAATATCTTCCCAGTCAGTAACTGCGATTCCTTTAAAACCAAGTTCATCCCGCAATAAATTTTTTAAAATCCGAGGGTTCGCATGAACAGGGATTCCATTAACTTCTCCAGAATTTATCATGACCGTTGCTGCTCCAATTTCAACTGCTTTTTGAAACATTGGCAAATAAAATTCTCTCATTTGTCGCTCAGGAATAAATGCAGGTGTTCTATCTTTTCCAGTTCGAGGACTACTGTAACCTAAAAAATGCTTCATGCAAGCAGCCACCTTTTCAGGATGTCCGATGTCATCACCTTGGTAACCTTTGATAATTGCTTCTCCCATGGTAGTTGCCAAAAGAGGATCTTCACCAAATGTTTCCCAAAATCTTGACCATCGTGGATCACGTCCAATATCTAAAACTGGAGAAAAATTCCAAGGAATACCAGAAGCTCTAGTTTCATAAGCTGAGATTTCTCCCATCTGTGTAGCCAAGGAAGGATTCCAAGAAGCCGCTATATTAATCTCTTGAGGAAACAAGGTACCATCGATAGTATAGTTCATTCCATGAATTGCATCAATTCCATAAAGAACTGGAATCCCAGTTGGTTTTTCTTTGGTAGCAATCTCTTGAATTCTACCAATTATTTCGTGCCAATGATCTTGCGTATAAGCGTGACCACCTACATTCAAAATAGAACCAACTCGAAAATCTACTAAAATTTCTTTCAATTTTTTCTCATCTAATTGGTGAGGTTCCGCCAAGCTAAATGGACTTCCCACAGAAACCATATCAATAGATAATTGAGTCATCTCTCCCACTTTATCCACTAACTCCATTTTCGACATCACCTCTTTTACCTTGGTAGAAATTTCGGTTGCAGAAAACTGACTTGGTATCGTCGCTGCTTTTACTTTTATATTATTTGTATCATTTGGATTACAACTCTGGTATAGGAATCCAGAAGTTGCAATTAAAAATATTAAGAAAATTGGAAATCGTTTCATGTTTGTTTCTAAATTTTTTTGAAAAAATAGCTAACTAAAAAATAAACCAAGAATCAACTACTAAAAATAGTACGTTAATTATTGGTTCATTTTTTAATAGAAGATAAATATTAAATATTTCTATTGGAAAATCCTAACATAATCCACAAACATACGCTGAGGAAATACGGTGGATGCATCTGGACTTCCTGGCCAGTTTCCACCAACGGCTACATTTAGGATAAAGAAAAAATTGTCATTAAATGGATAAGCAGTATTGGTCACATTTCCATCAGTAATTGAAAAGAATTGCTGGTCGTCCATTAACCATTTGATGCTATTATTTTCCCAAATAATACTGAACACATGAAATTCATCTGAATATTTTTCCCCTGCTGGAAGGGTGAAAGCATTTCCTTGATAAGTACTTGGATTTCCTTGATTCCCCCAATGCGCAGTTCCGTTCGCTTTATTAGGTTCATGTCCCACCAATTCCATAATATCAATTTCACCACATGCTGGCCATCCATCAGTAAAAATATCCGCACCTAACATCCAAACTGCTGGCCAAATTCCTTGACCTTCAGGTAATTTAGCTCGCACATCAACTCTTCCATAAATGAATTCTCGTTTACCCGCAGAAATCATTCGAGCAGAAGTATAATTACTTCCTGAAACATTTTGCTCTTTGGCTTCGATAATTAATTTACCATCCGAGATATAGGAATTTTCTGAACTACTGGTGTAGTATTGCAATTCATTATTTCCCCAGCCACCACTACCGTTCCCCGTCTCGTGAGTCCAATTCCCTAGATTGATATTGGCTTCATTAAATTCATCTGTCCAAACCAATGTCATACCCGGATAAGAGTTTGGAGTAATATATCCATCTCCTCCTCCAGGTAAAAATGTATCATCATTTCTAATGGTACCAATTGCTGATTCATTTTCAAGCGTTGCATTTGTAGGGCTAGACAATTGTACTTCAAATTCTTCATCACCTTCCTTCAACGTATCAGCTACGATCTCAACAGAAATAATTTGTTCTGTTGTCCCTGAAAAAGTTAAGCTTCCTGATTGAGAAATATAATCTTCAACTGATACTGCTGATTTATCTTTCGTCGTGAAATTAACGGTCACATCATCAGAGCTAGCTTGTGAAAGTCTTACTTTAAAATCAAAAGTAGAATTTTCATTTCCTTCAAATTTTGCAATAGAAGAAATAGTAATTTTGGTGGCAGAAGTTCCTCCACCGTTACCTCCAGCACCACCATCTTCATCTTTGTCACAAGAAGAAACTAGAAAAGCGGAAGTTATAAATATTAGTAAAAAAGGAATTAATTGTTTCATTATAGTTGTATTTTTAATTGTAATTTGATTGAGATAATATTGTCAAATGTCAATCTACTGATTGGATAAAAACTTATCACCTATTTTTTGTTTTAGATCATAAACTCGCACATAATCAACCTGCATTTTTTGGGAGAAGAATGATTCATCTACGCCCATTTTTCCGCCCCAATTTCCTCCGATTGCAAGGTTCATAATTAAATAAAACTTTTTGTCAAATGGATATTCTGCAAAGGTTTTGTTTTGATTATTAAAAGTAAAATATTTTTTATCATCAATAAAAAAATCGATTTTGTCTGCTTCCCATTCTACTGCGTATACATGGAATGCTTCATCAGCATCTGGAATAAAAAGTTGATCTCCAACTTCAGTTCCAATATTATGATTAAACGATTCCGTATGAACTGTTCCAAAAATAGTATCTGGATTATAGCCCACATGTTCCATGATGTCTATCTCGCCACTCTTTGGCCAATTACCATGTTCGTTGTCAGTAGGTAACATCCAAATGGCTGACCAAGTCCCTTTACTAGAGGCAGTCTTAGCACGAATTTCCATTTTCCCGTGCAACCAATCTCCTTTGTATTTACTCACTAATCTGGCAGATGTAAATGAGCTGTTATGAAAATTCTCTCGGTGTGCTTCAATGGTTAATAAGCCATTTTCTACTCTGGAATTTTTTAATGAATTAGCTTGATAATATTGCAATTCATTATTTCCCCAACCACATATCTTAGGACAACCATCGCCTAAATCATAACTCCATTTAACAGGATCAGGAAGTCCTTCATAATTAAACTCATCTGACCATATTGGTAATATTTCATTTGCTGTTTTCTCATTTGAGTTTCCACAATTTTGAAAAACTAAAATGAAGGAAAACAAAACTAACAAAAGGAAAATACGATTTTGTAACTGCATGATTATGTTTCTTTTTTGTAAATACTTGAGAGTCAGCAGCGATTAAATATCTAACCTTGGGAAAAACAAGAAGTCAGTAACTCCTGACCGGAAGCAAAGCGACCAGCCTGATTTCTGACTCCTAAATAATTACCTTATAATTAACTGATGTTAAGCAGCAAGAGAATTTTTATTTACTTTCTTTGGATTATTACCGTCCGTACGGTAATAATTGCTGCGGTTAATTAATTAGAAACATATTTGAATCTCCATAGTCCACCTCCAAAATTAACTTCTAATTCCATGAATTTCCCATTAGCATCTTCACCTCTGTTGATAATATCATAAGTAATAGAACTAGCAGGATCTGCCGAATTTAGCTCCCCTCCATTGGTTGCCTTTGGTAACCCCATAAATGCTCCTAAACCAACTAACTGCAATTGCTCTACAGTACCTTCAACTACTTGGTAGGTATGATTTCCAGAAGTCCAAGCTTCAGCAGCACCCGTCAATTGATCATCAGTTACACATTCAAAACTAAATCCCATATAATCTTCTGCCCACAAATCTCCTTTAGTATCATAAACCATTTCTCCAGAAGTGTTGAAAATCCACTCATCATCAAAAGCACAGTATCGAGTCGCTACATCATCAGCAGGGTTAGCCCACCAAGTATCTCCTGATCCATCATCAGGGCCTACCCAGTATGCACCAGCATCTTGAAGTAAAACCCAACCCAGATCATCACAACCTGTCAAAAATTCAATTAAAGAGCCAGGCGAACATGGTTGAGAATCATCCTCAGCCACATTAATAACCTGAGTTCCCGCCCCAAAACCTCCATCGTTGAAAGCTTTAAGGGTAACGTTATAATCTCCTTTTAATGGAAAGTATGCTTGGACTTCCTCACCCGCAGCAGTTTCCCCATTTCCAAAATCCCATTGGTATAGAAAAGTCTCAGTAGTCGTATTTTTAAAAGTAAAAACATTAGTTTCAATAGTACTTGCAGTTACCGTAAAAGAAACATTAGTTGGAGTTGCTGGCAAATCAATTGCATCATCTTGCTGTGGTTCACAAGCAGAAAATAACATTACAATTACAAGACTTAGAATTGGAAATATATTTTTCATTTCAATATTTTTTTTTAATTAATAAAAATTTAAAAAGTGTAAATGAGTTAAATATTTAACCAAATTCATTTACACTTTGTTCTTAGGACAATCGCAAGAAAGCCATATTTGTTTAATTGTTTAATTTGTTTATTCGTTTAACAAGGAAGTTCCCGGAAGAACAGGATAAACAAATAAACAGCGCTAAGTCTTTTATGCGATTGCCCTGCTTTGTTTTAATATCCTGAATTTTGATTGATTTGACCGTTAGTCAAATCAATTTCTATTTGAGGAATTGGCAATAATTCATGAATACCAGGATTGAATCCATCTAAAACTTGTGCTGCTTTACCAGTCCGCACTAGATCAAAAAACCGATGACCTTCAGTTGCCAACTCTAATCTTCTTTCTTTATAAATTAAATCTAAAAGAATCGGTCCACTTGCATTTGTAGTAAGATTACCCAATCCTACTCGATTACGTACTTCATTGACATAAGTTCTTGCCGTAAGATCACTTCCGCCACCTCTCACGAGTGCTTCAGCAGCCATCAAGTAAATATCCGCCAATCGAATCTCTCTTTGATTAGTTCCCCATCCCAAAGCAACATCACCATCAGAAGCTCGGTTGGCTTCAAGTGGTGCATATTTTTTAATAAAATAATTTGTGTTCTGAAATCCTGGAGAGAAGGAAGCTCCTTGCGCTACCAACACATTTGCATCAACAATAGTATGCTCAAACCTTGGATCTCCAGCCATGAAGTCTGCCAAGTCAGGCGTTACAGGACAAAAACTCCAACCAGTCGCATAATCAGGTCCAACATAATCTCTCATACCAAAAAACTGCACATTGAAATTTCCTTCCGTTGGATTTACGGTAGGTCCAGCAGCAAAACCATAGCCGAAATCACCTGGCTTATTGCTGGAGTGTTGGATTTCAAAAACTGATTCTGAACCAAATTCTCCTTGATTAGAAAAAATATCTTCATAGTTAGCCTCTAAAAAGTAAAATCCAGAACCAATCACCTCTTCAAAAAGATTAGCTGCTTCAATCATTCTACTATCATTATTCTGAAACAAGATTACTTTTCCTAAAAGTGCAGCAACTGCGCCTTGTGTAATTCTTCCAAATTCAGCTGGTGCAACTGATTCAGGTAATTCAGATGCTGCTCTTGCTGTATTTAAATCAGACTCGATTTGAGCATATATTTCAGCAGGAGTATTCTGTGTAATCGTGGTAATCTCATCTACACTTACTACTTCTGTAAGTAATGGAACGCTTCCAAAATATCTAACTAATTCAAAATAATAAAATCCCCTTAAGAATTTTGCTTCCGCGGCCAAACGTGCTTTGAAACTAGTTGATATCTCAACAGGGGCATCATCTAATTTTTGTAACAATAAATTAGCTCGATAAATTCCTGCATAATATTTTGTCCATAATCCTTCTTGAGGTCCAAGGGTTGAATTCAAAGTAAAATTATCATAAGCTACCCAAGAAGGTTGATCAGAAGCATCACTTCCTCCAGCAAAACAATCATCGGAAGCAGCATTCAATAATCCTACGGTCATCGTCCATGCACCTGAGGTACCTCCCCATTGCAAAACATCATAAACAGCAACTAATCCTTCAAACAATTGCTCTTCTGTCTGGTAATAATTTAGTTCTAAAGATGTTCCTCTTGGTATTAATTCCAAATGATCTTTACCGCAGGAAGCTACTAAAACTAGCAAAGCAAAAACTGGAAGTATTTTATTTAAAATATATTTCTTCATGATTTTTTATTTTTAAAAATTTGTCTTGTCAAAAAATGGTTTACCAAAATTAAAAACCAACACTTACTCCAAACATATAAGATCTTGCTTGTGGATAAATTCCTCTATCTACACCAGAGGTAATCTCTGAGTCAAATCCTTTATATTTTGTAAATGTCAAAATATTATTTCCAGAAACATAAAAACGAACTCTAGTCATTCTTACTTTATCCAACCATTCTTGCGGTAAGTTATACCCAATTTGTAAAGTTTTTATTCTGAAAAAATCTCCTTTTTGTACAAAGAAATCAGAGCTTCTTGAGAAATTTCTATTGGCATCTAAGAAAGTCATTCGAGGATATGAATTCGAAGTTCCTTCCCCAGTCCATCTACCTAAAGCATCCGCTGTAAAATTAGATTTATTCAAATCAAATCTTCGGGTAGCATTATATACATCATTACCACTAACTCCTTGTCCAAATACCGTAAAATCAAAATTCTTATATTCGGCTGAAATAGTAATTCCGTAAGTCCAGTCTGGAATAGAATTTCCTATTTTAGTTCTATCCTCGTCATCAATAACTCCATCACTATTAAAATCTACAAATCTAATATCTCCAGGTTGAGCTTCAGGTTGGAGAGGTAAACCATCTTCCCCTACGTAATTATTAATTTCAGATTGATTTTGAAAAAGCCCATCTGTTTTAAGTCCAAATAAATAATTAAAAGATTCTCCTACTGAAGTTCTCGTAACTTCTAACCCTTGAGGACCTACTCTTTGTCCTGGAATAAAATCAGATTCTGTACCTAAGAAAACAACTTCATTCCGATTGTAAGTTAAGTTTCCGAAAACTTCCAACCTTAGGTCACCTCTTCTTTTTTTCCAACCCAATTCTAAATCTACCCCGCGATTTTCAACATCTCCAATGTTTGCAATGGGCGAATCATTTCCAACAAATAATGGAACTGGATCTGTTGCCAAAATTCCTGTGGTTTTCTTGTTGTATACATCAAGCGTCATATTAACATCCTTAAATAAAACCGCATCAAATCCTAAATTCGTTTGAGTGGTTGTTTCCCATTTCAAATCAGGATTTGCAATTCTATTTGGAGTTACACCATTGACTAAGTTATCCGCATTTCCAAAAGTATAGGTTCTTCCCTCTCCAATCGTTGAAATATATCCAAACTGTCCAATTCGATCATTACCATTTTGTCCCCATGAAGCTCTTATCTTCATGAAATTTATGGAAGAATTATTAGAAAGAAAATCCTCTTCTGTTAAAACCCAACCTGCGGAAACTGATGGGAAATAACCAAACTTATTATTCCCTCCAAAATTAGAAGAACCATCTGCTCGCATTACTAAAGACAATAAATATTTTTGTTGAAAATTATAATTAACTCTGCTAAAATAAGAAGCAAACGTTCCATCATATTCAAATCCTCCAGCTCTTTGAGTTTCTATTTCATTAAAAAACGCAAAAGAAGCATCATCTATATTATTGGCAGGAATATCCTGAATAGTAGAAGAAATACCATTCCCAAAGTTCCTTTCCCCTGAGGTACCCAACAATACAGATAGATCATGATCTCCAAATATTTTAGAATAAATTAAGGTATTCTCAACGATCCATTTAAGACCTTGATTTTTACTTCTATTATATGAATTAACATCATTTCTATTCGCTGCATTTAAGTAGAAAGCTGGCGTAAATCCTACGCCTCCCCAAAATGCTAAATCTGCTCCTACACTAGTTCTAAATTTTAATCCATCAATAATTTCCAATTCACCGTAAATATTTCCAACCAACTTATCACTATGACCTTCGCCTTGTTGTACTTCTAGGGCTGCTAGAGGATTTAAAACTTCAGAAGTCACTAACTGTGAAATTCCAAATACACCATTTTCATCACTTACAACTGGGAAATTAGTAAATACACTTGAATTTAAAACATCTTCATCCGTTTCATAAATGGGGGTAAGTGGGTCAAGATTAATAGCTCGACTCAATGGAGAACCAAATTCAGAATTAGTAGAAACACCATTTGCTTTGACATTTGAATAAGCCAAGTTGGTTCCTAGTTTGAATCTTGATCCTACTTTATGCTCACTATTTAATCGAAAAGTAAACCTTCTATATCTAGAATCATCTTCTGAAACTATTCCATATTGGTCATTATATGAGATAGAAGCAAAATAGGTTGACTTTTCACTACCTGCTGATAAGCTCAATTCATGATTTTGAATAGTTGCATTTTTATTAAATACCGCATCTTGCCAATCTGTTCCTTCTCCCAATGAACTTGGATCATCAAAAAGTACGCTTCCTCCATCAGCTGCAGCTGCCTCATTTAGCATAGTTGCATATTCAGTAGCATTCAATACTCTCAATTTTCTCCAAGGATTTTGAACGCCATAAAAAGCATTATAATTTACCTTCATCGTTCCAGCTTTTCCTTTTTTGGTAGTTACTAGAATAACTCCACTCGCAGATCTAGCTCCATAAATACCTGCTGATGCATCTTTTAATACCTCGATTGATTCGATATCATTTTGCGACAAATAATCTATTCCTCCAGTAATTGGGACACCATCCACTACATAAAGTGGGTCAGAATTACCAGGCGTATTAGTTCCTCTAATTCTCACAACTGAACCTGATCCAGGTTGACCTGAATCAGTAGTTACTCTTACTCCAGAAGTTCTACCTTGAAGTGCGCCTTCTAATCTAGTTACTGCCATATTCTCCAATTCAGCAGCATTCACTTTTGCAATCGCTCCAGTTACTACTTTCTTCTTTTGAGTTCCATAACCTACTACTACCACTTCATCCAAATATAAACCAGTCTCTAAAACTACATCAATACTAGTTCGAGCATCCACAGGAATTTCTACTGTTTTAAATCCAGTATATGAAAAAATCAAAACTGAGTTTGCGGCATCAGGAACTTCGATGGAATAGGTACCATCAAAATCTGTTGTCGTACCCATTGATTGATCACTTTTGAGAATTATGGTAGCGCCAATCACACCTTCTGAATCTTCCGAAGAAGTTACAGTACCTGATACAGTAATGGTTTGGGCTGAAAGAAAAGTACTTCCTAATAGAAATAGGAAGATTAAGAAAAGTTGAGTTTTTTTCATTTCAATATAATTATGTTTTACAAAAAAAATTTACGAAACAAATCTAAACTATCAGACCTCATTCAGAGAAAATTAATACCTCATTAATACACTCATGCACAAAAAAAAGTCTATTTTTTTAAACAAATGGTACTCAATTGCTATTTTATCTTCGCAGATTACTACTCACTTCCAAATCTATAGCTATATTTACAACTTACAAACAAACATTTACTTGGATAGATTAAGAATTCTTATCGGTTTAATTTGTTTTTGCTTTTCGCAAAGCATAATCTCGCAGGATCATAACCTGGGAGTGCCTATTATTCAGGCATTCCCCAAAGAAATTTCTAAAGCTGGCTCCCAAAACTGGGATATGGTTCAAGACAACTTAGGCATCATGTACTTTGCTAATAATGATGGAATGCTTGCTTATGATGGTACTACATGGACCATTTTCCCCCTACCCAACTATACTATTGTTAGATCTTTAGCTATCGATGAGATGGGGGTAATCTATGCTGGTGGCCAAAATGAATTTGGACGATTTATTCCAGATGAGAAAGGAATGTGGAAGTTTGAATCACTCAAACATTTAGTACCTGAGGGATTTCAAAACTTTACAGATGTTTGGGGAATTGAAATCACCTCAGATGGAGTATTTTTTATGTCTTCAGAAAAATTATTTCACCTAAAAGAAAATAAAATCTCCGTTTTCACCAAAGGAAATATAAATTTTCTAGGTAAAATCGATGACACTATTTATATCCAAGATTATGGATCAGGGCTCTATTTTTTTTCAGAAAACCAACTAAATAAGATTCCGAACTCTGAGGTATTTATAGGGAAAGCAGTTTCCGCTTTTACCAACATCAGTAACAATAACTTGATTGCCACTTATGTAGATGGTTTTTTTGTAATGACTGCAACAGGATTTGAAAAATGGGAAACAGATGCTGATGATTTTATCAGAACTAATCATATCAAGTCTGCTACAAATATTATTGGAAACCGAATTGTGGTAGCCACAGATTTTGGAGGATTACTTTTTTTTAATGAGCAAGGGCATCACCTTTTCCATTTTCACAAGGGGAACGGATTACTTAATAATAACATACTTACTTTATTTTCAGACCGAAGTCAAAACCTCTGGGTAGGACTTTTAAATGGGTTAAACTACATTCATACTAATTCTCCTTTTACTCGAATATTTCCAGATGAAGAATTGGATGCCGTGGGTTTTGTAACTAAAATCCACCGTGGCAAAATCTATTTTGGCACCAATAAAGGCCTCTATATGGGCAATTGGAAAAAACAATATTCCCCTTTAGAATCTATTAATTTTCAGTTGGTGAAAAATACAAAAGGGCAAGTTTGGGGATTAGACCTAGTGGATGATGAGTTAATCGTAGCTCACTCAAATGGAGCGATGAAAGTGAAGGATGGAATCGCTGAATCATTTTATAACAAAACTGGAATTTGGAGTTTTAAAAAATTAAATAATCACCCTGAATTAAGAGTTTCAGGTGGATATTTTAATCTTTCTCTATTTCGAAAAGAAAATGAAACCTATCAGTTGTTACCTGACTTTACCCAACTAAACGAATCTGCAAGGTTTGTCGAGGAAGATCAAAGAGGAAATATTTGGATGTCTCATCCCTATCGAGGCATTTTCAAAATCAAACCTAACATTACATTTACAAGTTCTGAAGTCGAGTTATTGGGAGAAAAACAAGGCCTTCCCTCCTCTCTATTGAATCACTTATTTAAAATAAATAATGAAATCATTTTTTGTGGCGAACAAGGAGCTTATACCTATAATTATGAAACGGAAAGGTTTGAAGAATATCCCATCTTTAATGATATTTTTGGAAAAAAGAATAAAATCAGAAGACTATATGAAACCCCAGATAAAAGTATTTGGTTTGTCACTCAAGACGAATTTGGAATATTAAAGATTGATGATAAAGGTCTAGAAAAAAAGATCAACAAAGTTGTTTTTCCATTCTTCAAAAAGGAACTCAACCGAGGATTTGAATCCATTTATCCTTATGATGAACACAATGTTTTCATTTCAAATGACAAAGGTTTTATTCATTATCATCCGAATGGATATTTAAATATAGATACCACTTTCCATGTGGTGATTAACAAAGTAATGGTCACTTCTAATGGTGATTCAATTATTTCCAAAGGACTATTCTTCAATGAAAGGAAAGTAAATAATATTCAAGAAAAGGAACAAATTGAAACCTTTAATTATCAATTGAATGATCTTTACTTTAGTTTTTCTGCAACCGATTTCGTTAGTGGAGAGGCCACGGGATTTCGATATTTTTTAGAAGGATACGAAGATGATTGGTCAGATTGGAATTATAATAAGTCAAAAGAATACACTAACCTTCGCCCCGGAAAGTATGTTTTTCATCTACAAGGAAAAAATAACTTTCAAATAGAAAGT
>Ga0115005_10002262_pt1 | contig 15386 bp, 20 predicted proteins | sample ArcOceMetagenome_FD_87163 | JGI IMG/M metagenome (GOLD analysis project Ga0115005, IMG submission 87163) | Marine eukaryotic phytoplankton communities from Arctic Ocean - Arctic Ocean - Greenland ARC118M Metagenome | ecosystem: Environmental > Aquatic > Marine > Oceanic | place: Arctic Ocean... | reverse complement strand
AACTTTATTATGCATAAAAAACTACCGTTTTTTATACATCCCAACTTACATGGCCACCATAGTCAAAAATGTCTATGCTCGATGTGTGGTTTCAAAATTAGGCATGCCTAATTTTAATGTGACAGTGTCACAGGAAGCGCTATACTCTGTGACACTGTCACAAACTAGGATGCACATGCGCTTTTCTATAACGACCGAAAACAAAAAAGACGCTTGGGCTTATATATTCAATAAGCTTCAGAACGATTCAACCTACCTCATCTTCGATGATTTAAAAAAAGAAGATGAGGCAAAGGCCTTGTTCCGATCTATAAACTTTAACGATGAATCAGCAGCCAAAGAACTGGATACCTGGTGCAAAAATTACCTTCAAGATAAACAACTCAATTCCCTAAGAGCAGCCCTCCGAAAAAAGAGCTCAAGACGTAATAAAGATGTTCTTTCCATCGAGCTTGATAGGGACGTCTATAGTGACCTGAACGATCTGGCAGCAGCTGAAGATATGACCTTAAAAGATTACCTGGCAATGCTCATACAGGACCGCTACCACGAGGTAAAACCTCCCGTTGCAAATAGGGCAAAGCAACGTAAAAAATGCTAGGTGTGACTACGTCACACCTTTCCCTCTTTTCGCTTATCCCAGCCTAAATTTAACACCGTGCCATCGGGCAACCCACCCCCTTTGGGAAAAGGGCATCAGGAGCAATGGCCCTTTTCATAGCGCCTTCACCGCTTCGCGGCTTGGCGCTAAAGGCCGTCCGCTCGCGGACGCTGTGTAAGACTCGTAAACTCGCCCCTACACAGCGTCCGCAGCGGCCTGTAACATTTGCGCGCATATTTTTACACGCACAAAATCCGGCCTTGCCAAAGGGGGTGGGTTGCCCTATTATTACTCATGAAACAACCGCGAGCTTTCTGCTCCGGATTCAAAAAAATAGGCGCTTTCGAGCTGCCTTCAACACGTCACGAAGACCCACAAGAAAGATTCAATATTCTATAAATCATGCCGCGCCGCATTTTTTGGCGATCTTAAAAATCGGCGCTTTCGAGCTGCCGTTAACACGTAATGAGGATTTAGGCGAGATCGGTCCGAGCCTGACGCTATGCGTCGAACTGGGGCGAAACGGCCCAGGTGGTATTTATCATCTGGGACCGCATTCACTCAACGAGTGAATGATTTTCTAACAACTCATTATAGGTAAAATATGATTGAAGAATTCGATGTTAAAAAAGAGACTGAGAAGGCAAAGCAGTTAACCAAAGCAATTAGAAAACCGAGATTTTATCGATCAAGTTTAGATGAGCACGCGGATATCCTTATTGCACTTCATCGAGCGGGTAATACAACAGCCCAAATTCATCGCTTTCTGGTTAAAGAAAAGAAAGTAAACGTAGCTTGGTCTACAGTATATCGCTGGGTGAAAAAGAATGGCTAGATTCAGGAAAAGCCCACTCAGCCCTCAAAAAGCGGAAAGTATTGCACAAAAACAAGCTGCAAAAATTATGGCTCGTATGCAAGGCCGAGATAAGCCGATCAAATCTATAGGCACAGCCCGAGGGTACACTAACTGCCTTAAGAAAGTTGCTCGTTACGTTAATCAACAATTTAACATCAGCTTAAGAGAGCTTACTCCCGAGCAAGCCAAGCAATACCTTGATGTTCGCTCTGAAGAAGTAGGGCAAAAAACACTGGATCAGGAGCGTCAAGCTATCCAGGCAATGATGCTCAATGTAACCAAAGCACTGGATATTTCCGATAAAAAAGATCGTCTATCTTTCGTCAAATCGACTAAAGATGAAATCGAAAAAGGCAGAGCGTATACCAGCCAACAAGTGTCCATGATCGCTTCAGCACAATCTGAAAAACACGCTATAGCGACTCAAATAGCTCACGCAGCAGGATTGCGAGCTCACGAACTTTATACACTTAAACCCCTTCATGATAGAGAAGTTGAATATCGGAAGGAAAGAGAAGAGACAAAAACTACTCTATTTCATGCTCGTAACGGTATACGCTACACGGTAGTTGGAAAAGGCGGATTGGAAAGAGAAGTATTGATACCCGTTCACCTGGTGGAAAAACTTGAATCACGCCGATTAGCGCAACCACAGCAAGTTAAAGACAGGGGAGTATTTTACCGTTCCCACTACAACATTGGCGGGGGTAATAATTGGTCCAGCAGCTTCTCTGCTGCATCAAAAAGAACATTGTTCCGTTCCAGTGGAGCGCATGGTGTAAGACACAGTTACGCACAAGAAAGAATGAGAGAGCTTCAAAGAGCAGGGTTATCAATGAGCTTGGCGTATAAAACGGTATCTCATGAGCTCGGCCATTTGAGAGAGGGAATTACAAAAGTATATTTGCGTTAAACTGAGCTATTATTGAATTTGGCATGCCAAATTGAAGCGAAAAGAGGAGAAGATTATGGGGCCAGTAATTGTCAGCAATTTAATGATATTGGCAGTAATAACCTTTTGGGCGATATTTTTTAATAAAACACTGGGTAGTCAAAAGGATAGCAAGTAACTTAATGACTATCCAAGCTATCCTGATTTCCTCTATCCCAGTGACACAAAGAAATTAACCACATGGCAATTTCCATGATCTTTTGATCGTAAGCTTCATCAGACATATGTGACACCGTCACACTTCCTGACGATTCCCTAAAACTACTAAAGCTTTCCATTCGAACATCCCATTCTTCACCTTTTTCATTTTGAACGCTGGTCATAAAAACAGGATGAGAGAGTAAGTGATGTACCAGTTCCTCTTCTGAGGAAGGCTCAATATCTTCATGCAACCACTCTATATTCAGCAACTCATCTACTCCCTTGAGTTGCATTTTGTATATGTAGGCCGCAGGGAAATACGGCCTTAATTCACTGTGTTTTCTAAGGTGGTGAGGGTTCATAGTTGAACCCTCGAATTAGGCATGCCTAATTTCTTCCTTAACAAAGCAAATCCCGATAAGAGAATGAACATCAACCCTGTGCTGCCGCCACTCTTTTCGCCGCCAGTGTTACCACCTGTGTCACCGCCAGAGCTGGCATTGTCATTATCAGTCAAAGTGATCGTAACTGTACTTGTAGTCACTTCCACACCCGCACCCTCAAGAACAACATCAAAGGAAGCGTTGCCAGATTCATCATCTGAATCATCCAGAATCTGAAGAGTAAGTGTTTTTTCAGTTTCTCCATCAGCAAATGTCAGCTCTTGATCTAAGGCCGTGAAATCAGTACCAGCAACTGCACTACCAGCTACTGTGTAAACCCGAACCACAGCTGTTCCTTCAGAACCGCCACTTCGAGTAACCGTAATCGTCACACTACCAGCAGCTTCAGAAACACTTGTCGCTGAAGCGCTTAACGCAAACGTACCAGCATCAGGCTCCACCGCATCATCATTATCAATGATATCAACATCCACGCTCTTAACATCGTACTCAGCAGTTTCGCTAGGGCTATTAATTTCAATGGTCAGATTTTCTTTCGTTTCTGCTTTTTGGTCATCAACAGTCACCAAAGTAACTGATTTTTCAACTTCACCTTCAGCAAATACAAGCTGATCATTTAAGGCAACATAGTCAGAACCAGCAACTGCACTACCAGCCACCGCAGAGACATTAACTACCGCCTCACCAATACCACCAACGCGAGTTACAACATACACACCTGAATCACCTTCATTCAACTCTGTAGGCCCAGTAACCGAGAACATACCAGCCGTGCCTGTTTGAGCGCCATCAGCAACATTTACCGTTGCAGTATTCACATCGCCAACACTCAGCTTATAAGCGTATTTCATGGTAACAGAGAAAGATTCGGTACTTTCACTCTCACCATCTTTTACGATTGGGTAGCTCACTTCAGCAGTGGCCGCACCTGGTTCAAACTCTGCCAGAACATAAGCATCAACAAATCAACGCCCCATTCAGCAGTATCACTTTCCGCGAACAATTTAACCGAGGCCGCTTGTGACAAGTCACCATCACGTTGCAATGTAATCACAACGCCATCTTCTTCATTGCCTGAGAAAGCAGTTTCAGCAAACGATACAGCACCTAACGCTTCAACACCTGCACGGCGCTGTGTTGTTGCGACAAAGTTTTCTTCCAGAACGCGAGCATTGTTAGCGGTTGATTCATTACCGCAAGCCTCACCACCACTTGAAAGCTCAGGTGAAGAGTAATGGTGCAAAGTCTTAGCCATTGGTGAAGCAGAATACATAAGAGTGTAATTACCGCCACAGGTCGTTGCTCTGGCATATTCAGGGCCTACATATGCCTTAGCTTCTTCATGGTTCATACCTAAAGAATGACCTACTTCATGTGCCAAAGCTGTATACATAGTAGGTTCTGAGTTGTCATCGAGTACAGAAGCATACTCGCCGCCAATACTGCCTAATCCAAGTACAGTGTCTTCTGGCCTTTGCTCTCTAACGTACACAACCAGATCCGCTTTCCACTTTTCTTGATAAATCGAATACTCTGGATTGCCTTCATTTAAAGCGGCCAACGAGAATAGATAATCAGCACCATCTTGCACGATATTACCGTCTTCATCGACCACATCCTGATAAGGTACATCGTCAGCAATAGACTCAACAGGCACAATATCTTTTATCGCCAACTGGTAGTCATACCCATGTGTTCGATAAGTTTTATTTGCTAGTTCAAACCACTTTTCAACACGCCTTGTTGCTTCATATTCACCATGTTTTGCAAAATATGAGGGCTGATAGAAAACCACTACATCAGCGATTGCCCCACTACTATTTTCATTACCTAGAGACGTGGTGTTAAACGACCTGGTATATGCATATTTTGGTAAATTCTGTACATGAACTTCGTTTACTGAAATAGCGCGAACATCATTAACCGAAGCATTCACATTAGATGCTGTTAATGCCGCAAATAAACTCAAATTAAATACTGATTTTTTCATATCAAGCTCCTACATCACGATATAAAAAGTATAACGCTGCGTAGTACCTAGGTCAATGAAACAATCAACTTTTCAATGTCTTTTTTTTGTACATCTATCAACGTTGGTAAAACCTGCCTCATCATGTATCGCCTAACCTCTAAAGGAATGCGCTCCATGTTGTATTCTCTACTTTTCATTACACCAGGCCATGTTTTTGAATAAGATGTTCCACAGGCCTCATTTAGCCGGTTTATACCTGCAATTTGTGAGTCTCTTTTTTTTTCTATTTCTAACCAACGTAGAAAAAGCCCTTTTTCTTCCATAATTACTCCAAAGTGTGGAATCTGATTGTTACGTTAAATGTTCTTGTCTCACCGCTTGGTTTATGACGTACAGAAACGGTAGACGAATAATTTTGGTCGCCCGTACCAGGAGTGAAATCGAACTTACATGAATACGAATTACCGGTACAATCACCTGTCCAGGTAATATCCCAATCAGAGAGTATATTGAACTGAAAATGCTCTCGACCTAAATACTCACCGACACTTAAAAGTGCGGTATAGGTATTATTAGGCCAGCCATTCGCCATGCATGAATTAGGTCTAGCTGTATCGAAAGCGGTGGTATCAACAAAACAACCAGCAGTGACTTCTTTAAATGGATCGATAGGTGTTCTGTTGTCATATCGGATATTGACACTATCACTAGCAACCCTGTCGCTATAGTGGCTATTGGTAACTATTAGCGTTGCAGTGCCTGTTGCTGAAGCTTGTGGGGCAACTGAAGCTGAAACGTTGCATGAAGGTGAAGCTGTACTTCCTTTTGATACTGTACCGCTCGTACACCCAGTGAAATTAAGGTTTGAGCCAGACGTAGTCCATCGGTATGAACACCCTTGTCTACAATCAGAAATAGTGCCTGTTATTGTGGAAGAAAAACTACTTCTATTGCCAAACGCCGTACAACTTGGGCAACTAACATCAACTGACGGAGTCTGTGGCAAGCAGTACTCTGTTACATCCATACAATGATCCAGCTTATTACGCTGCTCAGTAATCAGAAGATGGTTGTTATTAACAGAACTTTGAGGCGTGTAAAAATCATCATTGCTAGTGTACGAACCACCGCTAAACTGGTTAGCAGACACGGTATCAACGCTTAAATTTGAACCGCTTACACTCCCTATATTGGCATTATTAAAGCTTGCCAGTGTAACGTTAATTCCTGAAGCATTCAGCGTCTCCTGGATAACTAACCGTGATGCAGAAGCATTGCCTACAGATGAGCTGTTAGATTCAATAACATTGGTTTGAAGACGGTTATTCACCGTTAGGTTCGATGCCGATACAGACCCAGCATAGGCATTGCCAGAAGTGCTGCCGCTCGAAGCTTGCACCGTCTGACCTTTAAAGCTGTTCGTATCAATACGGTTACTGTTTAATTCACTAAATGTAGATGTGCCGGAACTCGATACTGATGTACCAGAAGCGCTATTGGCCTCGCCACTATTAATGTTACCTGTAGTAACATCTAAATTAGTTACATTACCGTTAGATGATGACAGTCTGTTTAATCCTGCCGTTCCTGTAACGCTCATATTGCCAATAGACCCGCTATTGGCTGACACGCTATCAAAATTACCATTCGTGCCGTTCACCGTGCCATAAGTAAGCGTAGTACCGCTTAACGTATTCACAGTACCTGATCCATACGACAATGAATTACCTGATAAAGAACCGATATTACCGCTATTAAAGTCCAAGGTATTACCGGATACAGAACTTATAGTGCCTGAGTTGTAGGTAAATGTATTACCGTCGAGTGAAGTAATCGAACCATTACCGAACGTGAGCCTATTACCGCTCACTGAATCAATACTACCGCTATTATAATCCAGTGAGTTACCGCTAAGGCTATTGATTGCCGCGCTATCAGCGCTTACATAATCGAATTGGCCGGAGTTTGCTGAAACAGAGTCAATTCCAGTAATATCGTTGCCATTACCAACAATATCGCCATTCATAGACAGCGTACCGTTAGCTCTCACCGTTCCTGCATTAACATTTAGCTGATTACCCGCATAGGTAATGCTGTTATTGCCTAGCTGAACCTCTTCAGTGTTCATTCTTTCTATATCGGCATTGGTAAACTCAGCATCGTCGAAAGTGGCTCGTTGAACATTAAGCGAACCAATATTAACCAGATCATTATTGTTAATGTCCAGGTCAACTTCTAACTGAGTACGTTGCGGGTTATCAGGATCTTCTACACGTTGTAGGTAATCGTCATAAAGCGCTGACTGGAAAGGCCGGTTGATAGTCGCAGTGACGGTAGTTCCCGCTGAAGAACCACCTGGTATTTGGTTTGCTACCGCCTGCGCAATTCCTTCTTTCAGTAAATTAACTGTAAGCGTGTAGTCGTCTCCTACCTGTGTTCCAAAAATAGCAGTGCAAAACGATGATTGAAAAACACTTCCACCGCCACAGCGAGCTGCATCACCATTGAAATAACCGGCTAATGCCAAGTCATTTAATGATGATGGCCAAGACATATTCTCACGGTAATACTTAGTTAAGGCGCTAGCTATCTGACGTAATTCTTCAGCTGATGATTCATAGGTTTCCCTAACACTCTCTGGCTGTGACATTCGGGTTTTGTAATACACAGTACTACCCAATGCCAAAACACCCACAAGAGCTATCATGAGCAATGCACCGTAACCTTTTTGTTTTTGTAGCCCTTTCATCACACAAAAGCCCTTTCAATAAAGTGTGACGATGTCACAGATAAACAACTGATAGAAATGTTATCGATGCAACGAGGATCACGACTCGAATTAATACATCGGCCCAATCCATATCCCCCTCAATGACTTCGTGATACATCCCAATGAGACACATTCCCGAGAAAATGACCGCCATAGCAGTTAACAGCCAGGTTAAAAACATCGAAAAGGTGACTGAATCCACACCAAGCGTTGCACTAAAAACTTCCATCTACGCCCCCTAATAATCATGGTCAGTACCATGAAAATCCTTGTGAAATTTAGCTTCTTCATGAGTCATATGCTCACCAGAAATGTTGTAGCCTCCAACCCCATCAGAAAAGCGTTCAAGGTCTTTCTTTTCCTTTCTGGTTCGCTCTTCTTCGTCATCAGCAAAGAAGAAAATTACAGTTAGAGCTTTTCCCAACCATCCAAAAAATTTATTTTTACTCATAATGACCTCTCATTTAGCATCACGAAGCAGCCCCTTTAGTTGCTGCTTTCTTAGCGCCACTAGACATTTTTTTACCTGCGGCCTTACCAGCTGAGGCAGCTTTACCTGCACCACTTTGTCCGGCACTACCCGCTGATGAAACACCCTTTGTCTTAGACTGTGCGATGTCTGCTCCTGCCATGCCAACCCAACCGAGCGCCATAGTAAAAAGCGCAGGACCGTAAACAAAAAAGAAACCTGACAACCATTGTGAAAGCATTGCCTGGTTGATTCCCAAGCTACCAAAAAGGACACCGCCAGAAGCTTCAAGTAAGGTGTCATCCACGAGTCTCCCCAGCTCCCAAAGAAACGGCCAGAACATAATGCTGGCAATCACAGATGCAAACGTTAGAGCATGCTTTGCTTGAAAAGAACCAACTAGCATTGCAGGCACATATGCCGTTAGCACTATCAATAAAATGAGTGGTTTTGCTAAAGGCGCTGCAATTTGAAGCATAGATGCACCGGCTGTTTGAGGAATGGAACCAAGTGCGACCCCAATTGTTCCTAGAAACCTACCGGCATAATCCATAAACCCAGTGTCACCAGAATCAAGCCCGTAATCGGACGAACCGGTGAAACCAAAATCTGACGCTGATTTATTCGTAAAAAAGACCTGGGAAACGATTGCATCGCGCTTATCAAGGTAAGCATCTTCCTCTTCGGCAGAAGTAAACCAGCCGCGAATCATTGCCCAAACACCGTCTTCTTCTTCTTTTATCCAATTGGGCGTAGCTTCAAATAAACGATGCCTCAGTGAATACTCCCGCTCACCGTCAACGCCAACCCACCATTCGCGGCAAGTTGGAAATCCATATCCAGCTGGAAGGCTCTCTGTTTCTGAAAGCTCATTTGATGAAGTAGAGAAGCCATATCTTGCCGTTCTAGAATAAAAGCCATCGCCACCTTTATTATCGTAAAGCCCAACTGTCTCAATAAAACTTCGATGACCAGGCCAAAGGTATTCTTCAGGAGGTAATACATCTAATTCAATGCTCTTACGACGAGCCGGCCAATAACACTGCCTTACAAAATCAGACACTTCTTGGCGCATACCAGGTGGAAGTTGTGTCGAGGCCATTTCTGTGCGAATTAAGCGGATATCAGTAGCACACGGCAAACGACTCACAGACTCGTTTTTAATAGCCTGAGATACTGCCAACGTAGCCCAAATAAAAGGTGACACGCGAACACGCTCACCATCGATAACCGCATCAAACCTTTCCTCAAGTACACTTGATGCTCGTATCGCTTCCGGAGATTCGTTATCACTTTCCCTTAATGCTTGAGAAACCTGAGATTCAGCAGACGAACAAGCTTTTGGGGTAGGCTTAATATCCGTTACCTTAAAGGTGACAGAAGGTACAACCGCTAGTGTGAAAACAAACCATACTGCGAAAATCTTATATACCACCGAGCGATAAGTCGCGTCATCGTAGCCCTCAAGCAAAATACGCTCAGCCCCTTTAAACAAGGCAAATATCAAAGGGATTAGAATGATCGCGGAATCAGAAAAAACGTCCCATAAAATAGACGCAGCTTTAAGGCCTAATGCAATTCCCCAAGCATCGATCAACGAGTCCAGAATCATAACTGACCCCGTTAACCAAATAAGATATAAAATAGATTAAGGCCTACGCCCAAAAGCAATAACCAATGAAGCAGACTAACAGCCTTGACCGATGCAGCTTCAAATTGCTCATCAGAAACATCTTCAGGTTTTGGAATGCGGGTCCGGATATACCAAGCAGCAAATCCTTTTCCAAAGAAAAGAATAAATACGCTTAATGCAATGCCTATCAATTTTAATCCACTCCAATTACGAAGTGACTCAAGGCCTGAAATAACACCTTCCCCAGAAGGAGATAAAAATAGCGATCCCAACTGAGACGCTAAGATGATTAACAACCAGGGAGCGATTAAGAAAACGCCAACCCAAAATAATATTTTTTTCCAGCCCTTCACGACTAATCCCCTCTGTTAAAAAAGAGAGGCGCGAAGGCTCTTAACGACTCAAGTGCTTTCGCGCCAGCTTTTAATTACCCTAGATAGTGTAGAGCGTGACACTGTCACATCTTTACATTGCTCAAGCCAAGCCTGAACTTCTACCTGGGTAGCACCATGCTTATCCAACAGCTCAAGAATTTCTCCTTTAAACTGTTCTAGGGGGCGCTGCTTCCCTAGATTTTGTCTTACGAGCTTAAGCTCCTCGCCTAGACTCGACATAAAGCATTCCTCATTACGTATAACGGGCAGCTCGAAAGCGCCCTTGTTCTGTAAAAACCCATTAACATACTAGCACAATCCCAATAAGTTGCAATAAAGTTGCAAGAAAATCCCATTAAAATTTCAGGCTAGTGAGCCTTATAAAAGCTCAAAAGCCAACTTAAACGAAAGTCAAAAATAAATCCCCGAAAAACTAGGGTTAGTGAAAGGGGGTTTTTTTGAAGCTACTGCAGCATAGCTATTTCTATCTATATTGGAATGGCCAACATAGATAAAGATGTCTATATAGAGATTAAAATTAGGCATGCCTAATTTCTAAAGATGAAGAGCTATGACCTATGGACTTGTGAATTTACGCTTCGCGCAACAGCCTTACCGTATGGACAAGCATATGGATAACTCATGGACGGACAAGCCGACCACAAGTTACCCACACACATTGACCACACTCACGGCTTAATTCACGAACACCACAGGCCCAAACAAAGCTTAAATAATAATTTATCCCTCATAATTTATGAAATGTATGCTTATAAGAAGTTCGGTTGGCTATTTCAGTAGCTAAGTCATTAGATTGTACCAATATAGAATCGTGTATAACTAACCCCTTACCCCAGTATGGCTTGAAAACATCTAGTTCCAGCATACGTAACTTCAAACTGAGTGAAGGAATATATTTATGAGCAAGACGTATACAAGTAAACACTTCAAAAAATGCAATATCAGAAAGGAGCGTATTTAATTTCCCATCATAGATATTGTTTAACTTAAACTCACTAGCACCATTCATCAAAGCAACAAGTCCTCTCTTAATAGATTTAACATTAAGACTGGACCTGGCAGACCAAGAATTGAAGTATTCAGGCATATTAAGAATAAAATGCATATAGGATTCTATAGGGTCAATGAAACAACCATAAGGAGTACCATTGTCATTTAGCGATTTAACTTTTGATTGAATCAAATCAAAGGACTCTCGTAGTAACGTACCAAGCATTTGACCATGTGAGAATGTAAGATCTATTTCATACCAACCTTTGAAAAGCTCGTTTCGTATCCCTTTCTTTAATGTTTGAATATTAAGGTCTGAACCAGATTCTATGAGTCGGCCTGATTGAGTATCCAATCTGTAGCGTGATACAAACTCTTTATTGAGATCAGAAAGATTAGGTAAGACATCAAGTTCAGCCTTAAATCTATTCAAACGAAATACGCTAATATTGTATTTAAACGTAACATCTGGCGTAAACGTTAGAGCCTTTCGCGGGAAAGAAACCTTATGTACAGCTAATTGAACTTTTCCTTCCGAGCTATCGGTGCGGCTTTCATAACTCTCTTTAACTTCCTTCCAGTAACGTTTGATTGTGCTTAGTGAGTAATGGGAGCAAGAGCTGGCTACGCGCTCTTGTGTTGGTTTTGCGCCTGATCGAGCAACCTCTTCAAAAGCTTTCAAAATCTCACCTAAAGTTCGCTCCCGCTTTTTATTTGCTACATACAACGCAGCTTGACGTTGCTTTTCTTTTTGGTCCATGTCATGAGGCAATGACATAACACCTCTATTCCCTTTGCTTCCTTGATATTTATTCCAGCTAAACGTAGCTATGCTTTTTGCAATCGCCTTCACCTGGCTTGAAGGCAAATCACTGTCCTCTTTGAAGCCCTTACCTCTAAACTTATTCTCAAGCTCACATTCAGCTAATACAGCTTTGTAAAATCCTTCCATATCATTAGCCAGTCGATATCGCTGCACTTGGTTGTAAGCTGCGAATCGAACTTTGTGAAATAAACTCAGGTTACGAGATTCAGGGTTGGGATTTTCTTTATCCCCTCGCTTATAAACGCTCCAATCAGGGGTAGCGAACTCCGCTAGTTCTTTTAACTTATATACTCTAGAGTGAATAAACTCAGTATTAAATGCAGGGTGGAAGGGGTTCTTTGAGACTACATTATTGAAAGCGGCTCTATCAGCTCCCAGCTTTTTACACAATCCATAATATACAGCTTTGGCATATTGAATTGGTCCATCTTTTACAATTACATCACTATTGACTGTCTTTATTAAAACGTCATCAATCCGGTACAGTAAATGTACTTTCCTGTTATTTTTATTACGTATGATAACGTTAGGAATTGGTGTTTCTTCATTGTCCCATAAAGACTCATCTTCATGATCTATGTCAATAATAAACACCTTGTAATTGCATGGAGGGTTTAATTGCACATACTGACGCTTGAATGCGTCCCGTCTAGGAAGTTGAAATCCTGCGGTTTTATTATCAGAGCAAAACGGCGCATAAGGGGCGCTATAATAAAGATCTCGCCTTACCTCATGTTCATGTAAAAACTGTCTATTTAGCGCTTGCAATTCTACTCACTCCCATAGAATAGAAGCAGCCAATAGAGCAATCGCGCCCGATAGGTACATCAAGATATAATTGAGATAGCTTGCACGCTTCCTTACCAATGCTCATCATCTGACTGAAATCAGTAGAAGGATGTTTACGGTAAAGCTGTCTTATTATCTTCTGGTTATTATCAACTTCGCTCTTTATCAAAGTAACCTCGCGGTACAGGTTCAACTGTACTTATTGCCGCGAGCTTAGGGGAAGTAAATGTGGGGAACACGATTGCCGAACGAACAGCGTTCGCCAATCGAACGAACAGTGTTCGTTTGTTCGATTTTGAATTGACATCAAACACAGGACAGGCCATACTTATCCCGACTTTTAGGGGTTTTTGCTCTGTCAGGTTTGTTTGCAAGCACATTTGACTACTCCGCTAAGCCCTTGTAAAACCGCTGTTCGCACCAGCGGTTTTCGCTTTTCTGGCTTATTGAAATTCTACAGTTACACTTTTAAAGCCTATTTCTCTGGCATCAACAAGCGCGCCGTTTATTCTTTTATACACTTTTTCTTGATCAGTCCTGGCTCTTGTTATCTTTTCTTGAGCTCCATTCAAGCGCTCAAATACCAGTAACCATCTATCTTGTTCCATAGGAGCAGGGACCACTGAAGCTTTCTTCAAAAGCCCCTCATGGTACAGTTCTCTTAAAATTCTTATTTCCAACGCCCGCTCCTCAAATACGAATGCACGATAATGCACTTTTATGAGCATATCAGATAACTATACATGATCAAGATCTTTTTTTTCACACACTACAACGATCTCAACATGCACAAAAGAAAACTATTTACATACTTATTAAATATATATAAAGTACTTATGATACACTTTATATATACTTTATAAGTTACTAATAACTATAAATCAGGAAGGTCATATGCAAGTGATTTCTGTATGGTCCCCGAAAGGAGGGGTCGGAAAAACAACCTTAACAGCGCATTTAGCTGACTGTTTAACCGTGCAACACGGTAAGAAAGTCATAGCTTATGATGCCGATCCCCAGCTGGCACTTTTCAATACATACAAGAGAGGTGGGTTCGCTTTTGATGTAACAGATAGTTATCCAAGCGAACGGCCTAACTGTGATTTCTTTATTGTTGACTTCCGGCCAACTGCAAACCTAAGTAGCCATGAAAAAACGATTATCCAGAATAGCTCTGTAGTTGTTGTTCCCGTTAGAGCATCTCGCCTCGATTTAGATAGTGCGAAAGCAGTCAATAATCTAGCTCCAGAAAAGCGAGTGATCAATGTTCTAAGTTGCTTCGACAAAAGAGTCAGTGATCAAAAAGAAGTTAGAACTCATTTAGCGCCAGAACACGAGCTAATTAGTTACTTAGCAATATATGCAAGAACCATGAATGACTACAAAACTATTTTCACACGCGACACCGATAACTTAAACGGAACAACCAGAGCCCGAAATGAAGTAAAAACTCTGGTTACAAAAATCTTGGAGAAGTCTAATGGCTAAGGACTGGATAACAGAATCCAAATCTGACTCTAAAAGCAGTTGGGAGTCTGGTTCAAATAATAAAGAAGTAAAAATGGGCAGACCTTCTATTCCTGAAGAGAAAAAAAGAAAGCCCAGGTTTACTATGAACATGAATGACTCTGAATATAAATTAATAGAAGAAGCAGCTGAACAGCTTGGTGTTCCAGTCGCTGTTTATATAAGGCAGCAAGCACTATTAGCCGCAGAGAAGCAAATATCGAAAAAGAGCTAACATATTAGAAGCACTTTAGAAGTACTTTTAAATCACTTATAAAGTACTTAATATATTTATTTAATTAATTCTCAATTTGGCATGCCAAATTGGACTTCCCGCTGGTTCTATAGGCACATGCCATAGCCTTTTTTTGGCGACTGTGACATTCTTAGTTAAAAACCAAAAAGAACACCTCTGTAGACCCCAATTTTAAAGGGGTCTCTATTAGGCCTTTTCTTTTGGTCCTTTGTTAATTCATCTTGTATATATAGCGCAGTGTGACATGAATAATTTGGTTCATAAATACCTAAAAAAACACGGACCAGCTTTGAGCTCTGAGATAACTGAGTACCTAGTTAACACGTTAAAATTAACTCCGGATGCAGCGAGACAAAGAGTATCTAGGGCTGGCGGTGACGTTTTACGATTAGATCTGTCGTTTCCGAGACGAGCCAAATTTCTTTTCCTAAAGGAACAATCCGGTAGCAATTTGTATTGGGTTCGCCTGGAACTAGCTTTACTGTCAACTAACTCTGCTTATGGTTTTGCCATAACAGCATTGAGCGAAAGGGGCGGTGTTATGCCAAGGCACCATTTTGAAATAGCCTGCGGCGCTCCTATTAAACAAAAAAAACATCTAGCTGCCGAAGTTGTACTCAATAAATTAAAATCTGCAAATCTACTTAAAGAAATACACGTCGAAGGTATAGGACCCTGCATATACCTAGGGCTTCATGTAAATTGCGTATTCTCATGACTTTGATCACCGATTCTCACCAGCTTTGATCGCTTGATTTATCATTTTGTAGAGCCATTTTTAAATTAACTTAACTGATCATCATCAGTCAATTCATTTAACTGTTTT
>Ga0115005_10002261_pt1 | contig 15390 bp, 21 predicted proteins | sample ArcOceMetagenome_FD_87163 | JGI IMG/M metagenome (GOLD analysis project Ga0115005, IMG submission 87163) | Marine eukaryotic phytoplankton communities from Arctic Ocean - Arctic Ocean - Greenland ARC118M Metagenome | ecosystem: Environmental > Aquatic > Marine > Oceanic | place: Arctic Ocean... | reverse complement strand
AGAAAGTGTAAGGTATTATGATTTGGATATTGAAAATAGTCTTTATGATGAGTGGATGTTAACAGGGATGGCTATAAACTTAGCGTATCTTATTGATACAACTAGTGTAAGTGTAATTGATCCAGAGACTGTGTTACATAGTTCAGCTAATAAAATGGTTCTTGATGAACAATTGCTTACTGATCTTAAAGCACAATTGAATGCATATGGTGCTGATAAAGCTTTAGCTCTTAAAATTATACCAACTATAGATTACACTAAAAACTATCACTTACTGTGGCAGTTTGCACATGATTGTAGTCAAATAACATATGCTGATAACAGAGACAAAGATCTAAAGTATTGGGTTAAAGAATCTAATTTTATTTCATTTGAAAGAAAAAGTGCACAGGATATGATACATTGGTTAGAAAAAGAAGGAAAGTTAGATACAACAACTTTTAGATACTTAGAACCTATAGTAAGAAAAGAGATTAGCATAGACAACAGGGACCTTTATACATTTAAAGTAGCTGTTAAAAAAGAATATCAAAAATATTTAAAAAATACTGATTAATGAAAAAAATAAAAACATATCAAATATCAATAGATTATAAATCTTTAGATGAAAATTATAAATTATCTCAGAGTTCAATTAAATGTAAAGAATTAGAGGGTAATTGGTTATGCGGTAGTCCTGGTAAAAGCTATACGTTAAGAGAAGAAGACTATATTAAATTAGGAATTATTTCTCCAATTTTTTATGATGAATCTATTATATCTAATAATAAAACAGTACTGCTAAACAAAAATATATACAGATATCCTAAATTAGATTTACCTAGACAAAAAGTTGATTTACTAAAAGAAAAATATAACTGTAAAGTTATAAGAGATCTTGATAAAGCAGATATTCACATTGTATCTTTAAAGTTTATTAATAGTTTAATTTCATCACGGTGGGGTGGCAGTTGGCCATTTTCAGAAGCGTTTAAATTGTTTAAGTTTATGAAAGAATCAAATATATGCAGTCAATTATGTTTAGAAAATATACAAATATTAATAAATAAAATGCCTCATGATTCTAGAATAAAATTTAATTTTCATTATAATTATTATCAGCAAAATGGAAACAAGTTAAGTCAGAATGCTTCAACTGCTGTTAGCAGTTTTATTGATTCTATGGAATTTAAACAACCTAATCAAGATTATTTTGTGTTAGATGAAAACTTACCTATATTTAATAATATTATAAAAAATAATGCAATAACTACATCTGATGCAAGTATATGTAATATTATTGATTCAGATTTGGTTGTTATAAAAGATGATGAATACGATTCTATTAGTGAAATGATTAAAAGTGATAACGTAGAAAACAGATCATTGGTTTTAGAAATGCTTTCTAATTGTAATCTTAATAAATCTTTTAATGTAGTATCATCATTGTATTATTGGAATTGGAGTAAACTAAAAGAAAGCAGTAATTGGAATACAATTAATGTAAAAACATTTAAAAAAAGAATGCAGGATTATGCAGGAGATCATCCTACATATAATGTATACTCATTTAATAATTACATTAAATTACTAAAAGCTGACAATAAAGTAACTCAATTTGCAATTGATAAAACTAAATCTTTATTTTATAAAACAATATTAAATAAAACATTAGGGGACGAGTCTGAAGTTTTCAAAATAAAATTAAATGAAATTGAAATAACAGATGAATTACAAAGTTGCATTAGAATTAATAAAAGTATTATTAAATGATTGAAAATATAAAAAAAGAAGAAGAGTTTTATGCAAAAAAAGATTTTTGTTTTAGTTACTCATCTTTAAATAAATTATTGTTTTCCCCATCTTTATTTTATAAAGATTATATACTGTTTGACCGTGAAGTCAGAACAGATAAGCACCTTGTAGAAGGAAAGCTTGTACATTGTTTGTTGTTTGAACCAGAAAATGTTAATAAAAAGTTTAACGTTGTACCAGGTAAAAGCCCAAGTGATAACATTAGAAAAGTAATGAAAGACATGTCTCTACATACTGATGCAGAAACATTAGCATTATGTGAAGATGAGATTATATTAGAGTCATTAATAACTTTAAATCTTTTTCAATCTCTTAAAACAGATGAACAAAGACTTAAAAAAGTTGTAATAGAAGACAATGAACCCTATTGGAAATTTTTATCTAATAGTAATGTTGATGTTGTTGATCAAGATACATTAGAGAGTTGTGCTGAGATGGTGGAAACACTTAAACAGAATACTGATGTAATGGATTTATTTAAACAACAGGAAACAGATTTTGAGTTGGATCCTATAGAAACACATGCAGAAAAGTATTTAAAATCAAATCTTTCTGAGCATAACTTTGGTTTACATGGTTACATAGATTTTTATAAAATTGATCATGAAAAAAAAGAAGTTACAATTAGTGATCTTAAAACAACAGGTAAAACTATTTCTGATTTTCGTGAAACCGTAGACTTTTATAATTATTGGTTACAAGCAGCTATATATTGTAAATTAGTTTATGATACATTAGGAGAAAAAGCTGAAGAATATACAATATTTTTTAAATTTGTTGTGATAGATAAATATAAACAAGTATATGTTTTTGATGTAACTGAAGAATCTTTAGCTGGTTGGGCTGATGGTTTTGAAGGTGTCATTAAAATTGCAGGTTATCATTATGATAAAAAGAAATATCAATTGCCTTATAATTTTTTAGTAGGAAATATTAAATTATAATATGAAAGAAATATATACAGATTATTTTCAAAAAAGTAAAGTTTTTCTTTATCCTCTTTTGAAACTTAAAAAAGGTATAGATTATGTTCCCATACAAACTTATGTTTGTTGGGAGCATAAATATGCTATTAAAGATTATAAGTTATTATGTGTATATCATGTAAAATCATCAGATAAATTTGTAGAGTTTTCTAATAAATATTTAAAAGGTAATAAATACTTTTATAAATATATTGATGTTGGAAAAAACATGCATTTATTTATATTTGATTTTTTACCTTTTAAAAAAGATTTTGATAGATTTATACTTGGAAAATATTCTCAATTTAGTTTAGATTCTAAAATAATAATATTAGATTTTTTTAATTCATCTGATAGCATGTTAAATCATATTATTTCTTTTTTATCTCCAGATAGTGCACATGAAAAATATGCTATTGAATTAGATATAAATATAGAAGAAATAAAAAAAATCTATGAAGTATGTAGTATACCAAACTTGACAAAAGAAACTTTTCAAGATAATAATATTTTATTAGATTGTTTATTAGATAATAACTCCATATATTTGGAAAAATAAAAACTAAAAATGTCAACACAAATAGGACAAAATATGATGTTAGTAAATTCTACTTTTAGAAATGCTAAATCATTTACATTAATTCCGGTGAGTATAGACTCACCATATACAGAAGCTATGTTTGACCCTGCGTCAAGTATTTTAGCTGTCATCAGCAAAGTGATGAAACAATCTTATCACATGGTCCCAAGATTAGATGATAATGGGGATCCAATGAGATTAAAAACACCCAACCAACAAACTGGTAAAACAGTAAAAGAAGAGAGAAGATTAGTAGATACTTTTTCAGAATTTTATTTAACTGAAAAAGCTGATGTTGAAACATTTATACATATGTTTGCAGTAAACGCAGATGCATTTGATTATGATTCATATTTAAATGTTGATGTAAATGAGACAAAAGTTTCAAAACTTATAGTACCAGGTTAATAAATTTAAATACTAAGCAATACTTGTAAAAAGCCCATTGATTTGGGCTTTTTTGGCACTAATAAATTAACAAAAATATATGAAACATTGGGTAATGGATTATGAAACTTTGAATAATTGTTTTACTGGTGTGTTTGAACATTATAAAACTCAGGAAACTGAGATTTTTGTTATTCATAACTTACAAAACGATTTATCAAAGTTTATTAATTTCTTAAAAAGCAATATAAAAAACAAAGAGTGGCATATATCTTATAATGGATTAGCATTTGATGCACAAGTCACTCATTATATATTAGATAATTATTATTTATGGGAAAATTTAAATGGTTGTGAAATAGCAGAAATTATTTATAAATATGCTCAAAGATGTATTACTAAGTCTAATAATAAAGAGTTTAGTGATTATCCTGCTTGGAAAATGAAAATGGGCCAAATAGATGTATTTAAAATGCATCACTGGGATAACGCAGCTAAACGTTCAAGTCTTAAATGGATACAGTATAGTATGGATTGGCAAAATATTATTGATATGCCTATTCCTCATGAAACTAAAATAACTACTATAGAAGAAATAGATATTATTTTAAAATATTGTATTAATGATGTAAAATCTACTAAAGAAATTTATAATAGATCAAAATCTCAAATAGGTCTTAGAAAAGAACTTACTAAAACATATGGAATTAATTTATTTAGTGCTTCTGAACCAAGAATAAGTAAAGAAATATTTGGTTATTTTTTAACTAAAAAACTTGGTATACCCAAACGAGATCTTAAACAAATGAGAACTTATAGGGAAGGAATTAAAGTTTCTGATATTATATTATCAAATATTTCATTTACATCTTTAGAGTTTAATATACTACTTGATAGATTTAAAGCATTAGAAGTTGATGCTTATAATCTTAAAGGTAGTTTTAAGTATGCCATAGATTATAAAAATGTAAAAACTCATTTTGGTTTAGGTGGTGTTCATGGAGCAGCAAGTAAAGGTATATATGAATCAGATGATGACATGATGATTATGTCTTCAGATGTTACTAGTTTTTATCCTAATCTTGCTATAAAGAATCAATGGTCTCCAGGACACTTTCCTAAAGAAGAGTTTTGTGATCAGTATGAGTGGTTCTTTGAAGAGCGTAAGAAGATTCCTAAGAGCAATCCAATGAACTATGTATATAAGATTATACTAAACTCTACATTTGGCCTTAGCAACGATGAAAAGAGCTTTTTTTATGATCCTGAGTTATGTATGAAAATTACTATTAATGGACAACTAACTTTAATGATGCTTTATGAGCAAATTATGGAAAGAATTCCTGGTGCAATAGCTTTACTTCAAAATACAGATGGTGTAGAAACTATTATACCTAGAAAGTATTATGATTTATATATGCAAATATGTGAAGAATGGCAAAATAACACTAATCTTAACTTAGAACATGATCAATATCAAAAATTAATTTTAGGTGATGTAAATAATTACATTGGTATAAATGATTGGGTTAATGTTGACATTACTAAGTGGAGAAATATTAAAGAATCTAATCCTCATTATTTATTTAAAGTGGAAAATGATAAATTTAGTTTTGCTCCAGTAAAGTTAAAAGGAAGATTTAATTTTCATGACCTACAATTACATAAAAATAAATCTAAATTAGTTATACCAAAGGCAATTTATCAGTACTTTGTAAATAATATACTTCCAGAAGAATATTTAAAAACAAATAAAAACATACTTGATTATTGTATTGGTGGTAAATCTAAAGGAAGATGGAAGCAGGTAGGTAGATATGTTAAAAATGGCAATTATATTGAAAATAATTTACAAAAGATAAATAGATATTTTATATCTAAGTCTGGAGTAAAAATTGTTAAGGTTAATGTAGATGATAAAAGAGAAATACAATTGGAATCAGGTCGTTGGTTACAAACCGTATTTAATGATATAAAAATTAAACCTAAGTGGGAAGATTATAATATTGATCAAAAGTACTATCTTAATGCTATAGAAGAAGAAATAAATAGTATTATAAATGTATCATCAAATCAATTAAAATTATTTTAATGGAAAACGTAAATAAAAAAAGTCCTAAAGGTTCAATAAAATTTTCAATTACTTTATCAGAAGAACAAAAAATAGCAAAAACAAAAATCTTAAATCATCCTTTTAATTTTATAGTAGGTAAAGCAGGTAGTGGTAAAACACTACTTGCTGTACAAATAGGCTTAGATCAATTTTTTAAAAGGTATTTTAATAAAATTATTATAACTAGACCTACTATATCTACAGAAGATAATGGATTTTTACCAGGTTCAGAAAAAGAAAAAATGGAACCGTGGTTAGTTCCTATTAGATCTAATATGAGAAAAGTTTATAATAAACCTGCTATATTAGAAAAAATGGAAAAAGAAGAGTCAATTGAATTAGTTTCATTGGCTCATTTTAGAGGTAGAACTTTTGATAATTCTATAGTTATTATAGATGAATTTCAAAATCTTACTAGAGCTCAATTAGCTATGGTATTAGGAAGACTTGGAAAAGATTCCATGATGATTTTATGCGGAGATAACCAACAAATTGATTTAAAAGATAAAAATTATTCAGCAATAAATGAAGTTGCAAAAATAATTGGATCAAATTATGTAAATAAGGTTATTTTAGAAGATAATCATCGTCATGAATCTCTTATTGAAGTGTTAGAATTATTAGCAAACAATTAATTATAAAAAATGGATTATTATGAATTAGAATGCGCAGTTGAAAGCTGGGCACATGAGAAAGGTATAATGTCTTCAGCTAGCCCTATGTCGCAAGCTTTAAAGACACTAGAGGAGTGTACAGAACTGTGTACATCAATTAACAGTCAAGACAGAGATGAGATTGTAGATGCTTTGGGAGATATAATGGTAACATTAATTATTCAGGCTAAAATACAAAACGTTTCATTAGAAAGATGTTTAGAAAAAGCATACAATGTAATTTCAAAACGTACTGGAAAAATGATTAATGGGCAATTTGTAAAAAATAACTAAATTTGTAAAAAATAACTAAATTTAATAAAAATGAGAAATGAAGATCAACCTGTAAGTGAAAACTTACAACAAGAAAACAGACCATCAATGACAGAAAAAATAGTATCAATGGATGACTGTGATAAAGAGTACAAACCATCTAGAAGTGAATGTCTCAGGGAACATGATGTAAGAATTAGATTTCTTACATTGGGTTGTGTTATTGAAGTGGGATGTAAAAACATTCCGTTTACAACAGTAACAGAAGGTATGCAAGCTTTAAATGAGTATGTAGCAAAACCTTATGAAATAAGAAAAATTTGGAATAAAAAGTTTCAAGAAGAAGAATGAGTTTTAAACAATTAAGATTTATATTTTGTTTATCTAAACATTTTTTGTACATTTACACTTTAAAAGTTTAATAATATGCGCTACAAAAGAGCAACAGAAACAACACAAGTTAATTTAGAAAATGCACCTTTACCTAAACATGGTAAAAGTTATACAGTTATATCACATTCAGAAGTGATAGATAACACAAAAAAATTATTGAAGGATAGTGGTTTTACTATTCGTAAAGAAGTATATAGAGCAAATATGAATGCCCAAGTAGCACAGGGCATATATCACATCTATCCAACACAATCTGTTAATGATCAAATTAATAATGAAAGTGAACTAGGAATGATGTTTGCCTGGACAAACTCTTATGATAAGAGTACAAGATTTCAATGTGCAATTGGTGCATATGTAATGGTATGCAGCAATGGTATGATGTGTGGAGATATGATGAATTTTAAAAGAAAACATTCTGGATCTGCTAATTATGATATGGTTGTGCAATTAAGCAATCAAATTAAAAATGGTGAAAAGCATTACACTCGCATATTAAATGATAGAGATTCTTTAAGAAATTTATCTTTAAGTAAACGTCAACAATCTGAATTATTAGGTAGATTATTTGCAGATGATGAAATTATAACACCTACTCAAGTATCTATTATTAAAAAAGAAATGAGTAAGCCGTCATATAATTATAATTGTAATGATGATAATGCTTGGACATTTTATAATCATGTAACGCATTCATTAAAAGTATCACCACCTAGAGATTGGATGCAAGATAGTCAAAACTTTCATGATTTTATGATGAATGAAGTTACAACACAACCTGCTATTAATTCTTTAAAACAAGATGCTTTTTTAAATCTTAATAAATTATCAGTTACAATAGATGAAACTTTTGAAATTGAAGATGTAAAAGATATAATTACAGAATGTGATGGTTTAATAGAAATTGATGAAAACATAACAAATGCTCAATTAATGTATGAAGTATATACTTAAATTAATTGGTTGAATGTTTATCAATTATATCAGTAATAATATTAGTCTATATTTGTTGTAATAACAAATTAGGTAATTAAAAGAGTTAAGAAATTAAGGGATTCATTTTGTTTCCCTTAATTTTTTTGTTTAATATTTATAAAATAAGAATTAATGAAGAAAATAAAATTTGATGTAGAAGCTAGAAATGGTTTAAAAAAAGGTGTGGACGCATTAGCTAACGCAGTTAAAGTAACGTTAGGACCTAAAGGTAGAAATGTTGTTATAAGTAAATTTTTTGGACCTCCAGTTATAACTAAAGATGGAGTTACTGTAGCTAAAGAAGTAGAGTTAGAAGACCCATTAGAAAACATGGGAGCTCAAATGGTTAAAGAAGTTGCTTCTAAAACCAACGATCTTGCTGGTGATGGAACTACAACAGCTACAGTATTAGCTCAGTCTATTGTGCATGAAGGTTTAAAAAATGTAACAGCAGGTGCTAATCCAATGGATTTAAAGAAAGGTATAGATAAAGCTGTTAAAGCAATTGTATCTAATTTAAAAAAACAATCAATAATAATTGGTGAGTCATCTACAAAACTTAAACAAATAGCATCAATATCTGCAAATAATGATGACGCGATAGGTGAATTAATTGTAAATGCTTTTGATAAAGTTGGTAAAGAAGGTGTGATTACTGTAGAAGAAGCTAAAGGTATGGAAACATATGTTAATATTGTAGAAGGTATGCAATTTGAAAATGGTTATCTTTCTCCTTATTTTGTTACTAATTCTGATAAAATGAGTGCAGAATTAAATAATCCATACGTTTTAATAATGGATAGAAAGATTTCTAACATGAAAGACTTACTTCCAATATTAGAACCTATATCTCAAACAAACAAAGATTTATTAATTATAGCTGAAGATGTAGATGGTGAGGCACTAGCTACATTAGTGGTAAATAAGATGAGAGGTGGATTAAAAGTAGCAGCAGTAAAAGCTCCAGGGTTTGGAGCAAGAAGAAAAGATATGCTTGAAGATATAGCAATATTAACAGGTGCAACTTTAATTTCTGAAGAAAAGGGTGTTTCTCTTGAAGATGTTGATTTAAATATGCTTGGCCATGCTGAAACAATAAGCGTTACTAAAGATAATACAGTTATCGCAAATGGTTCAGGAGATCCTGCAATGCTTAAAGAAAGAATTGATCAAATTAAAGGTCAAATTAAAACTATGGAAAGTCCTTATGAAACAGAAAAACTACAAGAACGTTTAGCTAAATTAGCAGGTGGTGTTGCAGTTTTATATATTGGTGCGGCATCTGAAGTAGAGATGAAAGAAAAGAAAGATAGAGTTGAAGATGCACTTGCTGCAACTAAAGCTGCTGTTGAAGAAGGCGTTGTACCTGGAGGTGGTGTTGCATTAATTAATGCTAGTGACATTTTAGTAGATTTACTTGTTGGTAGTGTTGATGAAAGAACAGGTGTTGAAATAGTTTATAATGCAGTAAAAGCTCCATTTAAAACAATATGTGAAAATGCAGGTGTTAGTGCTGATGTAAAATTAGAAGGAGTAATATCTAGACCTAAAGGAACAGGGTACAATGCTAAAACTAATGCTTTTGTAAATATGCTAGAAGCAGGAATAATAGATCCTTGTAAAGTAACTAGAATAGCATTAGAAAATGCAGCTTCTGTTTCAGGTATGATATTAACCACTGAATGTGCATTAATAGATTTTGAAAATAAACCTTCTGTACCTTCAGCTATGCCTGGAATGCCTGGAATGATGTAATTAAAAATTAGTAAAAGAATGCTATATTGTATTCTTTTACTTTTTAATTTATGCTAATTCCATTATTGCTTGTACCCAAATATTGCTGCCTGAAATTGCTGAATCTGCGGCACTTACTTCAACTTCGCCACCCCTTGCAAAACTAAACCTCATATCTGCTGTTGCTGCTCCCGTATAATTACTGCCATCAGGATTTAAAATCTGAATATCAGTTCTATTTGATAATAGTGATGTCCAGGCATAACGGTAATTAGTTGTTCCACTTCTACCTTCAATTAATACGGAAAATGTATCGGGTGAAATTAATGTTCCGTGTGATAATTTTAAAAGTCCGGATGCATATGAGAACCCCGTAACTTGCCCCGTTGCAGATGTAAATGCTGAACCATTCCAAGATATATAATCAACGATATTATCCCTATATAAATATAGGGTTGAAGATGATAGTCCAACACTAGCACCAACAGAAATTCCATTTTGCGCATATGTTTCATCAGGTGTACAGGTGAAAGAAATAACCTTTCCTACCGTTGGGTAATTAACTTGCAATCTATTTGAAACCGTTGTTGCGGATGTTAAATTTAAAAATGTATGTGATGCATCATTTAACAATGACCAAGTACCAGCAGTATTGATACAGACACCGCCATAAATTTTCAATTTAGAATTACCACCATTTAACCCATTATCTGCATTAATCGTTACATTTCCTAATCCGCTTACTGGTGAAATAGTTGTATTTGTTCCTGCAATTATTGAGCTAACACCACCGCCTGCAGCATTAATAGTTATACTGTTACCAACAGTACCTAAAGTAACATTGGTACCACCAACTAAATTTATAGCACCAGTTAAAGTATTAAATGAAGTAACCCCACTTCCTCCACTAACAGCCGCAATAAAATCACTCATTTTCATAATAAATGGTTCCATTTTAGGAGAATAAGATGGTTGTCTATTTAAACTACTAACAGACAATCTTCCAAGTTCAATATAGTCTTGACCTGATATAAGTGTTGTTTTTTGTTTTTTAGAATTTAAAAGTCCTAATACTTCTTGTATAAAAATACTCATGATATTTTACGTTTTAAATATATAATGCAGCTAATGTAACTGATGCTGCTGCAGTGTAATCAATTTCTATTGTTCCTGTACTACTGTTAAATGCATCTACTTCAAACGGTCCTAAAAAACCGTCTTCACCAGCAGCTAAAATCAATGTTGCAGTTTCTTTTACTAATACTCCTAGTAAAGGACTTACAAATGTTGTAGTAACTGGCACTACAGATGCAGTAATTGATACACCACTTCCATTTTTAACATGAAAATATTGTATCCCTGTATTTGCTAATAAATCTCCAGTTGCTGTTGCAGCAGCATAAGTAGGTTTTAAACCTGCTTGAGTTATTTTTTGAGCTATTAATGTTGCCATAATTATTTTTATTTATTTACCGCAATATCCATTTTTAAATGCTGCTGATTGAACAGGTTCTGAAGCTTTTGTTGTAACTTGTTTAGCTTGAAAACCTTGTGCAGCTAATCTTTCTCTAGTAGCTGTAGCAATTGCATTTTTTTTAGCTTGAATTTTAGCAGGTATAGATGTTGGATCATAAAATCCATTAGTAGTTTCTCTTTTAAATACTTCTCCTTGCATAGGAAAAGACATTTTATCTATATTTTTTTTTATAGTTTTTTTCATAATAATTGTTTATTTAGAACCACCCGTTTTATAAGCATCCATTACATCACCACCTTTCATATAGCCTTTTAAACCACCGCCTTTAGCATATCCGTCCATACGCATTTGACCTGGAGTTCTCATTATATTTCCTGGAGTATTTCTGTTACTTGCCATACCACTTCCATATGACATATTATTATTTCCTTTGTTATACATAATTTTTAATTTTAATAAATTTTTATTTTCTGTTTTCTGCACTTGTTCCATAATAATATGCAAATATGTTGCTTATTACAACGCCTTCTATCATACCCATTAAATGAACAAATAAATCATTGTCTAATACACTTGGTATATATACAACTGCATATATAGTAAAAATAAATGATGATAAGCCAGTTAAACCTGTAGCCAACATCATCCAATCTTTTTTATTTGTTTTTGCTACTTCTACTTCTCTTTTTCTTGCAGAATCTCTATCTGCAACTTCAAGAGCATACATTTCTTTTATAAAAGACTGCGCTTGAACTTTGTCTTTTATAGTCATATTTGGGTCATTATCAATAAGATTTTTAACTATACCTAATACACCAGCATCAGGCAATAATTCTCCAGCAATGTCAAGTATGCCTGGACCAGCTTTTTTTAAAAACTGTCCTAATTTAGTATCTTTAAATTTTTTTTTTGCCATTATTATATTTTTTTCTGTATAATAGACCAGTTAGCCCCATCACTCCAAACTGTTATTGCATCATATTCTTGATTCAACACATAAGGAGATGCAGAACCATCTAACAGATCTCCTCCAATTGGTGTTAGATTTACTATTCTACCAGCACTTAAAGCACCCGTAGACATTACTCTTATACTTCTGTACTGAGAAAAATTTGCAGCAGGTAAATTTAATGTTGCTGTTCCATTTGCACCACTCCACTGTACAACCATTAATGAATATGTGCTATATACAGAATTAGACAAACTAACTACATTTCCTGGACTAAATATTATGTTTATTGGAAGTATGCGAGTTGGACCAATATTTGATAAATCTAAATTTATTTCTGAACCACTAACTTGTATATTAATTGAATTATCGTTAGATTTTAATGATCTAAAATTCAATGTTTCTCCAATTTTATCTTCCCATACACCAGCACCAGTTCCTACATTAGCTGCAAGAGTAGACGAAGAAGCTGCTATAGATACAGTGTTTTGAGTTTCTGTAAATGTTATATTATCTCCTGCAAGTAAAGATTTAAAATTTAATGTTTCTCCAACTTTGTTTTTCCACAAACCTGTTCCTGTTCCTACATTGGCTGCAGTATTAGGTTCACCTGTTGAAGTAATCTCTATATAAGTATTATCTGTTGATTCATCAATAGTAAGGTTTGTACTTAAAGATTTCAAAGATCTAAAATAATTTGTACAAGCATTAGTTACATCGTCAATTTCTTGTTTCCAAAACACTTGACCTGTACCTGCTCCAGGAATAGTTGGAGAATTTTCATTACTACAAAATGCAGGGCTAATTTTTAAATCTTTAATTTTAATTAACTTAACATTTTTATATGGTATTGGAGATGCAACACCTGTTATTTCAGGTTCTTCATTAATGCCTAATACTAAAACATCTTCTAAAGATGCAGTTTTAGCAAACTGACTACGCCTAAATAAACCTAATATATCAGTTAAAATATTCATGTTTATTATTTAGTTTTTTTTGATTTTTTAGATGGTGCAGAATGAGTCCATCCACCCATTTTATATTCTTGCATTTTTTCTCCATCATTTGCACTGTAAACATTTCTTTTTGCATTGCCGCCTTTGTTCATTTTTTCTATCATTGATCCAAACATTAAATCATCTAATTCACCTCCAGAACGTTTGCATAAAAGTTTAGATTTTTGCTTAGTCATTTTTTTATATGGTAACACTTGTTTTTTCATAATTGCATTTTTAAAAATCTATAGTAAGGGTTATAAAAAATAAATATATTTTTATTGTATTATAATCATAATCGGCATCTGCATTCATATATTCCCAACCCAGCAAAAATCTATTATGCGGCCAATGAAAAGCTATTTCTAAAACTGAATCTTTCATTATTTACAATTACAATTTTTACAACTACAGCTTTCTGCAATAGAGCATTTTTCTCTTTTACAATAACCAAGACACACTTTGCCAAATGTTATCCATTTAACAAACAAACATATTTTCCTCATTATTTTTTATTTAAATTATGACTGTATACTTTATAGTATTAATATACAAATTAATTGCTGTATTAGCAAATAATAATAAAATCTAGTTATTTTTAAGCCTTTCATTTTCTTTACTTAAAAAATCTACTTTAACATGTAGTGTACTTACTTCTTTTGTTAAAGCTAATATTTGATCTCGCATATCATCTTTTTCAATTGAACTATCCAATAACAACTGCTCTAATCTTTTAACTCTATTTCTTAAATCGTCTCTATACATATTTTGATCAGTTCTATCTAAATCTTGTAATGTTGCTTTTAATTTTATTTTATTTTCATAAAATCTCCAAGCTCCTGCAGAAAACAAAACAGTAATTATTGTTACTAGCACAGTCGTTATATTATCATAATTAATGTCCATTATATTTGCTTTCTATAATATTGTGAAGTTGTTTGTATTAAATTTATAATTGATATTATTAAAGCAAGAAAACACGTCCAATTTGATGGTATTAATATACCTTTATTTAAAATTAATAAAATCAATATTACTATAGAAAATAAAAAAGAAGCATATGCTAAAGTTTTTCTTTGTGGTAACATTCCATTACAAATACTTTTTAGTATAGATGCACCAAGTAAAACACTAATTATTATTAGTATTAATTGAATTCCAAATTGACAAGACCAAATTATAGGAAAAAAAACAAGCCATATTATAGCCATTAAAATTTCTAGTGGTTCAGAGTCATAATACATTAAAATGCCACTTAATTTTTTTAACATAGTTACATATATATCTATCAATAATATACAAAAAAAATACATATGAATAAAGTAAACCCTTTAGTATTTAAAAATAAAATAGCCATAGAAATTCTTCCAACAGAAAGTTTATTTGGATTAAAAATAATCAACTGTGAAGTTCTTTGTGAAGATGATAAATATCGTAAAGTTTACGGTATTGAAATTGGTTTTATATTTTTTACTATTAGTTATGCAAATATGACAGCATAATTTTTTTAATTTAAAGGAAATTCCTTAAATTAATAGTAGCTGCATTTTTTTACAGAAGTGCAGCTTTTATATCTTTAAATAAATCTAATTTAACATGAGTAATATATTTAAACCAAGAATTAACATTCTGCCTTATGAATACCCACAACTCTTGGCATATAAAGATGCCATTAGACATTCCTATTGGATTGATACAGAGTTTAATTTTACAGAAGATATACAAGACTTTAAAGTAACTATCAGTTCAGAAGAGCGAGATGTTATTAAAAAAACAATGCTTGCTATTGCACAAATAGAAGTCAATGTAAAAACATTCTGGGCTGATATGTATAAACGTATGCCCATTACTGAAATAGGTGATGTAGGAATGACATTTGCTGAATCAGAAGTAAGACACAAAGATGCCTATGCTAGACTACTTAGAATACTAGGACTTGAAAAAGAATTTGAAACTGTTGTTGAAGTACCAGCAATTGCAGGTAGACTTAAGTACTTAAAGAAGTACCTGGATGGTACCAGGTCTAGAGATAATAAAATGTATACTAAGTCTGTATTGCTATTTTCTTTATTTATAGAGCACGTAAGTCTGTTTAGTCAGTT
>Ga0115005_10002259_pt1 | contig 15397 bp, 13 predicted proteins | sample ArcOceMetagenome_FD_87163 | JGI IMG/M metagenome (GOLD analysis project Ga0115005, IMG submission 87163) | Marine eukaryotic phytoplankton communities from Arctic Ocean - Arctic Ocean - Greenland ARC118M Metagenome | ecosystem: Environmental > Aquatic > Marine > Oceanic | place: Arctic Ocean... | reverse complement strand
TATATGTACTGTATGGTCATGTGTAGTGTATGATTTCTATTCTCTTCAGTATCTTGCAAGTGGTTGACTGAGTTGTTGACTGTTATGTTACTGTCGACACTACACGACACCAGGACCCAGCAGGACAGAAAACCGTCGAACTTGAGAAGCGTCGTTGTTCGTTGCGTTGTGTCAACGTGTCGTTCAAGCAAGTACCGTACGTTATGATAAGCAATTTCGATTTTAATTCGAGATACTGTACTGTTATTTTGTAGGGCTGGCAATATCAATATGTTTCACCCCTCCTCGGCGTACCGGCGGGCGGATTTTCCTTTGGTATTTAGGCTATTTTGACGTCAACACTTTTATTAACAAACTGTGCCGACGAACAATCCAGAGCTGGATTGATGGATGGTGGTATCCAGGCTTTGCACTGTTGTACAAGTACAAGTATGAGCCATAAGACCATGATCGCTCAGATCAAATTGATGGCCTGTGATGTGTACTATGATACAAGTACAATAATAATTAAAAAATAAAACCACAGAAGCCGTGCGAAAGGAACTACATGTACACGTATTGTGTATTCAAGTTTTGTGATTTTAAATTATTGATCTCTCTTTCATCCACTCGAGAACAACCTCCTCTGTGACCAAGGCTCTTCTAGCTTGATGTGCCTGAACGATTTCCTTCAAAACATCCACCAAACGAGCTTTCACTTTACCGGTGCTCCAATACTCTCCACTTCCAGTACTATAGTCATTTCCAATACTTTCCAATTCCTCATCATCTTCCAAAAAGAATCGGAGCCACTGGTATGAAACATCAACTGTAAGATTAGCTCCAAGTTCCTCCTGCAACTTTTTAGTCTCCTGCCCTCCAGAGAAGGCATATTCTTTGATCTTGCGCTCAATCACCTCCTCCAAATCGGTCAAGAAAATGGCACTGTTTTCATCTGAACTTGACATCTTACCCTCTGCACCCTGAAGAGGAGGGAAAAACTTGGAATGGATCAGAGCAGGTTTTCCTCCAAGGGGATGGCTCTTGGGAACAAGTTTATGGGCAATATCACGGGTCATCCGAAAGTACGGATCTTGGTCAATAGCGCAGGGGATGAGGCATGCCATATTTGCAGAGGTCTTACCAGTCCCCAAAACAATTGGGAAAGAAGATGGGAAAGACGGAGCTGCCTGAATGGCGGGGAATGCAATCTTACCAATGTTGGAAGTTCCATCAAATCCAAAGATACCGTTGACAGTATTAGTCGTAACTGACTTCCAAATACGGACAATAGTGGGGTACATTCTTCCGACATATTTGAGATCCGAAAAGAGAAAGGTCTTTTCTGGGATAAATCCACATGCAATAATATCCTTGGCATTTTCAAACGTAAGTTGAGCAAAGTAATCAAGGTTATCACCAGTTTCAGCATCGTAAACTCCCTTGAAGAGAAACTTTTCATCATCCGTCATTTGGATGACAAGAGGACACTGAAAAGCCCGCTGCAACCACTGAGTGAACATAAAAGGGACCAAATGTCCAAGATGCATCGAACCACTAGAAGGACCTCTTCCGGTATACAAGTAGAACGGCAGATTCTTCTCGAGACAATCACATATTTTCGCCATATCGCGATGAGAGAAGAAGATGTCTCTCCTCAAAAAGCGATGAAGTTCGGGAACGGTCCCTCTGCCCACCGTAAGCTTTTCAATCCTCTTTAGTAATTCAGGATCGATAAGCTTGGACCCAAAATCGTTCACTAGTTTGCTGTAATCAATCTTTCCCTTGACTTCAAAAGCATTGACGACCATTTCCTCATCCTCCTTTTTGGTCTCTTCAGTATCAATTTTGATTCTTTTGGCAGCCTCCACAGCTTCCTCTTCCAACAATTTTTGTCCTTCTTCCAACAATTTTTGTCCTTCTGGCATGCGAATCTGAGCTTGAAGCAATTGCTCAAGCTGGACAGAGACGGAATCATCTGCATCCGAAGCAACCGCATCCGGCACACTCTCGGATCCATCCACACGAAATTTAAGGACAATATCACACTTTCTCGCCTTCTTCCCTGCATTAATATTGCACATATTTCTCTCGAGCGTGATTTTCCCCACGGCCTTGGTGGAAGAGAGGACTGCTCCGGGGGGAACCCCCATGATGACTCCCTCGATCCATGCAATGTTCAGAATGTGATCCTCTGGTTTAGGTTTTTTGGGTAATTTGAGCTGGGTCTGATCCAGCATGGCTGTTCCGTAGGTATCAATTGCCACCTGTCTATCAACTTTAAAGGATTTAATAGGTAAATCCTCCTGAATGATGCGATTGGCCGCCTCCTCAATAGCATCCAACAGCCGTTCCTGCCCCTCCTCGCCATCAGCGATATCGAGCTGACAAACCGTCCCCTGTTTCTTCCCTAGGCCTACACTGAATTTTCCACTGGGGTACTTGTCCTTGATGAAACTAGGTTGCATGAGGGAGGAGATGGATTCTCCGCCTCCGATGGGGGCACCTACTACGCCAGCAAGGGCACCCCGGAGGATGAGGAATGCCGTGGAAACTGGGGAGGGTGTGGTTGGTTTGACAACCACGCGATCCTTTTTCTTTTTTGGGGGTTCTTCTGCTTTGCTCATTTTGGATGATTGATGCTGTTTGTGGCGAGTGTAGCGAGTGTTGCTCCTTTGTAATGATAAAGATGAGCTTTAGCCTTTAGTTTGCAATACAAATATTAACTGGAAACTTTCACATGTGAAATCAAACGTAAACCTGGACCATGATGGATGCTCGAAAGGCTACTGTATCTTCGGATGTCTGTGTTCTTCGACTTCATGCGCACGATGATACGCGAGTAGTGCGCATCCCATTTCGAATGACACGAACGACGGTCTGACTAAACTGCAACCGAACAAAAACATTGACATCAGCTTCCACGGTATGATAAAACAAATCCAAACAGTCAAAACAAAAGTACCACCTCGCCGCAGGCAGCAAATGTGAAGCATACTTCTTGTATTCATCTCATAACATAGTTAATAGCACTGCAAATAAGAAACTAAATATCCAATCAACACAATAAACACAACCAACACAACACATCCAATCTAATCCAATCAATTTTCAACAAATTACAAAATGAGCGTGTCAAGATGGGCAGATTCCGATTCCGATTCCGAAGATGATTTATTTTCAAAACCGTCCACGCTAGTTCAGCAACACAAGGAGCAAGAACAGCAAGCCTCAAATGAAGACGAACGGGTGCAGGTCCATGAAAGAGATGGTGGGATTCACCATCGGCCTTCTGGATTTCAGCACCGTGGTGGTGACCGTGACCGTGGTGGCGACCGTGGAGGTGATCGCGATCGCGATCATGGAGGTGGTGCAAGACAGCGGCCACATCCGCATCAAAATCCGCATCAAAATCCGCATCCGCACCAACAGCATCAACGTGATTATGATCCGGGGAGGGGACACAATCGACCCCATCAAGGGAGAGGAGGCGGAAATGCCCATGAAAATAACAAAAACAATTACATGCAGGGACAACCGCGGAGACAAGAAGGAGGAGGCAATCGAGGCAATCATGGCAATCATGGATCCACTAATTGGAAAGATCAAGCGCGCCAATCTCAAAAATACAGTGATGTTCAGGTAAAGGTAGCATCGAGTGAACTTAGTGGAAATAATTGGATGGAGCAGCGAAAGGTGAAATTGCAGAAAAAGAAGGAGGAGGAAAAGATTTTGATGGAACAGAGGCAGAAGCAGTTGGAGGAGGAGAGGAGGGATAAGCAAAAGAAACAGCGGGAGGCTCTCAAGGCTGCTTTGAAGACAAGGACTCAGGAGAATGAAGATTCTAGTGCTAGTGCTAGTGCTAGTGCTGGCAATGTTGCTGGTGCTGGCAATGTTGCTGGTGCTGGCAATGTTGCTGGTGCTGGCAATGTTGCTGTTGCTGGTGCTGGTGCTGGTGCTGGTGCTAGTGCTAGTACCGGTTCCATTGCCAACGCTAGTACTCTTGATCATATACCCTCAAATGACACCAGAAATAAGCACGAAAGGTATTCTCAAAAAGTACCAATGTCACAAAATCCAAAACCTGCTGACGCACGAATGACAAGCAATATAGTCACAAAGTCAACAGCCAAACCAATATCAAGGCCGCGCTTGAAACTAGCTCCTCGATCAAAACCCGTTCCAAAGCTTGATGTCGATCCCCATTATCAAACAAATGATAAAGATGATGGTGGTGATGTTGGCGGGAAAGGATTACACTTGGAGGAGCATGATGCAGAAAAAATAGTAGACACGGAGCAAAGAGAAGTCGTCAAGGGAGACACGGAGCAAAGAGAAGTCGTCAAGGGAGACGCGCAACACAACGAACATGCTGCGAAAGAAGATAACGTTTCTTCTTTGACGGCTACGCTGGAAGGTATGCAAGTGAAAAAGATTCTTTCTCGGCCCAAAGAAGATGAAAACAAGAGTCAGATGAATTCTTCTGGTACACGTACAGGAGCTCATGGACATAAAGATGTACATGAACATGGGCGTGCGCATTCCGAAGTCGACGAGGAATCTAAAAAAACACTAGAAAGTGTATCGTCCAATAAGGAGAACGATGAAGATAAATCAGTTGCTTCATCAGTCTCTCATCAGAGTCTTGCATCGTCCTCAGTAGACACTGGGACTGGGAAGGATGCCACAGCAGCAACAGCAACAGCACCAGCAGGAGGAGGCAGAGGACGTGGTAGAGGAAGAGGAAGGGGCGGTGGGAGATCTAGGGGTCATGGCAGGGGACGAGATGGCAGGGGACGAGATGGCAGGGGACGAGGAAGAGGAAGTAAATCTCACGGCGGAAGGCGTAATTTTGATAAACAATCTGGTGGTGGTCGCGGTGGCGGCAAAGGATCGACTGAAACAAAAGGTTCAGAAAATCAAAAGGGAGGAGATGCAGATGCAAGTACTGGTGCTGGTATCAGTACAAATTCTCACCATCATCAGTCTCGCCACCATGGAAAGAAGCATACGAAAGAAAAGACACAATGGAAGAGTAAAGCCGATGGGTCGGTGGTAATCTCTCGAGTGAGAAGTAATTCATTCCAAGGCCGTGGGAGAGGTGGAAGGGGCTCAGGTCGTGGTGGAAGGGGAAGAGGACGCGGGCGTACTGGTGGTACCGGTACTGACGATGGCGACTGATGGAACTATTAGCGCAGTGAATCCGATGTAGGAATTTATGTTTGCTCTTCGTCCGTTCTTTGGGGTTGTACAAATATTTGTTTGAAATCTAAAAAGTTTAGCACACAGTAAATATGATACTTATCATACACCACGTACTTTGAAGTTGTATATACGTGTAGTGCGGGGTATTGTAAATTCTAATGATATCATGACTGTACTGTACTACTACACCGGCCACCAGTAGGTACAGTCTGTAGGTACAGTAATTGTACTCCGTCGCGTCGTATGCACCCGTTCTCGGTATTTTCAAATTCCAAATTCCAACCTGAAAGGGTTATTATCTGCGCGGCGGGCGGGCGGTTCTTTCGATTTCTTCCAGATTTTGCATATCCTTCCGGAAGAAGAGGTTGCCGGAAGAAGCCACAACGTCATCAGCGGATACGAGTACAAAGAGCCCGCCAACACACCGACAAATCTGCATTGGATGGAATGTCCGTGTTTTGAACAAGTGGAAAACAACGGACCCTAAACTGCCTTCGACATGCCTGACGCCTGACATGTGTTTTCCTTCAACTCACTTTACTTTACGAGTAACTTCGAGCCTGTTCGCTCCCCTTCCCACACTTATAAAGCAAAGAGTTAAGGCTATCACCACCACTACAATATGCTTTCAGTTTCAAGATCGGCAAGGGGTCTATGGCGGAGGGAGCAAAAGGGGGCATCAAATGTTTTGCAAAAAGCATTCGCTTCAAGCAGTCGAAGCTTGTCCACTCACCTCGGTGATGATCCCAGTGATAGGCTTATTGTCATCGGGTCAGGTGTTGCTGGATGTTCTGCAGCGCTCATTGCGGCAGAAAAGCATAAGATACCAGTCACACTTTTGTGTGCTGGATCATTGCCAACTGACTGCAACTCCTATTGGGCCCAAGGTGGCATCATATACCGTAATTACGATCCGGCAGCTAGTGACTCAGCCGCCTCACTCGTAGCTGATATCCAACGCGCAGGAGCTGGTCTTTGTGAAGATGGGGCAGTTTGGAAATTAGCTCTTGAAGGTCCTGACCGTGTTCGTCAATTGCTTCTAGACGGATCTGAAGAAGGCAGATTTGCAAATGTGCCATTTGATAAACTTGAAGATGGTTCCCTCTCGTGCTGCCTAGAGGCTTCGCACGCTGCGCCCCGTATTATTCACTTTGCCGATCACACTGGAAAAGCAATCACGGAACATATCACTGCTGCAGCTCTCAATCATCCTCTGATTTCTGTAGTCACTGACACCATTGTCACTGACCTTATCACAGTAGAGACTGACGACAAGCAAAATGTTTGTCTTGGAACCCATACCATACACAAGAATACTGGACAAAGACAAAGTCTAGTTTCTACACGGGGAACAATACTTGCAAGTGGGGGTCTAGGTGGCATCTACGAGAACTCCACAAACCCTGCAGGATTCAATGCTCTTGGGTCATCTACCTCGCTAGCAACCCGTGCCGGTGCTCATGTCTCTGACTTGGAGTATGTACAATTCCACCCAACTGCTCTTCAGATTCCAAATGAGAGCTGTTTTCTCTTGACTGAAGCTCTTCGTGGAGAAGGGGCGATACTGAGAGATCGCAACGGAAGAGCATTTGCCAATGACTTCCACCCTGATGGCGAGCTAGCCCCACGTGATATTGTAGCTCGTGGTGTATTCAATGAAAATCAAAAGGTGGACGAAGGAAATAATGTCTTCTTGGACATTACGCATCGTGACGCTAAATGGCTTAAGGGGCGTTTCCCATCCATTGATGCTCATTTACAGCAACGTGGACTGGATATCACGAAGGATCATTTACCAATTACACCAGCTGCACACTATACGTGTGGTGGAGTAACCACTGACTTGGAAGGGTGTACCAACGTTCTTGGATTATTTAGTGCTGGAGAAGCTGCAAGAACAGGTCTTCATGGAGGAAATCGTTTGGCAAGCACTAGCCTTCTTGAAGGTTTGGTTTATGGAGGAGCAGCTGGAGATTTTGTTGGACGGCCAGAGCAAGGTGGGTTGGTTCATAATATTTTGAAGGATGCTCTTCATAGCTCAACAGAAACAAGGGAAAATATCTCAGAATGGCAATCAGGAAAGTCGTTTAAGAAGAATTCAACCGAATCATCGAATAGTAAGGAGGCTGCGACTCAATTGCTGAACAAGCTAAAAAGGATAATGTGGGATCATGTCGGGGTTGTAAGAACACCTATTGGCTTGACTCATGCTGCATGTGAAGTCGCCGAAATCAAGGAAGAGGCTAACGATTTAATTAGCAAGAATGCATGTGTTGAAACTGTAGGAATCAGAGATGCTGCTTATGCGGGAGAATCAGTCATTCAAGCTGCTCTGGCCAATCGTGTAAGCGCCGGTGCACACTGTATTGTTTTGGAAGGACCTGAAGCGAATGAGTTGGAAGCCAATATTGAACCAGAAAACGCGAACGAAGAATCAGAAGAAGCAATCGGAGGCTTCCTAAGGTTGAGATAGAGTGCTACGTAATTGTAACAAAATCATTTAAAAGAAAATATAGACGTGTAGTGTTCATAATGTTTCTCTCATTAGATACTCATTGTAAAGGTGAATTTTTCTGCATAAGAAACGTTACAACGTTTAGCGTCGGCGACGACCACTTGATGACACAGACATATGTGCAGTGCTAGGTTGGCCACCCGATATGTCCTTGCCTTGCGCCTTAGCAGCAGCCCTAGCAAATGCGTCAAGCTTCGCCGCTTCTTTATCCGCTCCGAACCCAGTCCCTCCTCCTTGTGCCCCAAGAAACTTATTTCTTCCTTTCCTCCCTCGTCTATTGTAAGATCTCTGGTTCTTGGGAATCCAGCGCTCTGGATCAGGCTTTGTTGGTTTGTCGGGATTGTACTTTCCGTCCTTCTGCAACTTTTCAAGGAAGGAGTCACATTTCTTTGCTCTTTGGCGAAGGATCGCATCCTGGTTTTTCTTCTTTCCTCTTTGCCTGGTAGAAATATCAATATAAATCGTTAGTTTGGTGAAAGTAGAGAAAGTAATTCTATGAAACAAAAATGTGCAAACGTACACTGCGCCGCGACGAGAGCTGATAATCTTGCGAGAGCGCCCACTATCAGTTCCTGCGCCCTTATGAAGACGTGGGATTTCCATGGCCTCGAGTTCTTCACCGTCCGGAATATCGGAGCTTTCATCGATTGTCAAATCTGAAGCCATATCTATAGCTTTCACCATATCAATATGCGACAAAGCCTTGACCACCCCAGCAGTGCACTCCATGAGCTCCTCTTCACTGAGGCTTGAATCATTGCTGTCAATGATGGCCCCGTAGATGGATGCAGCCTCAACATACATGCCAAGGCGTAGTTTAAAATCGGCTACTCGTTTTTCGGCCATGCCTGAATCAGCCGATGCTTTGAGCGTTAACTCAACCTTATCATCCATACCTAGAGACCTATATAAAGAGCAAAGCGATGCCACCGTAGCCGGTCTATTTCTAATCGATTTGGGCAAGCCTTCAAGGGTAGCCACCACTTTCTTTTTAGCCTCATCATCAAAAGTGCGAGATTCCTGAATTGCTTTTTGAGCTTGATAAAGCTCCAACTCGGCAAGAGCATATTCAAGCGTCTCTTCGTCAAATTTCTGAAGGCCATCCTTCATTGCGCCCTTGATCGAGTTTTCAATTGATTCTAAAGTACCGGTCGTGGTAATTTCATTCTCCAAGATTGCAATACGGCATTCCCAAAACATTTTCTCAGTCTCACAAACAGGAGTTGCAAAAAAGTTCCCTGCTGTATTTTTGCGTTTTTTCTTCTTGCCGTTTTCCTCTCGACGGGTCGCTGTGTTGGGCGATAAAGACGCTTTCAAAGAGTTTAATACTGTCTTGACTTCTGCCATTTTCCCCAGCCTGAAGAATAAAAGTGCCCGATTGTACAAAACAATACGAATCTGGTACGGATTGATGGTACACGTACTTCTTGCAGATGATGAGTCTGACGCCGAAGAAATGTCAGGGAGATTTTTCAGAAGGTCATATACAGAATGAGACGACCCTCTCATCAAATTCAAGACCACCATATTATTCTCTGTAGCTAAGATACCCCCGCCACTGTTGAATGAAGGGTCCTTCTCTACAAATGGCTTGGATGATAAACTCAGTTCCAGGTACGATCGCATTGCTCCATTCAAATCCCCGCTTAGAATCTTTCCGAAGGCAATATTGGATCGGATCGGCATTATTTCTTTCACGAAAGAAGTGTCTTCGTAATTTCCATCATAAATAGCCTTACATTCATCCTCTGCAGTCTCGAGAAGTTCAATTGCATGTTTCGTTTGGGCCAGATTCGTGCTCGTCTGAAGCAAGTTCGTGGCATAGTTATTTACCATCTCATAAGGATATTCCGTTTCTCCATCTGCAGCATCTGCGACATCAAGTTCCTTTGAAAAGTTCAGATTGAAATCATCCAATATCGGAGATGAAATATTATGAGAATTGTTAGCGCTAGATGCTGCCATCGCATTGGTAACGATTTCACTACCCTCGTCAAAATTAGACGCCCCGACCAAATCGCCATAAATTTGGGTAGCCTTTTCCGTTTCATGTAGGCGATAGTGGCACTGAGCTAAGATATGTTTCAGACCCCTGACGGAATCCTCTGACAATGAATTCATATCTAGCGTCTCAGCTGCTTTGAAAATGGCATCTCGACAAGTGACAAAACGCCCAAGTTTGTAGAGTGCATAACTCCTTTCAAGTAGGAGCGAATCGCACTCTTTCTCGTTACTCAGTGAATGACAAAAACTAATCACATCATTGTATTTTTTCATGGAGAGAAGTGCTCTGCAGTGAGTTTGCTGGACGCGGTATTTGAGGAGGTCTGGCAATTCATTTCCCTCTTCGTGTAGTGATGCGAGGATCTCACTCGTGAGCGTCTGGACGTCAGGAGACAGATTTTCATTGGCAGCTGCCACTAGCTTTTCCATCATGGCTTCTACTGATGATTCCTCTTCGTTCGACATGGTTGCTGAGTTTATGGAAGATTTTTAAAATTAATACAAGTTTGACAAATTGCATCATCGATCATCATCGATCTTCGAGTTTCCTCTTTCTTGGTTTCCTTTGTTTTTCCTGTCGTCGGTTGCACACATACGGGCATCGGACAGACGTTATCACACACACACACGCCACGAGAGGCCTTTTTGCACACACACAACATCTGAAGAAGACAACCTCAAAACAGATCAATCTTCTTTATCATACAAAATAACCAACCAATATTGGTGCCAATTTTGTCAATACTAGGGTCTGATTCATTAGTTATAGAGCGGTGTTTAATTTCTTGAACAGTTTGAAGTTGGGGCTCAATAAATAGGAACGAGGCATTTCAAAGCATGACGGCCCAATCGCACGTAGGACGAAGAATACTTTCTTCTGTCATACTTTCATTCCCCCCCATGATATACTTTCTCGATACGTTCTTCACAGTGCACAGAGTTAAAGGAAATTCAATGGATCAAACCATATGCGATGGAGATATTGTTCTCATTCGTAAAGTTGACTTCCTGCCTCATTATTTCAAGAACAAACTCACTGTCAGAGATTTAGAGGACGACGAAAATGACAACCTCGAACAAGATAATGATATGCGGAAATCTCTGAGGATGGATGCAAGTGTAGGAAAACCTGCTGGTGATTCTCTCACATTATGGAGGTCACCGCCGATGGTGCTACCTGGAGATGTTATTGCGTTCACAAATCCACAAGCTATGGAAAGTACTGAAGTGAAAAGAGCGATTGGAATCGGCGGCCAGAGAATACGACCGAAATATTCGTATCATAAAATTGAATATCTCGGGGCTTATAATTTATGGGTTGAAAGTGATAATGGTATCAGAGGATATAATGGTTCAGTGAGTAAGAAATTGATGAAGGGGACAGTTGATAGAATACTTTGGCCTCCATATAGAATGATAAAAGTTGAAAGAGTTCGACCACCATTGGGAAGGGGTTGGTGGCCCTGACTCGATTTTCTACCACTCTCATCAATCTTTGCATTTCAATCATTGGGGTTAGTTGCGGTAAAAGCTGTCTATAAATAGAGCTTTCCAATTCTTCTAAAAAGGGGATTTTCCCATCGGTACATTCATTGAGCATGTAGACGTTGGGTAAAGTATCGAGTAGAAAGTTATTAATACAGTATGCCCTTTGTCACACCTGCTGAGTGAACGACCCGTGGGTTCAAACGTTTGACCGACGAAAAGAACTATCTATCTAGTTAGTGCATCATAGCATCATAGATTTCGATGGTTACAAGTAAAATTGTAGTACACCCATCAAGAAACTTGAACTGATGCAGTACTGATGCTTATCCTAATTCCAGTTTGATTCATCTTCTCGTCGGCACGTGTAGATATGGTCCACTAGATCAATGCCACCAGATTCAAAATGATAATACGAACCTTTTCAACTACAGAAAGGACGGGTGACTCTGACAAAGTCCCCCGGACATACCAATGGTATTATTGCAAATAAACCCATTATAGAATTTTTAGTATAATTATCTACACTATGGTCTTCATAGTAATTCATTAAAATCCATTTTACGTAAAATGTACGAACGAAACTGTAATACTTGCCCCTCTTTCCCCTTAAACCCGAAGAAGTAGTCAGATGCCATTTTCGACAGGTCACGAGATCATTTCCAGAGACGATCTCTTTAAAAACTTGTGTGAGTGGTAAAAGTGATAGTTCGAAGTTTATCGATTGAAGCACGATTTATTCGGTGGTTGCAATTTTCGGACGCGATAGATAATTTAAATGGTCTAGTACGTGTAGTGAATATCCTTGATGAGAAATGTCTTTTCAAACAGTCATCGGAGTCCAGATGAACACTTAACCAGTCATGAATGCAGGTGAGGACATGTTGCTCTGCTTCGCACTGTTCAATTCTTGCACTGCCGGAGGTCTTATTAAATCAGCAGTGGCTTGAATGGGCTTCGAATCATCAAATGGCGACGAAGGAGATCTGACAAGAGTGACACAGAAACACTTCGCAATGCCTTCTTCGTCCTTGATCAAAGTGATATTCAGGCCAAGATCCGATCGAGTTTTCATGTTTCCGCGGAGGACGCACGCGGGGGCGAATTCATTGTTGTCAGCAGGAGGCGAGATCATCTGACTGATCAAATCAAAGGCATTTTGGAGATCATCTTTCGCAGTCAGATTGAAGATAGTCAAACCGCAAATTTCTTGTTTGGTGTATTCTGACAATTGAATAAAGAGCTGATTGCAGTCAATAAATGCTCCACCCATGGATGCAATCGCCTATGTATCGGACACAGAGACATGGTTAGATTAAGTGAGCTTACCACATCACAATTGAGTACCTTCCAAACTCAGCCACTTACCATTCCAATTACACACGAATTGAACACAAATCGATAATCATGATCTTCAACGTTCTTTATTAGGTGCTGCTCATTTGGTGTGACCTGATTATCACCTGTTGCTGCTGTTGCCGAAGAAGGGACCGCGTCCGCCACTTCTTGTTGAGCTACTTGTCCAACGGCGGGGCTCATGGCAGATCTCGGCGGTACACCCCCGAAATTGCCAAGAGACCATACGCCATTTTGAGCAGCTACGTGCCGGATAGCATTTGCAGCCTGAGAGCCAAGTTGACCAGCTCCAATCATTTGCATTTGCTGTATCAGTTGTTGCCGATGTCTGAAGAAAGAAGCACGCACACAATATTCAGAGTATATTCAAAATCGAATTTCAACGCAGTCGTAAATTCATAAAACATACTTACATTTCCGATTTGTATTGTTGTTGCTGCAAAATTCTAATGTAGTTGGCTGCTTCCGTCAGTACAGCGTTCTTCGTTCCCTTCGGAACTATAACACCGCCCGTTGAAAGCAGACCACGCAACTCATTGATTTGACTCGTGATGCGGTAACTGCGTTCTTTCTCTCGCGCATTCCTCTCCTCTCTTTTCATATCACCGACTCTTGGCTTGCCCTTCTTTTGCCCTCTTGATACTTGCGCATCTTGTCCCGGTGGAGCTAAAGCACAAAGTGCTGAAGGGACTTGCATCGCTGTCGGATTAGAAAGGGTCTGGGAAATAGAGTTTTGCGTCCGACTTCCTTCATCATCTGATTTGTACCCACTAGAAACACTGTTCGCTTTTCGTTTCAAGCTTTCTTTCATGGCTGTCGGTTCTGAGGAAAATGATTCAGTTAGTGAAGTATTCGACGACATAAAATATTTAACACGTACGAACCGCTTTTGCACAAAAATTACAAAAAGGCGTAAAAAGATGGAATAGGCACTCACCTGAAGCCACCTTCAGATCTCTGTCAGATAAAATATTCTCAGGGGTAGTTGTCGACGCATTGGCATGGAGAACCGACTGACTTGCGATATTCTGTAGTTGTGCATGTGCAGCTGCAGCCGCACCTTCTTGTGTGAGCGGTTCTTGTGGGCCAGAATGACAAGTTGCAGAAAGTCCTCCGCTGGTTGCACTATTCTCCGACACAGAAATTACTTGTACCTGCTGCTTCTGCTTCTGACTTTGTTGATTATTTTGTCCGTTGCTGTTGGTGTTGCTGGACGAACCATTATCTTCGTCACTCTTCGCTCCGGAATCCGAGTTGTTGGCCGAGTTGTTGGGAGATGAGTTGTCCTCGCTGTCAAAATTGAATCCAAATGAATTGTTCCCAAGACTGAACCCAGAATTATCGGAGTTGTCCCCGTTACTCATTGTCCTCATTGTATTGGAGTTGGTAGATGGTGTGTTGGACGGTTGCTGCATGGACATGGCGGTGATGGAGATGCGATTTGCTTTGTAGTGTTTTCGGTTCTGATTGTTACGTTCGAGTATAAATGACGTTTCACCCGTTTAATGTAAATTCAATCACACGTTTCGACGAAGCCTTTTTCCTTTTCCGTTTGTTGTCTACTGAGAGAGGTTTGGCTATAGCGTATTGGTAGAACTGTAGGTGGTTGGTGTTCAAGGTACTCGCAGGCATGTACGTGTTGATTGGTTGAGCAAAGTTAAGTGCATTAAAAAATATTCATTCCATTCTTTCTTTTCTCTGAGTATCGTTTCCCACGTCAGAATTATTTGGCATATTTTCAAATTTGGTTGCGTATTTTCAAGACTTTTTACCTCTAAAAATGCATCTTTTTCTACGTACATTGCACGTACTTCGTATTTCTAACAGGAACATGAATAAACTAGAATAAAAAGTTGCTTTTACTCTTGATTCGAAGGTGACGTTGTTCAATTTGCGAGTTTTTTGGCTTCTTGTAATTGAACCATGCGTATGACGTTTTTCAATTTGCGAGTTTTTTCGCCAGCTTATTTCTGTTTGTGCGTCCGTACATTGAACCGACTATCTGCTTCTCTTTATTGAAGTGGGGGTTGCATTCCCACTAAATACCACCCCTTCAGAGATTGGATTAATAAGTAACCCCCGTGGTAGATACTCTCGTGGAACGTAACTCATAAAACCAATTCGTAGTACTTTTAAGACAGGTTATGACATCAACTCTACTCTGTCAACAGGTATCTGGACCTATTCAGAAAGTACCATCATTTCAAATCAAACCTGATCCCTCATCCAAAATGAGAATGCAGCCTTATTTTTCAGCACCTCGGTGAAGAACTTACGCACTCATAATACGTATGTTTCTCCATCAATTACTGTGCTGGTGTACTACTAGTATTACTGTTATCTCTGTACTTTGAACTTGTATCTCCTGTTATATTGGCCATTGATAGATGCTATAAAGTAAATTGGCATATAGATTGATCGCACCCGGGGGAATATTTCAATTTTAAAAGTTCTTCCTTGTATTTGTGCTGCGACAGTAACATTGTTGTGAACGCTCAGTCTTTCTTGTTCTAGTACTACGCCGTCGTCGCAATTTCTTGGTGTATCATAAACATGCTTTTCCTGACTCACTCACTCTTTGATTAAAAAATGAAGTATTCTACTACCGCGGTACCACGTAGACCATTACTAGCATGCTGATTTTTCTTCTGAGGATTGCTTCTTTGCTCTTCTCATTGTTTCTGTTGCCATACGTGTACCCTATCAATCTTGAAATATGTTACTATTCAAAATGCCTCAAAAAAAAGGAATAGACTATTCAAAAACATGATTTCGAGATGATTTTGAGATTTCGAGATTTCGAGATTGCGCCAAAACAAAATAATTGAAAATTCAGAAGTGGGGGGGGGATGT
>Ga0115005_10002258_pt1 | contig 15398 bp, 3 predicted proteins | sample ArcOceMetagenome_FD_87163 | JGI IMG/M metagenome (GOLD analysis project Ga0115005, IMG submission 87163) | Marine eukaryotic phytoplankton communities from Arctic Ocean - Arctic Ocean - Greenland ARC118M Metagenome | ecosystem: Environmental > Aquatic > Marine > Oceanic | place: Arctic Ocean... | reverse complement strand
TTGTTTGAATATGTGAAGGATGCAACTGTGTCCGGGGTCAAGCCTAAAAGTGTGTCTGAAATCGGGGGGACAATAATGATTGTGAGCGGTTATGATTTTCCCAATGTGATTGGATTGAATTGTAAGATTGGTGAAGAGGTGACAAGTGCGGAATGGATATCGGAAAGCATGGTCCAATGTCAGTCGCCTGCTCTTGCTCCTGGTGACTACGAGGTGGCGATATCAGCTAGTGGAGGCATACTATGGAGGAGCGAGGTTCTTCTCATAGTCCATTCAAATCCCGTGATTGAAGGAACCTCGGTCTTCGAGAAGGACGGCTCTCTATATATAAACATCCACTGTCATAATGTCGTGTACAGTCCAATTGCATCGTGCCAATTCGAAAATGATACTCTTCGTGCTTCTTTTGTCGGCACGAGTTTAGTGATATGTAAACTTCCGGACAGTGTGCGCCACTCATCTCACCAAAAAATCAAGTTGAGCCTCTCATTGAACAATGACCACATTCACGAGTCGACGCTTGTAGAATTGTCTTTGCCCCCACTTCTCCGGGAAATAAAGCCAACACAAGGCTCATCTCGTGGCGGAACGCAAGTCAATTTTCTAGGAGATTTTGGAAATTATCGTGATGAAAATTTACATTTCATAGTTTGCAAGTTCCAAACTATAACTGTGTCTGCCTTGAGGGTTCTCGGTGATGGAATTGTACAGTGTAAATCACCTTCGAAATTCGAAGGTGGTTATGTTAATGCGTCTATAAGTTTTAATGGCGGGCAGCAGTGGTCAAACGAAGAACAATTTTTGTATGTTCCACCTTGCCAGATAGAAGCGGTGTACCCAGATAAAATCTCCACTGTGGGCAACACAAGTGTATCTATTATGCTGAAAAATTGTGACGAAAGTACTAGCTTGAGGTGCAAATTTGGTTTAAACAATGCAACAGAGGCTGTGTGGGTTACAAGCTCGGAGATTCGATGTAGAGCTCCTTCTCATTCACCCGGCGTAACACAAATATCGCTTGTCGACGATTCAAATACCGCCATTTGTGTTCCGAAGCAACTTGAATATAGTCAACCCCCTATTATATACACCTATCATCCTAAAAGTGGTGCAGCTCATGGAGGAACCGAAGTGAGAGTAATTGGGAGGAATCTTGAGTTTTTGGAAGATCCAATTTGTTTATTTGGGGCGACCGCCTCTGTTGCTTCCATTATTAAATCTGAATCCATTATTTGCAAGTCTCCACCAATGGTGTTTGACAACGTGGTCGCGTTCAGTATTGTGGATCCTTTGATGGCATTTGAATGGACCGATGAACGATCATTCGAATATCATGAGCCTCCAGAGATTCATTCCGCGATACTAGGTGGGCAGATTGTGACCATCACAGGGGAACACTTGAATTCAACCGGCAGGGCTTGGTGTCGGTTTACCTCTGACAATGTACAGAGTCATATAATACAGGCTTCTCAAACGAATCAAAGCCACGTGGAATGCTCTATGCAAGACTTTTCGTCGCTGGCTATAGGCCAGTCAGCTTTGGTCGATATGTCTCTCAACCAAGTAGATTGGTGTACGAAGAAGGTCTCGTTTTGGGTGCCACCAAAGTCTATTAGGATCAAGAGTGTGGCACCTATCAATGGACCAATTTCGGGTGGAAATGCTGTCTTCATTGAAACTTTTCTTAATTCCTTTGAACGTGTACGCAATATCCATTGTAACTTTGGAGATAGATCTGTCTTTGCCAAAGTGATTTCAAAAACGAAGATCGAGTGTATAAGCCCGCACGTCGTTGACGAAGGAGAGGTCCCAATATCATTATCACTTGATAATGGGCCAAATCACTATACAGGTTACAAATATAACTTTTGTGCACCGTGTATTGTTCATGGTATCCACCCCAAGATTTCATATTCAGGTAGAGGCGAATTTATCACTGTGTTCGGGAGTAACTTTGCCCAGACAAGAGCATATACTTGTCAATTCGATAAAGTTAGTGTTCCGAGCCTGTATTTGAATGAAACTGCTATAGTGTGTTCTTCCCCAGGGAGCAATATTGGTGATGTCGACATCCATGTTTTAAATGAAGATGGAGAGCAATGTCTGCATGGTGGCGGCGCCATGACAGACTTCCTCCAATACGTCGCGCCTGCAAGTGTATCCAATGTCTGGCCCGAAATCATTCCAGTTTTGACCGCTACAAATGTAACAGTTTATGGAGAAGGTTTTAATCCTGACGTTGGTGTGAAGTGTCAAGTTGGAGAAAGCAACGTTCCTGCCGAAATTCAATCGTCGACGATGATTAGTTGCCCTGTCCCGAAAATTGAAACAGTCGGTTCAATGTCCTTGAGATTACATGTGGGCACCATGCCTTCCAAATACATAGGAAGTCCCTTGTCATTGAACATTGTGGCAATGCCTTCCATATTTAGTGTGACACCCATCACTATTGCTTCGAGGACATCGACGGCTATTGAAGTGAAGGGATTCAACTTTCACGAGTCAAATCTATTGAAATGCCACTTTGGTCACTCGTATCCACTTTCGCCAGCGAAATGGTTGTCGAGCGAGACTTTGTGGTGTAAAACACCGACTCTAAAAGGCGAAGACAATGTTAAAGTGGCAGTCACGATCAATGACGGGTATTGCTACTCAAATTCACATGTCCTGAAGACCAAGCCACGGTTACGACTTTTGTCGAGCAATACATTGATTGGTTTTACATCTGAATCAAATATTCTACATGCATTCATGGATGGCTTATCTCTGAGCAACTTCTACACTTGCACGGGAGACATCTGGTCAGTGCGAGCAGAAATTTTAAACAATGGGACAAGTGTAAGGTGTGTATTACCAAGATTGGAACGAGGTTCCCATGAGATTTTTGTTCGCGACGATTACGAATCAATCAGGATTGGGAATATATCAATAAGTAAAAGACCTGAGATAAAGGCCATAAGTCCCTCGCATGGTATCAAGGAAGGGGGCACTCGTATTTTACTGCGTGGCTCAAATGTTGAACACGTCGCTTTTTGTGTTTTTAGAGACACAGCTGATTCAAACATTAGAAAGGAGTACATATCGGAAGCATCAATCACCTTAAATGATACGCTCAGTTGCACATCTCCACCATCGAATTATGGAAATAAACTATTTGTCGGATTGTCGGTTGATAGACATACTATTTTGGAAACTGGGAAGATTTTTGAGCAACTCAAGTCACCAAGAGTTTTGAATTTTGGACCAAGACTTATCCCTTTCCAGAGAGGGAATAGAATTAATATCCAGGGCTTAAATTTTGTTGATGCCAAGTCTTTGACCTGCAAATTTGGTTCTTTATCAGTTGGAGGTTACTTTATATCTAGTGAATCAATGTTCTGCATGAGTCCCGAATTACCTGTTGGATCTCATAGGGTTGCTATCAGTACAAATGGAGCAGACTTTGTTGATGCTGAATCATCGCTGGTTGTTTATGCACCTCTTTCCGTGCATAGTATCGAACCTTATTTTGGAAGTATTAATGGTGGAGAGCAGGTGATGGTAAAAGTTACTAATGCTCGATCTACTGCGGCATTACAGTGCCGGTTCGGGCTACAGCTGGTCCCTGCCGTCATGATCGATTTGAACACGTATTCGTGTTATGCTCCAAAGGTACTTCGAGAGCAAGAAGTGTCAATATCAGTATCTATCAATGGTGCCAATTTTCACTCAGGCCATAAGGAATGCTGCAGTTATAATTATGTGAGGTCGCCATTAGTCTTGAAGATAGAACCAAGTCGAGGACCTAGGGTAGGTGGTACGAGGGTGCGACTGCAACTTAATACAATCATTACTAGTTTGTCCGAAAAGCTAGCATGTCACTTTGGCGCAGAAAATCAGGTATATCCAGTTAAAGTGGGGTCGAACTATGTTGATTGTATTGCTCCGTCAGCGACTTTCGGGATTAGTGAGCATCGAGTATCGCTACATTATAGTGTTTCCGCATTCACATCTTTTGAAGGACCAATCTTCACGTACTTGGAACCAATGCTGCTTGTGAATGTTTTTCCAATTTCTGGATCTATGGAAGGTGGCACAGTTGCTACCGTGACGGGTATCAACATTCCTCATAGAGACGATCTCAAATGTATTTTTGGCGACATTGAAATTATCGGTGAATACATCAATGATCACAGTGTTCGTTGCAGCTCGCCCCCTCAAAAGCAAACAGGAACTGTACGAGTAGAGGTATCTTCTGTGGATGACACTCTCAATACTTATTTGAGTACGGCCTATTTTGATTACATACCCATGCATTCCGTACACAGCATTCAACCCGACCACGGTTCTCTGAAAGGAGGGACACAGGTGACAGTAGTAGGTAGCAAATTTACAAGCTTATATCCAGATCTTCTTCGTTGTCGATTTGGTGCAATTTCAGTACCTGCCCAATTTATCAGCGCGCATGAGATGAGGTGTATTTCACCAGCACTTAATAGCCCAACATCAGTAGGAGACGAAATTGAGTTTGGTGTCTCGTTGAATGCGGCAGACTTTGTCTTTGAAGATAACATCAACTTTCGATATGTGCGTCATAATGTCATCTCATCAATTCATCCCAAGTCTGGACAAGTGACTGGTGGATCCATTGTAACAGTGAACATAATGCCTGCCTCCCATGTCATGGAATCGACCGTAGTCCGATGCCATTTCGGTGATTTAGCAGCTCTTGCCGACGATGTTGGTATCTTCGATGATTTTATTCGAATCCACTGTATTGCTCCAGCTGTCGAAGAAGGCCACGCAGTCCCTCTGGAAATTAGTGTCAATGATCATAACGACATTACCAGTAAAGGCCTCCAATTTACATTCTACGACAACCCCACAGTTGGTAGTATACATCCGCAGTCAGGTTTCAGCAAAGGAGGAGAGCTAGTATCAATTTATGGAAAGAATTTCATACAGTCTGAAACATCGCAATGCATGTTTGGAAGGTATCAGTCTCCGAGAACAAAATGGATTTCATCAACAGAAATCCTTTGTGTCACGCCATCGCTTCCTGAAGTAGGATTTGTTAGTGTTCGAGTTTCAGGGAATGGCGAGGAGCTTACGGGAACTGGTAGATCAGTCATTTATCAATATAAAGAACATCCAATATTCGATAAAGTTACCAGCGACAAAATCGCCGTGGATGGCAGCACGCTTCTCAACATTACGGGAAGACATTTGTCTGAAGCCATTGAGTGTAGATTCGGAAAGTTTGCGGAGTCTGTCCCAGTGTTAGACAACTCAAACGACTTTGTACTTTGTCGGCCTCCCGCTCAAAATTCATCTTCGCTGTACATTAATCAATCAGTTGGGATTTCAGTATCATTCCAGGCTGGTTTCGTTGATACCGGTCTCGCAGTTTCGTATGGTGACCAAAATGACCTGCATGAAGTATATCAAAAGTCACTTGATGACCATTTCCATACACCAAAAGTGGACAGAATAATGCCTTCGATGGGACCTTCATCAGGAGGAACTTGGATTACTGTTGTTGGGTCACATTTTTCAAACTTTGTAGGCCTCCAATGTTTGTTTGGTGAAAACACCTATGAGAAAGCTTTCTTCATTTCAAACAGAGAGATCAAATGTCAGTCACCAAGAATAATTCCTGGACAATACCATCTTTGTGTTGTGAACGGAGGCAAGTCAGGTCTCAAGTCTGAAGAAGTTGCTACGTTTCACGTTGTGAAAGATGTCATGATAGCAGCTATAAATCCATCATTCGGCCCTTTACCTGGAGGTACGGAGGTCATTGTTATGGGCAACTTCCACTCAATTGTGGATGATCTCACATGGCCAAAACTGTCTTGTTGGTTTGGAAGTGTAGAAGTTCCTGCAATCCTCCAAGACTCTTCATCTGTGATTTGTGCTTCACCTCCGGTGCTCAATGCAGAGACAGTGGAACTCACTGTGAGTTTTAATGGAGAGAGATCGATGTCCAGTAGTTTTTTCCTATTTTCCTTCCGACAACCGCCGGAAATTGTATCCCTTAATCCGAGTATTGGAGATATTAGAGGAAGCACACGTGTTCTGGTCGAGGGTCGCCACTTTGTCAACAATCATCCGTTGAGGTGCCGCTTTGGAACCAAAAGTTCACCTGGTATATTTGTATCTTCGTCGCATGTCATGTGCACTTCTCCAAGTCAGATTGAAGCAAACGATGTAAGATTGGAAATTACAGTGAACGGCATTGATTACACAGATTCAAAAGTGCTTTTCCGGTACAGGGAGTCATTGGTAATCACGTCTGTCTCTCCACCTACAGCCTTTTCTTCAATTCATGGAACCAAGATATACATCTCCGCAACGGGAGTGTCGCATGATTTGAAGCTGTTTTGTATTTATGATCATTTCAAGGTTGATGCGGAAATACTTGATTTAGAAAACATTGTATGCACATTGCCAGCCTCAAAAACTGGTTCAAAGGAGTTGAAGATAGCTACAGCAGGTGCAGACCATGCGAGCTTTATGTCCAAACCTATCCAATATGAAATTCACCCTGCTCCCAAGATTACATCCGTTTACCCCAAAACAGGTAATAAATTAGGTCGCTTACCACTTTTTATCAAAGGAGCAGGATTTGTGAACAACACAAATCTAGAATGTCAATTCAATGACATGAAGTCAAGGGCTTTTTTCATTCGTGAAAATTTGATAGTTTGCTCAACTCCACCACTCTTGAATCAACTGCTGACATCAGTCAGGGTTTCTCTGGGCGAAGCTAATCTTGCTTCGCATGATAGCTGGCAATTTGAATTTACAGGAAACTGTGGCGAAGGGCACTATTGTGGCTATTCTTCAACTACGTGGAGATATCCAGCACCAAATGGGACCTTTGCTCCAGGCATAAATAGTCTCAATTTTACTCTTTGCAGTCCTGGTACTTTTTCGCCTAGGGTTGGTCTCTCCAGATGCCTATCTTGCGGAGTTGGCTATACGTGTCCAGACTTTGGAATGTCAAAACCGCTCATTTGTCAGCCTGGTAAGGTTTGCGATAGAATGGGCTTGGTGTCACCTTCATCGTCTTGCCCAAAGGGTCACATTTGCTTAGCTGGAACAAAGTCAAGATCACCATTGACATCAGAATCTAATGATGAATGGGTAGTAGACAAGGAAACTGGAATTGCAACAGAGAACAGAGATGAATTCCATTGGTCTCAGCGTAATCGGGAACCACCCGCTACTGGGAAATATTGGGTCGAGCATCCGCCGAAACAGAACTTGACAGCTGAACAACCTATACCTTGTGATATTGGATTTTACTGTCGAGAAGGTGTTGCAACTACCACTTCAATCCTAGGAAATTTCTCAACTCCACAGCGTTGTTACGATGGCTTTTTCTGTCCACGGGGATCCTTCACCCCTGAAGGAAGCGGGCCTTGTAAACCAGGATTTTACTGTCCAACACCATCTTTAGCGATTGCAGCACCGGAAGGGCATCATTGTGCAGGCGTGGGAAACACTAAACCTATAGAATGTCACCCTGGTACATATTCTGATTCTATTGGAAGAAGCTCATGCTCTTTGTGCGAAAAAGGTACCATTTGTCCAGAGTGGGGAATGGTCAAACCTAAACTATGCCCAGCCGGATTCATTTGTGACACCATGGGTTTATCTGTTCCTTACAAAAGTTGTACACCAGGTTTCATTTGTTTGGAAGGAACGACGACGGAAGACATTGATGCCAATGTTCCCACTCGACCTTTGCCTTGTCCAGCTGGAAACTTTTGCTTATCAGGCGTCGCACACAATAAATCTATTGAATGGCTGCCCACCCAAGTTGAGGGAAAGTTTGCACCCCAGAAATGTCATGAGGGTTACTACTGTGAAGAGGGCTCTCCATCGCCATCTGGTATCTGCTTTTCTGGGCATTATTGTCCATTAGGGACTCCGTATCCAAAGAAAGTTCCCGTTGGCACATTCGCCGAGGAGGGTGCCATTATTCCTGCGCTGTGTTTCCCGGGCAGTTACACAGCTTCTGCAGGTTCAAATAAATGTGTTCCTTGTCCCGCTGGACATAGTTGTGAAGAATATGGAACGTCTGTTCCAAGTATATGTAATTATGGCACATATAGGAGTGTAACTGACTCAATCACGTGCAAACCTTGCCCTCCTGCGACATACCTGCCGTATAGGGGAGGAACTGATATATCTGAATGTATGCCAATCCCACCTGGCCGCGTTTCCGGAAAGAAAGGTATGCATGATCTTTCAATGTCAGAACCTTGTGGTGGCTCACACGTATGCTCATGTGCAACAGAGGGGTCAAATCAATATGATCACAAATGCCCCAGCGGTCATATCTGCTCACTAGAAACGACACCATGGCTGCAACATAGATTTCTATGTGAAAGCGGTTACCAGTGCAAGCGGGGAACATCCGAGGAGCTCAAACATAGAGATCGGTGCGCTCAGAAACAGTTTTGTCCGACAGGCACATCCGATTCCTCAAGTGAATCGAACCAATGTCCTAGACACACATTTTCTAATCCAGGATCCAAGTCAACACGTAATTGCAACATACAAGATGTTGGAATATGCGACAAAGTCGATGTGAACCCTAAGAATCCCGGTGAATACAACACATACTATTCAGACCACCAATACTATCCTCTCGACCATTCTGCGACAAAGATGATTCATATATCTTCCTCGGTTGAAACAGGATTCGCGGGAGAGGCAATTGCTTTGAAGAAAATTTCACCTATTAGAACAAACAGCAGTTCAAAGCTTTGGCGCAATGAAACGGTAGAGGTATTCCGCAGCTGTCCTTCATACACTATTACAAAGAATGCGACTGAATGGGTTGTAAATAATATAACCCTCATTGGAAGAAACTTTCACCCTTCCAAGGCATTAACGTGTCGTTACCGTATCAAGGCCGGAAATGAAGCGATCAAAGAATCTGAACCTTTTGAAGTCAGGACAAAAGGTGCATTCTTAAGTACAACACGGATATCTTGTGAGCTACCTATCTTCGTTGACATCCAGGAGCATCTAGACGAAGTTCGAAGCCTTAATCCAACTTGTGTTTTCGATAGTACTGGTTCAGTTTTCTATAAGAAACAATGTAGTGATAATGCGGATGCAAAATGTGTGGGGTCCTACATCAAGAAAGATCGCCATGAACGGCACTATTCACTTTTTGTACCTTGTGACAAACAGGAAATCGATCTTGGTCAGTGTGAAGAAACCCCTTCAATAGGATTCAAAGTGAATCCTTGCTTTTCCGTCAATATTGTTATTGATGCAAGTAATGACGGAAAGAGATTCTCAGGAAATGAAACTCTTGTGCCTTACACGCGAGATGAGTATCTGGCGAGAAGAAATAAGAAGAACCCTCTTATGATTCCATCATCGGAAGCGTTTCTTACTGTCATCGACCCTTCTCTGCCTTGGTTTTATAAGTCTGAATCAAGTTCTGAGGGAATATTTAAACAGTCGGAAGAGTTCTTACGCGTACATCAATCTTCATGTATGATTCAATACGAGAAACAAGAGAGCAGGAGGTCTTCAGAAGCTGGTTGGTTTTCGTTACCATTCATGAGTCAAGCGCATCTTTCGATTGACTGGCGCCACATACCATCAAATATTGTTTACGACGAGCACTTCAAATTAGCTATATTCGTGATTCCTTCCCGATGCAGTAAGACACTCTGTAACGATCGCCGTGTACGAATTAATGATGAAGAAACCACTCCATGTGTAAAGCCATTACCACTTCCTGACTGGTTTACTGATAATTCTGTGGATAAACGTCAACTTCTGAACTTGACGTTACTTGCACTTGACGACGTTTTGTTCAAAGCAGAGGTCCATATGATGCACGGGCTTTATCTACCTTCATCTGGTCTATTTAAAAATTCTGTAACTGTCCATATTGTGGATCCACATCGAGCCCCCTCTGTATCTTCTGCTAGGAGAACACTGTCTCCTTATTTAAGCTGGGAAGAGAATCAAATTCCGATGGAATTGATTTTCGCATCTAGGCTCACCCCAGATGAAACAAGGATCGTCAGCCCACCTTTGAATTTACCCCCAAGGTGGAACGACCTTGAAAGGGGTCGAGTACTAGTGAGCATGAATACTACTCATGACAGCACAATACCAACTATAAAAGATGGTACAAGGAACGACCAAACGAACTCCTTTTGGAGCAATCCATTTGCGACAACAGAAGATGCAAAAGTGTCAACTGATGCTTTTCTCGAAACTTTTCACGGTATAAATATCGACTCTGAAGATAGCTACAAATATGACATGAAAAGCTTAATGCTTCCATACCTTCCTTTCTTTTCCAACTGCCGGGAATTTGATTCTTATATACCATTGTCTCACGTCATTGCGAGTAATGAATGCACTCTGCCTGATATTGGGCATTCGTATCCCTTTGATTGGTGGCGTCGGGATTACCAGGCATTACCTCATCGAGATGATATAAAGAGTGTCGGACCTTTGGATTTCGATAGATTTTATCCAACTGCTGATTGGTGTGAACGTAAAATTTATTGTGAATATGAAGAAGAGCTGCCACAGCAAGACGTAACGCCACGATGGTTTGAAGCCGGAACAGGAACAACTATTTTCTCGGTATTGCGAGATCCAGTGAACTATTTCCAATATACTGGGCGTCAAGGATATTCAACTGATATCGGTGATGGAGGGGGTAACAAGTTTATCAAATCCATTGATTTGTTCGACAACTTTATTCCCGTAAAAGTTCTGAGACGTGGTGATAGCGAGGATTGTCATTTTTTGTGCTTCCCCAGAAAGTTGTCACTGGACATCTCCTATCATCAGATAAACGAAACATCAAAAAGACTGATAGATATTACACTGACTTTCGAGGACTTTGATAAAGACGCAGCAAGCTCTCAGTACGAAATTGATTTGAAGTTATATCCATTGAATTATCAAGAGTTGATTGTGAAGTTTGCTTTCAGCAAAGATATCTATTTGGTGCTTTTCTCTCTGATTGGAATTTTCACAGTCGCGATAGCATTCTTATATTGGGTTCTTGTGAGATTAACAACACAAATTGAGCACCCACCCAAACTCCGGTTTGGATCAACGCTCTGGCTTATATTTCCTCAGGCGCTATGTGGATTTTCTCTGGGATTGCTGCCAATAGCAATAATAACCACGGGGGTTACAGTCTTGATAAAGGGGTATCTGTTGATTACGCCTGACCTAAGTTCAATCAAATTGACTTGGCCTATTTTCCAGGCAACACCGTTGCACTACAAAGATTTATCCATAGATCCACAGCTACTCGAAGTAACGAGACAAGGAAGACTCGGTATGGCATTCGTAGTTGTTGCAATTGTATCAATCTTTGAAGGAAGCAAAATGTTCGTTCCTAGAAGGAATTCAAAACGCGAGCGCGAACTTGAACTCTCAAGAGAGAAAGATGCAAGTAAGACGATGGTATGGGATGTAATACTATGGAAGCGAAGTAATCTCATCTTGTCGAGCATACTGATGGGTTTGCTTCTGGTGATGATAGTAGAGTGGTCATACTGGTCCTTATTTGGAACATATATATGGGAAGCAATATTATTCTTGAAAATTCTGGGCTATGTTGTAGGTGCTATCGTTGACAATCAGATGGGCGAATCATTGTTGAGCGCTCCAATCATGACATCGATGAGCCTAGTTGAAAGTATCGTGACATTATCAGCAGTGGATTTCCTTGATTTTCTCCTTTCATATGTTGTAGGCTTTGGTTTTCTTCTTCTCGAGAGGATGTACATTGCGCCGTATCAACAAGATGTACTGGATTGGTTGAGCAACCGAGTGACAAAAGTTCTTGTTATAATTAAGTCTAAGCTTGAGGCGATGCTTCAGAGACTAGGATTGAGACAGGAAAGTGAGACAGAACCGGCAAAGGAAAAGAAATCCGAAGCAGCATCACAAACAGGAGCCACTGTTGAGCCAATTATCGATAGTTATGGAAGCTACTGCTCGGAGACTCTTTCTCTACTATACGTCCCATATATTATCATTTTGCTGATGATTTTCCGTGACGATTTGGAGATATCAACGAGATATGGTATTAAAGAGAAGGACATGGAGTACTATGCAATGTTTGCTGTCCTCATCATACCATTTCAAATTATCTCGGATATCTTTTTGCACGGATCCCTCGAGCTATTCCATGGTTGGAAGATATATGATTATTTGGTTTACACGAGATATAGATTTACCCAGAGAGCAACTCGCTGGAAAGGGTTTGAGGATTCTCTTGATGAATGCATCGACGAGTCAGTAAGAACAATGGATCACATGTGTTTTAGTACACAGTTCTACATGATGATGACAATCCATGTAAATGGTATCATTTTCATGGTCTTTGGCATCGAAATGATAAATAGAGCGCAATACAATCTATTTGGTGACCCAGCCATGCCCGCCGTGGTGATAATTGTCGTAATAGGTGTTGCGGTATTGAAGCAAGCACTGATCTGGCTATCACTCATCTTTGGCATTTGGAACATTCGTCATGAGAATACAGCATGGCATGCAAATATGAGAAACGAAGATACACTTCAATTACCAGATTGGGATGGCATCAAAGGCGCTAGCCACGACGCGTTCGAGATGAACAAAAAAATATCAGACGAGAGCTTTCGTTATAAATTCATGAATTATAACAGGTCTTGGCTAATCGAACAACTACCCAATGTTTTGACGCCAAGGGCGCTTAGAAGGAGCCGCCCGTTCTTGACCAACCAACTTGCTAGAGTAATTCAGACGTTGAACGATGGCATTAGCAGTGATTCAGATTCAGAACTCGACACGAATAGATTCCAAGTACCGACGAATATCCCTGATAGCGCTGAACATCTTTTGAAAGACTGGATGAAAGAGGCTCGAAGAAGGCTCATGATGAAGGATGCCGTTCAGCCTTTCATCGAGAAAGAGAGGAAAAGTCATTGTGAAAGTTGTCTCAGTAATAAAGCTCTCAAGATTCAAATGGAATTCGATCTTGACAAAATGTAAGTGAAGGGGCGACATATTATATATTATATGTTATTGATTTTTAACCAAGATCCAAAAACATATAACTAACTGTTGATCGTCTACACGTAAACAGGGATGAATTCTTCAAAGCAAAATACCCCGGCAATGAATTCGACCGAGGAATGTGGAAGCAGTTTTGGTTCCGAAAACAAAAATATCACACATTCTGTCTACCATGCATCTCTGCTGAAAAGGAAAGGGAACGAAGTATTAAAAAGGAGAAGGATCCAGACCGAGACTGGGGCGCTATCATGCTTCAAGATGCCAGCAAATCAATGATCTCCGCATGGCACGAAAATGCGAAGCAAAATCTCTTTGGCAAAGATGGAAAATCTCGCGGGATAGCTTATGTCGAAGTATCGGACGACGACGAAGAGGAGGATATCACGTTCAAATGGATCGAGGATAACATAGCATTGAGCAAAGCAAGCTCCACCGTTGCAACACTATGGTTGCGCACAGCACGCGCTCGTCTTCAGGCTAGATCCAATACGTAGACGGATAGGATAGGATGGCTGAGTCGATTTGTTCACATGAGAGCTACACGCTTTTCCTCTTGTTCACAAGATCTTTCTCGAGAGATACCACACTTGGGAAAGTATCGCGACCTCCAAGTGGCGGAGAGGACGCTTCCTCACCATCACTACTGTTTGGACCATTTTCAATGGAAGTAGTGTGCAAGGTTGCCATCGCTATTCTGTGCGACTGTTCAACAAAACGCACCTGCATCAATCCAGAGGATAGTGGAAGACTCTGATCCGTACTCTGAACTATGTGAAACGTGCTGAATGCCGAGTCACAATTTGACATGGCAATACCATCGCCAGAGCCCGGAATGACGTAATTGAATCTACTGTCATCACTAAACATTTCACTCAGATCACGAGCAAAATCATGGATGGAATCTTTTAGGCCCTGTAAGTCAAGGTGTTCTTGGCTCGTGCCGAATGTCGAAGTGACGGAAAATAGAGGAGCCGGTGCGAATAAATCTTGGGTATCAAGTTCAATTGAGCCTGATAGAACGCCATTTCCACTACTGGAAGGTGTTGTATGACCAAATGCAGATCCCCAAGTTGAAGTGGACACTCCTAGGGAAGAATGAGCATCATTGGCGTTGGACACCGGCGGTTGTTGGGAGTTTATCACCTGGGTGCAGAATGCTATAAATTTCAAGACACTGTTTTTTCTGGAATCCGATTGCGCTTTTTCTTGCATGAACTGTAAATACTTCTGTTCGCAATCTACTAGTTCATCATATCTTGCCTTCTTCCTTTGTCTATGTGTACGTGTCATTTTCGTGGAATAAAATGAGTCTTGGAACTTTACACAAAAAAGTTTCAATACGCGTGTACGTGTGAGTACATGCACTCACTATACGCACCTTGTTGTTTTGGCATGCAATCGATTCCGACTCCTCGTCAGTTCCTTCCTTTCATCATTATTCAAATTATTCCTCTTTTTCCCCCGTTGCGGTTTGGACATGAGAGCTTTTTCCACTTCATCCGTTCGAACTTCCTTCTGTTCTTGAAGAAGATCCTGTGAAGTACTAAACGTGGTACATGTAGTGTTCTTTAGTGGAATTTTTGGCAATATTACAGAAGGAGCATTCGAATTGAGGTAGGCAGCCATGCAGGAATTGACGTAGGACTGCATGTTTGTATGAGCGCGTGTGGGTTGCATTCCTATTTTCCAATCTGCCGTTGTTGGGTTACGGAACTGTCTAATCTGCGAATTGGTGCTAATATTTCTATTGGCCGCATGTGTATGTGCATGTTGAAGTTGACTCATGGAGGCTGCGGCGATTGGAAAATTAAATGCAACTGTTTGTTGGTTCCGAATTGGAAACTGCTGGATGACTGGGGCAGCTGCAATTGGTACTGGCTGTTGCGGTCGCGATTGCGATTGCATAATGTTCCTTGCAATGCTTTTAGAAATGCTATCACTATTATGTGAATAGTTCAGCATTCGTGTACGTGTGTTGGCAGCAGTTGGGCTGGCAGAAGTTCTTATTTTCATGAGTGCCTCCAATGCCTCAGCAGTGGAGTCAAGACTGCTGTTGTTTGCCATCTTTCTTTTTTCGTTCAGAGCACTATTCTTCTGTGAATGAATAGAGAAAGAATAAAAGAATGAAAGAATCGAATGAATGAAGAATCAGGTGCAATTGGATTAATAAATTTGTTCTTTTACAGGGAGGGGGGAAGAATCGGGAATCGGAGTTTCCAATGGCCTGTGGCTTTGCTTACATTCGGACAAGAACTTGACAAGAAGACAAAAAATGCATTCAGATCGGTTCTTTATACCGTCTGTCCGTCAACACTTGGCTTGTTGGAAAAAGTGATCGTCGATGA
>Ga0115005_10002257_pt1 | contig 15399 bp, 13 predicted proteins | sample ArcOceMetagenome_FD_87163 | JGI IMG/M metagenome (GOLD analysis project Ga0115005, IMG submission 87163) | Marine eukaryotic phytoplankton communities from Arctic Ocean - Arctic Ocean - Greenland ARC118M Metagenome | ecosystem: Environmental > Aquatic > Marine > Oceanic | place: Arctic Ocean... | reverse complement strand
TTAAAAAATATCAATTCGGGGGTGAGCGAGAATTTCAGAAGGAGATGCCAACAAATTGATTTTCAGTTGTTTTCAACATCGCTTGTGCCCGAACTTACCCTTTCTTCCTAAATCTATATATCGTTACAGCAACACAAAACATCCCAATAGCGAGGCGCGTGTACGCTAGGGAATACTTGGACATGACTTTCTCAAAGAGCGGCGCTGAAATCACGCTTGCGTCAGCTACAGAATCTAGACCGCTGAATATCTTTGGAAGATGAAACACCCCATAACTGAATACTGAGAAAACAATAAATACCGCTTCTAGTGGAGGATTGGTAGCATTTGTTGCGCGTTGAATGGAAGTCGTGCTGTTCATTTATTCAAGTATTGTATTGATTTTTGATAGCTGCATCAAGTTCCAAGATGTCAACTGAAGTTGTGTCTCTTCTTTCCTCAAATTCTGCTCAAATTGTTGTCACGCGCATCTTGAATCCAATCTTCGAAGCATCTAAAAAGTAAACAGTAAATAGTTGTAAAGGGCCTTATAGCTAGCGCCTAGACGAGCACCGCGAATTTGGTCTTCTCATCATCGAAACAAGAAAGGCTTCTTTTTTCATCGCACCGGCCGGCGCACCGGTGTTCCTCGGGCGAACGCATAAAAGCTAGCAATAGGCAATAGCGGAGTTCAAAATGAAGGCCAAGATGGTATCATTAACGATCTATGTTGTCAGCATTTTGAGCATAGCTTATTCTGGTGAAATCTTGGTTGAAAGTGCTACGCAAGAATGTACCAAGTCCGACATCGATGGCAATGGCAATGACAATGAATGCATAGCCCCTGCTCAGAACAACAGGGATGGAATGATGGTAGTAGATTCAGGACTAGAAGGTGTTGGGGTGGAATATGAAAACGACGAAGAGGACGACGAAGATGACAACGAAGAGGATGGCGAAGACGGCTTTACTTATGAGTTTGAGGTGCCAGAGATATACACAGATTACCACGAAGATTGCGCTGCTTGGGCTGAACGCGGAGATTGCAACTCAAACCCAATTGTCATGCTACAAGAATGCCTTCCATCTTGCTTATCAAATCCCGCAGTGCAAAATTATGGTCTTCTTGCATGGAATATTTATCACGGCACCGACAAACGTTGCGTAAATACATGGATTAAAGAAGGTAAAGACGAACCTGATTGTGAAAGTTGGGCTGGTGATGGATTGTGCATTGCCCCTGCTGAAAAAGAGTTTATGCTAACGAGGTGTAGAAGGAGTTGCATGGTTTGTATAGCAGAGGACGAGAAGGATATGTTTGAAATTGGAGAAGGACAATCTGTCCCGTTAGAGCTTTTGCAAGAAACTGTGAATGTCTTGATTAATACCGCTTATTACATGCAAAATATAGTCATGAACACGGAGAATGAATTGTATCATTCAGTCAGAAATGGAGCATGTAAAAATGAAGATGAAATGTGTGCTGTATGGGCCGCAGAGGGAAAGTGTGATGAAGAGAGTGGATTTTATAAGTGGATGACAATCCATTGTGGGCCGGTTTGCCAAACTTGCGAGCTAATGGATTTCCAGATTAGATGTCCCATACCAGAAGGCGCTGTTGACGCATTGTCTAGTGGTGGAGGGGACAATGGGCTGCATGCGCTGTTTGAACGGATAGCAGGGGAACGTAATTTGACCCAGGAACAGATTGGCGGTGGGATGGAAAATCTCGACTACACTGTTGAGGTCTTTTCGCGTCCTGGCGGGAGTAAAAATGATTCTGCAAGTCATGTCATAGATGGTCCTTGGGTGGTTACTCTTGACAACTTTCTATCAGCTGAGGAGTGCGAGAAATTGATTGAATTAGGGCAATCACGCGGCTACGAAAACTCCATGGAAACCTCGACATTAAGCAACGGGAACCTTGAAGAAGAGAAAGTCACAGGTGCTAGAACATCGACCAATGCATGGTGTGACGATGAACCACTTGAAAGTAGCTCCACATCGTGCAAAGAGGATCCAATTATGAAAGAAGTGTGGAATAGAATCGCACTTGTCACCGGCATTCCCGTAGAGAATTCAGAAAACTTGCAACTGTTGCATTACACCCCAGGACAGTTTTACAAGGCACATAATGATTATATTGCTGCACATACCTATGGTCCGTCAGGACCGCGAGTTCTTACCTTCTTCTTGTATCTTAATGATGTTGAGGAAGGAGGCGGTACTAACTTCCCCGAACTGGCACCTGGTGCTGCACCTTTGACTGTGCAGCCAAAACGAGGCAAAGCATTGATATGGCCATCAGTGCTAGATGAAGATGTCAATGCAGAAGATGAAAGGACAAGACATGAAGCTTTAATTGTTGGAATGGGTTTCAAATACGCTGCAAATGCATGGCTTCATTTGAGAGATGAGCAGCATCTTCAAGATTCTCACCTCGAGTGCGGCTGATTCAGCAGTTTCCTTCACACTCAGGACGCACACGTAATTTCTGGCGCCGTATCCATTACTGTCTGCAACAATACTTAGATCTGACGTAACACTCCAAAACTTTGTTTAATGGTATAAGCTAAATAGTTTTTATGGAATAGTTTATTATTTCTTTTTCCCTTGCTTCCCTCCCTTCTTTTTGGATTGATAAAGTTGTTCTGCCTCTGCTCTGCTTAAAACTTTGTTGGACACATTAAACGCCGCAGTCATCCAAAGACAGGCGGCACCCCCAGTCAACCAAGATAGTTGCTGAAGCCCAAAGTTGCCATAGATGCTTGTCAAACCCGACAACGCAAGTGACATTCCAGACTTTCCAAAACGGTACCCAAAGACACTTATTATTTCTTTCCCCAAGAAGCGGCTTTCAAAGTCGAGAGGCACATAAACCATCTCATCGAGCATTCGCCTGATCGAGAACTCCATAACCTTGAACAGCATAAACGTTCCGCTGATAAGGTAAAGTGATGGGTTCTCATTCGTACTCAAGAAGGAAAGAGCAATTACCATCACAGTGGGCATGACCCTCCACAATGTTTTAGGTTCGAGGTAAGGCATGACTTTAGGAATGACTCCGAATTGCAAACACATTGCAACTCCATTTATGGAGGCAAAGAACTTGCCCATCCATCCTGCTCTTATTGTATCATCTGGGAGCGACTCACTTAGTTTGGTAACAAAACAAACATTGAGTAGAGTGGCAAGACCCTGCCCAGCCAAGATTTCTATAAAGAGCGCCTTTAGCACAGGGACTCTCCCAAACAATCCAGATGCCGTCTTGATTAGGCTATGATCGGCAGCCTTCACTGGTGCCTCTCCTTTCTTGCCCTTCTTCGTTTTCTGCATCTCATCGTCAGATGGAGTGAAACCACCCTAATCATAAACATATGAAAAGATTCAAGGTCAGTTACAGCTTTGGATATACACGTACATTGATTTGAACACTGTGCACTACTCACCGCATCAGAAATAGCATACGCCTTTTCTGTGAAAATTAAGCTTGTGATCAAAATCATACCAGCTAATCCCAAAGCTCCAGGCAACCCAACGGCTTCTACAACATTGCTGACACAAAGTCCAGCAGCAGCACTTGTTACACTGGTGAGACCACTAATCGGAGAAAACCACTTCGCACTCTGATCAGGAGTCAAGATGGAAGCCATGAAAGACCAATACTGAGACGTCAAAAGCTGCACATACGATTCTCTGAAAATAAACAGTGCTCCAACCAAAAGCTGAATCATTTTCATACTAGAGCCCCCCCAAAGCTGGATATGGATAGGTGCCATACCCTGCAACATATATATAAGCCCCGAAGAAATCCATAAGACTGATGCACAGAGGAAAGTCGTCTGACGCACAGCTCCTCTCGGCCCAGCCTTGTTCAAAATCTTTCCATATAGTAGCAACAACACTAGTGAGGTAGGCGAGATAAAAGCCATTGCTAGAGGAAAAGCTGCAGTATTTCCTGCAAATCCAGTTCTAGCAGAAGTGAATAATGCAATAGTGGAAGGACGTGCAATTGAGTAAGACAAATAATGAAGAGACATTGCTATCGCCATGCAGAGGACTGAAGATCCCTGTGGACTGATGTTGCTCCATGGTGTTGCTCCTCCTCGTAACTCTTGAACGGCAGAAGAATCATCATTTTGAGATGTTGCATGTAGGAGTGCAGAGGATGCAGCAGAAGCGACCACAGAAACAGCACCTCCTCGTGCAATATTAAGGACGTTGGAAAGCGCAAGTTGTTGAATACTACTGGTGGACGTTGCCAACGATGCAGCAGCACCTGAGAAAGTCATTCTACTTTGTTTTTGAGTGGATTATCTACTCCAATCAAATATGCAGCGTGGCTACAAAGTGATGAGGAAGAGCTTCACCTCAATGAGAAAAAATCAAACACAGAATTTGTGCAGTCTAATGGTAGATGCAGCAAATTTTGTTCTGTGGTGATTAGAGGCTGTGCATACCAACAATACTTTGTAGTAGAGTAGATGACGAATGACGACACCAAACATCACTCTTCTGTCTTTTTTGCGGTCTGCATATCTTTCAATGAATGGCTCTCACATTTTCAATTTTCAGCACCCAACCGGATAGGGAACTTGACTCACTTTTCAATTTCCAACAAAAAACTTCCAACTTCCAACACCCACACCCCACACCACTCCTTACATACAGGTAATAGTACCAGATACTTGTAATAGTTTTGTAACCACCCTGCGCTACATTAACTGCACCTAGCTTGATCTGAATTCACCAGAGAACAAAGAGCAAATAATGTGGAGGTCCAAAATATTTGCATCTAGGGCAGGATATGCTTTCAACCTAAATCATCGCCGGTCCCTTCATTCAAAGTCGGTGTTGAATCGGCTAGTAGCCCCAGCAGTCGCTCAATGCACAGATAACTTTGCCGTATTTTCATCGAACAGAACTATGAACCTCGCAAGAATGACTCGATCTCACGGCCATCACTTATTTTCAACAAATTCTGGTGGCCAAAACAACGAGGTCAAAATTGATGGGGTGAAAGTAGAGGTGACCAAAACATCTTTGGATGGAAAAGATAGCACAACGAGCGGCGACCAATCTGCACAACAAAGCGGTCCTAAATTGAAAAAGAACGAGCAGCAACAGGCTGAGGAGGAACTTTACATGCTTCAAGCACATGTCAAACAGCATTTTCAGCATGCCAACTACACTGAGGCATTGGGTACTTCAGAAGAAATTCTGCAAAAGTCTACCGAAATATTTGGTAAAAATCACCCTGCGACGGCATCGGCGTATAATAACATTGGGCTTATGAATAAGATGATGGGAGACTTTACTCTTTCGAGAGAGAATTATCATGCCGCACTCTCCATTTACGAGGATATCACCGGTAAAGATCACGCATCATATGCTGCCGCTTTGAATAATCTGGGCAATTTGGATCGCTCTCAGAGTATGACAGATGAAGACCTGAGTAGCTTACAACGTATGCAATTAAACGACTCTGCTGTTGACTACTTTGAAGAAGCATGGAACATTCGAAAGGCAGAGCTTGGAGAAGAACACGTATATACAGTGACTTCGAGAAGTAATCTTGGTGGTGCGCTTGCAGCACAAGTTTTGCAAGGCGAGTTGATGCGACAGAAGAAACTGAAAGAAAGCAAAGGCAAAGGAAACGAAGATGGAAAGGATGCTGTTTGGACTGTATCTCAATACACCAAAGAGAAATGGGATGTTGCAGAAGAGCATCTGCGTGCTTCATATCGCACTGCTGTGAATAACCCTAGAGGTGAAAAAGTGGCTATCCCATCGAAAGAAACGGATTCGGTAGAGTCAAAGCGAAGGGACAAGAATTTGTCAAAGAAAGAGAAACAAAAGGCATCGAAATTGCGTAAAAAACAAGAGAAACAGAACACACCGAAACCTAGTGGTAACGACGGCAATGGGCTTGGTGTTGGAGACGTATCCATTTGCACTCTTTCATCAGCTGCTGCTGCCCAGAACTTGGCCGTTTTCTTAAAGTCGCGCGCAGATTTGATTTCTAATTCTGAAGATGCCGATCCTTCCCTCGATAGCGATGATATGTATGCGGAGGCAAAGAACTTATATTTGGGCGCACTCCGCGTGAGAATCGAATTAAGAGGAGAGTTTCATCCTGATACAGTTGCTACAAAGTTTAGTCTTGCAGAGCTGATTGAAGCTGTGGGCGATGAAGCAGGGGCAAACGTTTTGAGGCAGGAACTATTGGATGCTTATGAAGTCGAAGAGCACGACGATGAAGAACAAGCTGGCGGCAAGGATAGCCAATAAGTTCTAGGCTTCTACAATTATTACCTATTACTTTGTCTTACTTTGAAGTAAATTATGCTTCGTCTGACTGGCATGTGTGGAATGACGATGCTTGGGATTTCTCGTCGTCGTCCAGGCAATTTCCTAGAGCTTCTTTCTCCCATTGAAAATCTTCGTCATTTGAATCTCTCAAGAAATCGCTCAAAGCAGACAATTTGGTCTCAATGTCATGATCTATACATCTTTTCTCCTGCTGCTTTGCCTCTGGCAAGCTATTTGTTAGTGAGTCCCTAGTTTCTTCGATTTCTTCTTCTTTTTCGAAGTCACTCGCTTGTTGTTTGTGTGCATTCATGTCAGCTAGTGAGGTCACTTCATCACCATCGTTCACACCAAATTGCTGAGTTTCGTGGTAGATAGATGCTTCTTCTTCTTGTACCGAAATAGCTGTCCAAATGCATTTATTATCAGAGATTTCAATTTTGTGAAGACCAGTTTCATGTTCGACATTTTGAGTTGTTAATCCTCTGCTTTCGAGTATCAATTGTAAGAGAGATATTTCTTGGGACCAGTCCAATTTCTCTGTCCAAAAGTCTCCATCAACAGTTGATACATAGTAATCTGATAACTGATCAGACAGTGCCCGTGTCTCATGATTAGTGAAATCGTCTCCATTCGCTTTGGATCGCTTTAAGCACTGTATCAATTTTCTTGCTGCATCTGGCCAAGACGAAATAGGGATTCGGAAGCTCTCAATATTTAAACTCTTCACAATGATCTGGGAGAGAAGTGATTCGCGATGAGACTTTCGTATCAACATCATTCCCAACCTCATAAGTGGCAATAACGTCTCCACCTGTTTTGGTGCATTTCTGATATGGATTGGGTACATTTCATCACTCTCACCTCTAACAATTGGTATTCCCGAACTCTCGTCAATAAAATAAAGCCACCCGCCTTTGCTATACAGCTTCTTCAAAGTTGACACATCTTTCGCACGGCCTTGATATATCAGCAAGTTGTCTTCAGTAATCATTTTCTGATCAATACTATTAAGTATTATTTCAGGTGACGTTTGAGCCATCATGAAGCTTGCAAATTGCACTGCTAGAGCAGTATTTTTTTCAGCAACTAACATTCCGTTACCATCATTCGACGATTCAATCATGAAGGGGAATACCACGAAAGAAATTGGAATGGAGTCCTCTTTGATAGCAAAGATCGATCTACAGATTTCAGCTACATCGCCTTGAAGAGAAGTTGGAGCGATTGACTTCTCCTTGTTTGCTCTAGTTTTTTTCTTAGAGACATTTTCATCTCCATTCCTTCCTTTCATAGCCTCTTCGAGTTTTCTTTGGACCCTTGCCCTGGCAAAAGCAAACACTGTCTCATCGGCAGCACCCACATCATATGCAAGTTTTCTCACATGGATCGCCTTAATATTCTGAAGAATGCTATCAACTGCCGCGTCGCATTTATCTAATTCTTCTTGATCGGACTTGTAAGGGGCACACATCCAAGACCATACAGAAGATATGGCGGGAGAAAGCCGATCCGTCCTAAAGCCGACTTCTTGCCTAACCTCGGATTTGACCATCTTCTCCAATCTTTTTATTCTTTCTTCATCCATGTCCGACGGAGTAGGATTGAAACAAAACAGCAAGTCTGATCTGTATGTTATGTCATTCTCGTAAAACGTAAGCGGAATTGAGGCTGGCCATTGGAACCGTTTCCTCACGAGACTCTTCCCATTTGATAACAATTCCCTCAACAGCAACTGATCTTCTTTTATTGCCTCATTCAGAGCAATAGGAGTCGAAGATTCATCAAGATCTGAAACAAAAGACTTCCTTGCACCACCGGGGAATGTTTCCAATAGCTGACGAAAAGTGTCAGTGCTTCCTCCAAAAATAATAGAAATATGGATTGGTAGGACCGTTCCTATCTTTCCTGAAGCCGAACATGCAGAAAATTTCGTGGAAATCGGCCTTAGTACGATATCAATGCACTCTGTAAGAATCTTCGATACTGTGGTCATACGTTCGTACTCCATAATCCCAAAGATATTTTCTCGCATATAAGTTTGCATAAAAGCTGACCATTTCATGAATCGTCTTCCAAGTAAATGGCATGGCAGATCACCATTCCTATCGAATTTCCCACATGCTTCAATGTGACTCCAAGCAACTAATTTGAGAAGCTTTCTGAGACCAGTCAACTCTGTGATCCAGAGAGTAATCATATCATTGAAGTTTCCAGCAGTGATAGCTTCTGACAGCTTTCTACTGCAAACCACGTGTAGCGGCAGTTTACCATCCGATCCTCTAGTGGACTTAACAGAAACGGGGTGTTCATCAAGCAATTTTTTTATCACCTCAGGCCTTGATTTTACGTTGCTTAAAAGTGCAAACAAAGTATCACGCACATAGAACCTCTCCTGAGAATGTCCGCCATGACTAATAGTGTCGAATGAAATAGAATCTGCATTGCTTTCTTTCTGTCTTCTTTCTATGGACTTCATATCTTCGTCTGTTTCAATATTCAACCGTAAATCGTGATTTTCAGGCAATACCAAACTACCGTCAGCGCAAAGAAATGCGCAGGTGCTATCTACAATGGTGCTCATATCACAGGCAGATTGCGAATGCGCATCAATATCCCTATCAAGAATTGAGTCCTTGATAGTGAATTCGTCTAATCCCACCGACTTATCCTCTTGCTCATCGTCATTCCCAAAATCTTCTTCATCTTTTGGATCTTCAAATACAAGTGGGCTTACCCGACCACTCTCTTCGTACCACCAACTCTTTTTGCTTCTTTCATCATCCTTTGTAATAATCACCCCTGGAGGTGCGTTTTGCGTTTTGTCACCAATCAGCGCAAATGTCGACATTGTCATATCATCCATTTCACCATCAACGTCAGATGAAGCAAGGCTCGGCGCATCTATTGGTATAAAGGATTCAATCTCCAGAAAGTCCATGGCCATTGATGCTTCCTTTTCCCTTTGAAGCTCTTCTTTTGATAGAAGCACTTTGGTCATTGTCAAGGAACTCAATGTAGATGCACCTATGGTATCCCCACCATTCTTTCCATTTCCTCCCCTAGAATACTTCTCCAGATAGTTTGATAGCGACTCATCCAGAACGGCTTCTGTTTCATAACTGTACACTGTACATTGCTGAAGTTTCTTTGTTTGCCTTCGTCGCTTTAAAATGGTGGCAAGGGAAACTCTCTTCCTTCCTCCATTATCATACTTTTTCTTCTTTTCAAAAACACATTCTATTGCAACCGTAATCAGAGCCTCACGAAGAGGTAACTTTGGAGCTGTTGCTTTCTTTGAAGCAACATAAACAACTATATCTTCTGGTGAAATCATTGCAATGCGACAAGATTTTCATACCTAAAGCCGTAGAGGGCGAGGTGAAGTTGTTACGGAGTAAGTATCATATAAATTCATGAGGAGAGGTAGGCTTCCGTTGGAATTCAATTTTGTGGGAATTTTTTAGCCCAAAAATGCGCGTCATAATAGCTGGTCGTATCCACCCAAATCAAACTCACAAGCCAGAAAGAATGCACAAAACATGGCCACAACAGCAAGCCTTTTTTCAGAGAAGCTATCCATTTTTGCCATACGGCAGCACCACGGACTTTTCGAGTTGCCACCCCAGGACCCAGGTAGGGGGTATGACTTGACATCACACAACAACAGTTTCGAACACCCACCACCAAACCTCCTCCTCAAAATCCTCAGTCAGCGCTCGGCACTCGACTCGTCTCTGAACCACCCTGGCTTTAGTGCTTGCTAGCAATCTCAATCATTGGCCTTTAATTTCATATAATAGCTATTGGAAGCGTATCTCGATATCCAAAATGAAGACGCTCGAAGGAAATACTCGACATGCATTTCTATTTTTCTTTGCGTCACACATTCCAGCAACGTTATGCATCGATCTCCAGGCACTTTTCCCGAACCTTTATCACCAGAAGCTAAAGGATTTACTTCTGTGGTACACTGACATATTTAACGACGAATTAATGCGTGGTCCTCATGATACTTGGTTTCGTGCAATTGTATGTGGTGAATTCTTCTTTCAGCTACCTTTTTTCTTCGTGGCAGTGAAAGTTTTGCTCAACACAAACAATTACAACGGGAAAGGATGGTTTAGATCCGCGTGCATGCTTTATGGTGCGCATACAAGTACAACTCTGATCCCCATTCTAGCATGTCATTGCGCCAATGAAGGTGCTACATTTGTAGAAAAAGTAATGGTTATTTCCATTTACTTTCCATACCTGTGTTTCCCCCTTTGGTTGGCCTACATAGGGGTTGTATCAGAAGACGTATTTGGGAATACGAATACGAAAAACGATTGATTAAATGATTTGGAAATGCGATTGTTCAATTTGTCAAAAACCTGTCTTTCTCTCGGAAATAACAACAGATCTTCAGCATAGAGTTTTCCAAATGTCCAAACATGGATTACCGGTAGATAGCAGTCTCATTTCGATCTTTCGTAAACGTGACAGTTTCGATCTTTCCATTCGAATGCAATAAAATGCTAACAATATAAATAAGTGCGGCTGAGCTAATTATTAGCTACGTGTAGTGACTATGATAAGTTTCCCACTATCTTCCACAGTCTGCTATCTCCCAATAAAATACAACCGGAAGGTACAGGACAATTGACCTGCGAGTTACGTTACATTCCTTTACACCTACGTATATTCATTCGCCATCTAACCTCCACTTATTGGTGGAATCAAAGCTATTGTGTCGCCTTCCTTCAAATTAATTACCTCACCAGTCTGTACGTATTCCTCATTCAGTGCCAATGTTAAGCAGTCTTCGTCCATTACCAGACTTGAGAGGTTAGGATAATTTTCAGCCATTACCTTCCTATGTTGAAATTAAAGTGTTAATAGATCGGAAACTTCACCTATGGAACTCCTGTGGAAAATTGCATTCTCACCTAAATGTGGCAGTGTTCGCTCCTTCAATGAGGGTCAGGGAAGTTTCAGAGATATTACCAGCCGCTTCCCTAGCCGATGCGAAGAGCAACACCTGAATTGAGATAGCCATTGTCGCTTTTTAGAGTGCGGGATTGGTAGATTTGGAGATTGTTGTTCCAATACTTTGACGTTAAAGGTGGCGAGCAGTGTTCAAGAGGTAGATACCGGTAGTAGTACGCATAGCATATTCATATCAATGTGCCGGTTGGCGGTGTGCCGGTACCGATACGGAGGTACGGTACAGTTTGTAGTAGAGCAGTTGATAGAGATTGTTTTGTAGATGCTAATCTTCGCTTCTTCTCTTCCCCCTTGTTCTTGTTTGGGGGGGAGGATATGGACATAGTATTGACAGAGAGTCACGAGAAGAGTGAGATATACGATGACTGGTCATAGTTCAATGTTTAGCAGTTTCGAACTTTCTCCGATCGAGAGGGAATAAAACAATTCGATGTCCAATGACACACTCCTCCTCGTCGCCTAGAACAACGATGGTGCATGAGGACTACGCGTCAAATTTTGGACATCCAAAGTTGAGACGAGGCTATTTATCATTTTAAGCACTAAACTCCGAGAGTGACCGAAGTCATTGCGAAAAAATCATCTACAAAAGTCATTCGTTTTGAACCAACCGGAATTATTCGTTTTCATCATAAACTTCGAAGACCTGCAAGCTGATACTCATCGCTGGTACTACTCGCAATCTCTCTCAACCCGAGGCTATCATAAAAATACAATAAATCTAAAATGGTTTACCCTTGTTACTCCCAAGACGATGTCAGCACTTGCAACGAAAATAAAATGCAAGCATTGAAAGAAATGCCGCAAGAACAAGACAAGGACCAAAACTGCGATAGATACTACTTTCCCGATGACATCGATCCACCTTCTTTGTTCTGTACTGAAGATTCAGACTCAGCGTCATCCATTACAAGCCAGGACAGTAGCGATTCCTTGTGTACCACTGTGACCTGGGCCTCTGAGATAGTTCAAGATGTTCGTTACAGGCCCAAAACAAGCAGCACCGACAAGAATCAGCTCTACTACAATTCGACTGACTTCAGTCGTTTTCGCCAGACTTACAAAGAGCAGCTTATCAAGATCGCTGTAGAAAAAAGACGACAGGACAGAGATGAAAAAAGACGGCAAGAACAATCAAGCCTCGAAACTCCACTTTCATGGGTTGTCAACAAAGTTCATAACTACTTCTCTATATCCACAGCATCCGGTCCCACCTCGAGTAGCACCGCTAGTACAATATCTAGGAAAAAACTAGGCAAAGAAATGCATCTGGAGATGCTAGTTGATACCCTCTATCTATTTTAACTTCACGATGCTAAGCGAAGACATGCGTCGACACACTTGTAGTAATACCGACTGTTCAAAGTTCATAATTTATAAATTGAAAATATAACACAAACGCCATTTGAAATTCATGAAGTATTTATTTTTACCATCAACACAATGAATACCAATTTGGGATTAATCACCTGGTACGAGCAAATGATTTTTTTTCATTTGAACCGACACCTTCTTCACCACTATTTTGAATTTGTTGAGCAGAGGAAAAGCATAAAAAGAGTACAAAAAGTCAAGATTTCAACATTAAGTAAATTCAGTAAGATGAGATTCACTACCACTGCTTTTAAAGGGATCAAGGACCAATATAGAGGGCATACTTAGATGTTATGAATAGTAGATAAATGAGGAGAGTGAATGCTAGGAAATGCTGTCCTAATAGAGCGATAGACTGCCTAAGGCCTATTGGGAAGACGTCATCCTATTGGGAAGACGTCATCTTCCACAAATTAAAGTTCAAAAGTATTGATAGAGTTGTCCCTTCCCCCCTTCTTGTTGGTTGTCCGGAGAAATTACTAACTTTTTTTCCAAGTCATTTCAATTGACACTTTTCTCGTTTACTTTGGAAACCACACCCATAACGGTTCTAACGGCATTCGATTAATAGTATTCTCATCCATCAACTTTGAACGAGAAGGATACGCTTCACCTTTGGTGTTCTCGTCTCATTTTACCTCACAATACCATACCATGAAGGCGCCATCTCTAATCTGCATCTTTCTCTCTAGTGCAATTTTTCCAACAGCTTCTTTTGTTCCTTTGCAGGAGCAAATAGTGGCCACAAAACCCAGGTCCTTTTTGCACCCTGAACCTTTTGTGATACAGCGATCCCTTCCGACTCTTCTATATTATAGAGTGCACGACGAAAGTGATGACGAGCATGCAATTTCAAAGTTAAGGACCCGAGCGGGCCCAACTTTTCAAAGATCTGATGTTAGCATTCCTGCCGACCGATCTTCAGTGGTAGGAATAAATACGCCTCTTATCATATCTCTTATATTGAATCAATTGACCATCCTCGCATTTGCCGCTGGAATAACATCGGCATTCATTTTCTTTACTGGAAATCAAGATTTCTTGTCAGACGGAGTCTTGAATTGGAGCGGCCTCAACGACGCTCCAAGTGCCGATTTTGATCTTTCAATAACACCTCTTCGCTTCATGCAGGGAGTTCTTGGAGCGATGCCAACAATAGCACTGAGTCTAAAGATCGAACAGTCCGACGAAAGAAAATTCGCAAGTACTAATTTCAGTACAACCTTGATGGTGATGACGCTATTTGGTCGGAGACGCAGTAACTTAAGAAGCCAAGAAAAGAAAATTAAGATGGATATTTTGGAACCAGTCACAAAAACCATTGGTAAGTTACACGAATGATACCATTGTAAACAGGGCAACTTTAACTGATGGTTCTATATTGAATAGATGTTGCGATGCTCGCGGCTGGCCTTTCTATCTTGACTGGATACTGCGAGGAGATTGTTTTCAGAGGAATCTTGCCTCATATTCTAAAGCCTATTTTGTTTCACAACTCTGCATTGGCATGCGTAAGCCAGGCTGGATTGTTTGCACTAGGACACACATCTCCTAAAATATCCAAGGATGAAAATAAGACTGTGGGAAGCATCCAATTCTTGAATGGACTTTGGGCCGGCGTACTATATCTTCTAGTAGGTGGTGACATTGTTCCATGTGTCATTTCTCATGCAGTAAGTTAGCTTGTATTTCAAATGTATTATTACATTTTCGCCTTTATATATACTAACAACAAAACGGGTTCAAAGCTTTACGACTTGCAGATATTCTTCTTCACCTGGATGGCTGCAAATGATCAGATTGAATACAGCTGTAAGAAAAGCATGGAACCTATGCCATCGGACAGCTTTGATGAGGTCAAAGCGATTCAGCGGCAATTGGGAACAAACTTACCAGAAATTACAATGATTAAGAGAGTTTTTTTTGTCTTCGACGAAGATAAGAATGGATTCATTTCTAGGTCCGAGGTTCAGAGGGGAGTTTCTTACTTGGAAGCTGAAGGCTTTATTGTTGCTCCATCTCAAAAGACTGTCGACTCAGTGTTCGACAGCTGTATCAGGATGCGAGAGGAACACAACATCCAAGTCGGCAGTAGTATCCAGAATCAGCTGCGCTTCGCAGATTTTGTGAGACTGTTCCTTACTATTAAAGCAGTTAATGCTAGCATGGTTGCTCCATCTCAAAATAAATTAGGGTTGGCATAAATGGCATTCGACAGTAAAAACGTCGCAAAGATTGAAAAAATAAACTTATTATTTTAAAACTAATAGGTCTAGCTATATGGAAAAACTGAACATATTTTGAATTTTACTTTCTCTTTGACATCAGTGAAATGGCGAACGATCCAACAACACCAGCAACGACTCCCACAGAAACAAGCGCAGCTGGGGAAAGAGTCTTCTTTTCAAGTCCAACTTGTGCCCCACGAGATTCAGTATTTCTGGGATACTGACCAACGCATCCCAGTCTTGTCATGCTTTCTGCAACACGAGCACACATAGCCTCCTCAGCTGCACGGATCCAAGCACGAGGATCGTAGCACTTCTTGTTGGGCTTTTCAGCACCTTCGGGGTTTCCAATCTGGGCCTGAAGGTAATCCTTCTTATCAGCTACAAACTGACGAGTTCCGTCCCAGTATGCCCACTGAGTATCAGTATCAATATTCATCTTGATTACTCCGTTCTCTACAGCAGCCTTAATCTCGTCGTCAGTTGAACCGGATCCTCCGTGCATGACAAGGAAAATAGG